>Ga0182742_1003870_pt1 | contig 14111 bp, 8 predicted proteins | sample eDN5th37CBELigMG_FD_128880 | JGI IMG/M metagenome (GOLD analysis project Ga0182742, IMG submission 128880) | Enriched Miracle-Growth compost microbial communities from Emeryville, California, USA - eDNA 5th pass 37_C BE-Lig MG (version 2)... ... | reverse complement strand
GACCGCATCCGCGCCGTACTGCGCCGATGCGCCACCGGTGATGATGTCCACGTTCTTGATGAGCGCCGTCGGGAACACGCCGACATTGACGGTCCCGCCGCGATCGCCCTGCACGACGCGGGAACCGTCGAGCAGCACGAGCGTGCGTTTGCTCTCCAGTCCGCGAAGGTTCAGGTACGTGCCGCCGGCGTTGCCGAAGAGCGCGCCGCTGCTTCGTTGCGCGGACTCGGTCTGGAAAAGCTGGGGCAGCCTGTCGAGCTGATCGCCGATCGAGGCCCCCGGATTGAGCGCGGTGAGGTCCGAGGTCGAAAGCGTCGTGACGGGAACGGGTGTGGTCATTCCCGTCACTTGCCGGATGCGCGATCCGGTGATCGTGACTTCCTGCAGCGAGCCTGGAGTCTCCTCGCCGCTTTGCGCGAAGGCCGGAGGCAACGCTGCGGCGGTGATGAGCAAACCGACGAGCAGCCGGATGCGGTTGGACTGACGCTGACGCATGCCCTCACGGGCAGCTCTCGATTCGCACATCGCAGGTCCCCCCTGAAGTACCGGTCGATGATTGCTTCGAATCTGCAGCGGGATCTTCGAGTCCCGTTATCGTCAGTCGATCAATTACACGAGTGAAAAGAAGTCGTCCTGCTCGCAGATCGAGACGACCGTTGCGTGAGCAACTCGCGATGGCTTGTCACGGAACCGTGACACTTTCTGTGGCGCGCGCGCCTCGGCGCTCGCGCTTGAAATCAAACCATGAGGGTAGCGATGCCCCACGCAACGAGCAGCGCTCCGGAGACCCGGCTGATCCATGGACTGGCACCGAAGAGTTTCTCGCCGAGCACGAACAGCGAGATGAGCGCGATCCAGACGACGTTCATGACGCCGCCCACGAAGAGCAGTGCCATGAGAAGCCAGCAGCACCCGACACACCAGATGCCGTGCTCGAATCCCATGGTCCACGCTCTGAAGCGGCCGGGCCGTCCCCATCTGGTGAGGATCCGCACGGGACTGCGGCAATTCCGCAGACAAGCCTGTTTCAGCGGCGAGAGCTGATACACACCCGTGGAGATGAGCACGAGGCCCGAAAGCCAGGCGCTGTTCGACCACAGCATCATTTCCGAGATGAGGCCGGCACGCTGCAGGAGAAACTGGATGCCGGCCGCCGCGGCGGAGAATACGAGCCACACGGATAGATAACCGGCGATGAGCACCAGCGTGGATCCCGGAGCGGCTATCCCCCGAGACAGCGAGTGCTTCAGGACGCGATCGTAAAGCAGGATGAGTGGCGCGGCGCCGGGCGTCATCATCGCGATCATCATCACCCACCACATCGCGACGACGGTGATCCAGGTGATCTCGGGCATCACCATGTCGGGCATCGGCTCGCCAAGCGTGTGCGGGAACAGCGTGAGCGCCGTCATGTCCCGCGCGGTCATGCCCATGCCGGCGCCTTGCCAGATATAGGCCCAGGCAAGCAGGACGAGCGCCGCGAGGCACGCTGTTGTCAGCGCGCGCTCGCGACGGAGCAGGGGATCGACCGCGATCATGCCGCGCTTCGGTGGCGGACGACTCCGTGATTGTTGAGATGCAGCCGCGCGAACTGCGCGTAGCTGTCCCGAAGCTCGATCGCCACGTTGCCGACCGATCGGCTGGTTCCGGAGCCGATCTCCGCGATCTCGTATTCGAACCCGCCAGGCAGGTCGATCCGGACGCGATGCTCGGCGCCCGTCACGGGATTGAGAATCGGTCGCCCGTCGATGCTCAGAACGTCCCGCACGCGAACTTTCCCGCGGCGTGCGTCCACGTCCACATCGAACTCCATGGGCGTGAAGATCGGATCGAAGGCTTTCTCCAGTGTCGTTGCGAATACGGCGAACATCGTCGCAAAGGGATCCGTGTCCTGGCCCGTCATGATCCGCAGCAACGCTTCGCGTTGCGCTTCGTTGGCGGCCGCATCGACGATGGGCTGTCCCTTGCCCCGGCCTTCGTGGATCGGCCCCGGCCACTGGAACGCCATCGCGATCTTCAGGCCATCCAGGCGGATGTCGCCGTAATGGCCCCGGTCCACGCAGATGGCGCCGATGGCTTCGCAGAAGCCCTTGTTCGGCAGTGCATTGAACTGGCAGGGGCAGCCGTACGAACAGTTGCAGTTGATGAGCTCGCGACCCTCGATTTCCCACGGTGTCATGGTGCGCTCCTCAAGGGTGGGGGTTGTTGATGGAGTATCCCCGGGCAGGAAGCGATTACAACGATACGGCTCGAGGGGTCCGCGCGGCAACCGCCGCGGAGCTCACGTTATCGAGAGGATTCCGGTCCGTGAACCCCACGCTCAAGCATCGCGCGGGAGCTGGAAGCAAGGAAGCTGGCTGAAGCGACTGCCCCACGTGGGATACACGTGGAGCAGTCGCGAAGGCGTGTGATTACAGGACGCTCGTGCTCAGCACCGGCGAGCTCTCGCTCTCCGCGCCGGTGGACGCGAACGCGGTGATCGCGAAGTACCAGGTGCCCGATGCGAGACCCTCCAGCACGTGCCGCGAGAGACCCGGATTGTTCAGCGTCACGGTGCTCGTGAGGCTGCCGGCCGTGCGCCCGTAGCGAATCCGGTATCCGGCGAGATCCGTCAGGACCGAGCCGTCCGTGTTCGTCGTCGGCGGGGTCCATCGGATCGCCACGGTGCCGGGCGCTGACACGCCGGCCGAAACCACGATGTTGAACGCAGCGAGCGACGCGCTCGCACCCTTGCTGTCGGTCACCTTTATCACGATGTTGCTCGCCGTACCCGCCGCGGTGGGAGTGCCGGAGAGCTCGCCCGTCGTGGCATTCAGGCGTGCCCAGCTCGGGATGTTCTGGATCGAGAAGGTCAGCGCATCGTTGTTCGCATCCTTCGCCGCAGGCACGAAGCGGTAGAAGGTGCCGACGGTGGCGGTTTTGGGAGGTGTACCGCTAATCGTCGGTGCCGTGTTCGCCACCGGTGCGGCAGTCGACACAGTGATGCTGAAGAGGGGCAGGAGACAGGTCGAGGACACGCCGTCCGACACGATGATCATGATCGACGACGCCGTCCCCACAGCCGTGGGTGTTCCGGCGAGCCGGCCCGTCGACGTGTTGAAGGTGGCCCACGAGGGCTTGTTCCGGATCGAGAACGTGAGCGGCTTGCCTTCGGGGTCCTTCGCGGTCGGCTGGAAGGACCAGGCCGTGCCGACTCGCGCCGTCGTAACAGGCGTGCCGGAGATCGTGGGCGACTTGTTCGAATTCGCCTTCACGACCAGCGAGTACGCCGGCAGCGAAACGGTGCTCGTCCCGTCGCGGACGGAGATGACGATTCCGCTGTACGTGCGGATGTGATTCGAAAACGGTGTGCCGACCAGCTCGCCCGTCGTCGTCGAGAACGACGCCCAGTCCGGCTTGTTCGCGATCGAGAACGTCAGCTTGTTGCCGTCGGCGTCGGTCGCCGTCGGCTTGAATCGATACACCTGGCCGACGACCACCGAGGTGGCCGGCGTCCCGGAAATTCTCGGAGCCGCAGCTTCGACGACAGCGGATGAAGCAAGCGCAACGGCAACCAGCGCGAGCGCGCAGACGCGGCGCGCGCGAAGCCCACGAAACAGATCCATTAATCGGAACCCCACGTTTGAAAACAGGCGACCTCACGAAAACCGGCGTGACCCGGGAACGCTGGCTCGCTGCTTTCTCGCGCGGAGCAGGCTTGCCGTCGCCCGCCGTTTACTCACGCGGCGAGCGGGGACCTGCCTGTCTGCCGGCTTCGACTGCGGGTGCGAATCGCCTCGAAGCCTCGAAAACCCCCATCGTTCGCGGGCAAGTAGAACGCATGAAGCTTTCTGCAAACAATGTCCGCGCGCACAGACGCGTACAACTACGGATGCGCTTTCGCAAATGCCGAAAAAAATACGGCCGCACCTTGCGAAAGGAAAGTGCGGCCGTGAGGACGACGGTGTGTTGTCGTCGTTGTTATCCAGCTAGAAGGCCAGGCGCACACCCAGGCGGTACGAGCGTCCCATGGTGTCGAAGAACACCGGGTTCGTGCCTCCGTTGCCGTTCGTGCCGAGCGCGAGCGGCGGGTCCTTGTCGAAGAGGTTGGAGATCGCGCCGAAGATCTGGAACGACTCCGTGCCCATCAGGTTCTCGAACGTGTACGAGCCGGAGAGGTTCGCGAGCGTGTAGCTCGGCACGTCGTTGTTGTCGTAGGTCGTGCCGCCGGCCGGAGGCGTCGGATAACCGGGATCGCCGGGTTCCACGCCCAGATAGTTGTACTCGCCGCTGCTGATGTAGCGCAGTTGCGCCGTGACGCTCAGCGGCCCCTGGTTGAACGTGGCCGAGAACGAGCCTTGCCATTCGGGCGACGGCTGGTTGTCCGAGAGGAACGAGTTCGCGGTGCCCGTCTGGCCGACGAGCTGCCGGAAGGGCTGCCCCGGAACCGGCTGATACAGCTGGTCGATCATCTTCGTGGCGAGGAGCCTGAAGGCGATGTTCGACGAGTCGTTCAGCTCCCAGAGGTAGCTGCTCGAGATGTCCACTCCCTTGTACGTGTAGCCGCTGCCGTTGAACGCGAGCGCACGGATGAAGCTGATGCCGAGATCCTGATCCGCCGAGCCGCCTCCCGGTGCCTGGGTGAAACTGAAGTCGCCCGGACGGTCCGGGACGAGCAACGCGCAGAACTCCGCGAGCCCGGAGATCTGGCAGCCGTCCAGCACGCGACGGACGTTCGCCTGCTGAATGGCCGAATCGATGCTGATGCGGAAATAGTCGGCGGCGAACTGGAAGTTCGGCAGGAGGTTTTCGGGCGTGATCACGAAGCCGAGTGTCGTGGTGTCCGACTCTTCGGGCTTCAGGTCCACGTTTCCTTCCAGGCTCCAGTCGCAAGGATCGCGCTGGATCGTTCCGGTCGGGCCGCAGAAGCCGAACGTTCCGCCGGCCTTGATCCTCTGGCCGTAGTACAGCTCGCGGAAGTTCGCGGCTCGCGCATCGCGCGACTGCGTGCCGCGCAGGCGCAGCCAGTCCACCGGATCCCAGATCGCCTGGACCTTCCACGTGAAGAGATCGTGCGAGCGCTCTTCGCCCGTCGTGCCGAACTTGCCCTGGTTCTTGTAGTGCGACTGGCGCGCGGCCACGTTGAATTCGAGCTTCTTCGCGGCGGCCCGATTCTGGAGCATCGGCAGGTTCAGCTCGACGTAGCCTTCGGTCACGTCGACGTCGCCCGCGAAGGATTCGCCGTACTGGATGAGGTAGTCCGTTCGAATCCAGGCGGGCACTTCTTCAGCCGCAAGATTTTCGCCTTCCTCCACGCGGTACTCGATGCCGACTGCCGCGGCGATCGGCCCTGCGCCGAAGCCATCGAAGAGCTCTCCAGAGAAGTTCGCAGCCAGCACCTGCTGCTTGTAGTTCAGGTTCTCGCGCAGGAACCCGAACGCATAGTCGTGCGCTGCCTGCGAAATGGCGCCTGTTCCGAACGGATTCAAAGGCACGCACCCTTCCGCAATGCGCGGGTCCGCGAGGAAGTAGGGCGCACTCACGACCGCGGCGAGCGCGGGATCCTGGTCCGCGCGGTAGCTCGCCAGCGCACCGGCGAATCCGTCCCGCGTAACGCGGCACACCGTCTGGCCGGCGCTGTCCAGCACGGCGTCCGTCGCCATGAGATACGCGTTCAGGTGGCGATTGTCGTTCACCAGCTGCTCGCGATCCGTTTCGCCGTATTGGTAGTACGCGTCCCATCCCCAGCTCGACTGGCCGAACGTGCCGTCGAAGCCGAGCGCGGCGCGCTTCACCTCGGTGGTGAATCGCGAGAACGAATCGACCTGTGCGGTCCAATCCTTGTTTAGCGCGCGCCGCGAGCCTGGACCGTTGAAGGCGGCTGCAAGTCCCGGCGTGACGAACGCGTTGCTGCTGAGGATGTTGAGGTTCTGCGCATCCAGCGCGCCGGTGATGTTGACCGTTTCGACTTCGCCCCAGGACACGTCGAGGTTGAAGTGCGTGGAGTCCGCGATGTCGAAGGTGAAAGTACCGGTCGCCACTTTGCGATCCACGGGGGCGCGCAGGTTCGTGTACTGGTAGACGGAGCGGCCGTCCCCACCAGGCACCACCGCCGTCGCCGAGGAGCCTGCAAAGGGCTGCGCTCCGACGGTGAACGGCACGAGCCCGGTTCCATCCGCGCTCACGCCCTGCGTCGTCGTGATGCTCGTGCTCGCCGTGTAGAACACTCCGGCGGTGCTCATCTGGTTCGCGCGCAGATTCGAGCCCGTGAGATTCGCGGGCACCGTGCCGAACGGCGCGTTCGGGAACAGGCCACGGCCTTCACGACACCAGTCGCGCGCGTCGTAGCACCCGACAGAGTCGGTATCCTGCCATTCGGCTCCGAGCGTGAAGTGCGCCCGTTCGCCAAGGTTCATGCCATAGGCGAGGCCGATGTGCTTGTCCTCGCCGTCGTTCTCGGCGGTCTGGCCGTAGTCCATCTCCACCTTGCCGCCGTTCAGACGGCGATTCAGGAAGATGTTCTGCACGCCCGAGACCGCGCCGGAGCCGTACGCCGCCGACGCGCCGCCGGTCACGATGTCGATGCGCTCGATCAGTACGGATGGAATGAAGTTCAGGTCGACGCCATCTCCCTGGTTCGTCGGCACGAAACGCCGGCTGTTGAGCAGCGTGAGCGTACGGCTGCCAAAGAACGGATTCAGGCCGCGCAGGTTCGCGATGGTGGAGCCTGCGAAGAAATTCGCATTGCCCGTGGTGTTCGGAGTGTTGTTCGAGATGTTCGACGGCAGCTGCTTGACGACGTCGCCGACGTTCACGAGCCCGAGGTTCTGCAGGTACTCGGCGTCGACGACGGTGGTCGGATTGGCAGTGTCGTAATCAGTTGTGCGACGGATACGCGAGCCGGTAACGGTGACCTCGTCGAGCGTCTGAGCTTGCGCGCCTTGTGCCGGCGCCTCCTGAGCACCCGCCTCGACGGCAATGCCAAGAGACAACGCCATCGTGAGGCACGCAGCGGCACCCAGCTGATAGCTCTTCTGTTTTCGGGACGCAGCAGGACGCAACGCCGTTCGCACGGCGCAGTGAATCGCATTCATCGATCTCCCCCCTGTGTATGAAATCGGTCAGATCGCTGTTTGCAGGTCCTTTATTGGGAAGCGGGGCACCTCCTCACGAGCGCCGGCGCGCGGAGCATCGATGCGCGTCGGTCCCGAAGGGGAGGGGAAATGCCGGTGCCGGCACATACCGGAAGAGCGCGCTCTGACGGCGCGTTTCCCTCCACGGAAGTTGCCTGAGCAACAGCCGGTGCGACATTCATGGGCCCCCTTCCGCATGAAGTGACGGACGTGTCTGCACTGGAAGAATCGGGTTGCCTGAGCAACCGGAAGTGACAACTGTCACGCGCGAGGATTATTGCGACCAACGATTCGCGGCGTTCAAGGGGAGAACGGCTTGTGACCGCGTGGCGGGCTGGATTGTTGTTGTGCTAGCAACTGCCGCTCGCTGGCACGGCACACGCGTGAGCGGCTCAACTGCATCTGATTGGATCCAGGCGCGCGCGCTTCCGATGCGAGGAAAACCCCGACGCTTCTGGCCCTTACGTCGGGACATTGCGTCGGGTTCTTTTTTCGAAAAATTCGCGCTGCCGGTTGCGAGGGCGATGGCCTTTACCGGAGAGTGCGCCTGCGGTCCTCGGTCCAGCCGTGCTCGCCGATCAGCGGGACGAACGCAACGCCGCCGAGGTTCTCTTCTTCGTACCGATCTTCCGCGACGCGCGTGATCTTGCGAAGCGTCTGACCTTCGTCCCCGCCAACGGGGATCACGAGGCGACCGCCGATTGCGAGCTGCTGCTTGAGCGCGCCCGGCACCTCCGGCGCACCGGCCGCGACGAGGATCGCATCGAAGGGCGCTTTTTCCGGCCATCCGCGTGTTCCATCGCCCACCTCGATCGCGACGTTGTCGTATCCGAGTGCGGCGAGACGACTTCGTGCTTCCTCGGCGAGCGATGCGTGGCGCTCGATGCCGTACACGGTTTTTGCGATACGGCCCATGACGGCAGCCGCGTAGCCGGAGCCGGCGCCGACCTCCAGCACGACGTCGCCAGGCTCGATGCCGGCGGCCTCGATCATCAACGCGACGATGTAGGGCTGCGAGATGGTCTGTCCGGCGCCGATGGGGAGTGCGCCATCCTCATACGCAAACTGCTCGAAGCCTTCGGCGACGAACGCTTCGCGCGGCACCTCTCGCATGGCTGCGAGAACGTATGGGTCGCGGATGCCGCGGCCCGCGATCTGCAGGTCCACCATCCGCTGCCGCGCCCGCGACGTGGTTTCGTCGGGTCCCATGAGCCATGCAATGGACATTGAAAAACTAAGTTCCGCCGCCGCTGCGGGGACGCTTCCGCGGCCGGGTGCAAGGACGCCGGCCAAAGCTGGCGCTGTTTCGGGCCCGTTTCGACGCACCCATCCGGCCTGCAGTCAGGGCAGTTCACGGTGTGTGAACCGTTACCCGCGCGGCATCGCGAGTGTTGTGAACGGCGTCGTGGGCGGGACAGCAGCCGCCGATAGACTCGCGCCAGATTTGTCCCGATTCGACCCTGAGAGAAAGTCCGGCTGTGTTGAAGAAAGTGCCCGTGACCCAGCTCGCCGTGGGCATGTACCTGCATGCCTTCGAGGGAAGCTGGCTGGACCACCCTTTCTGGCGCAATGGTTTTCTGATCCAGGACGCCACCACGTTGCGCAAGGTGCAGGAGTGCGGCGTCAAGCACTGCTTCATCGACGTTTCCAAGGGAGCGGATGCGCCTGCCGAGCAGCCGGCCCCTCAGGTGAGCGCGCCTCCACCGGCTTCCGCGCCGGCTGCCAGGCAGCCCGCGCCACCTCCGGAACCCAGGACCCCTCGTGTATCGCTGACTGAAGAGCTTCGCCAGGCGAGGGAGCTGCGCCATCGCTCGGCGCGCGCCATGCGCGAGCTGCACGCCGAAGCGCGAATGGGGAAGGCGATCGACACGGGTGTCTGCATCGCGCTCGTCGACGACGTTGCGGAGTCCATCGACCGCAACCCCGATGCGTTCCGCAGCCTCGCGCGGCTCAAGACTGCCGACGAGTACACGTACATGCACTCGGTGGCCGTATGCGCGCTCATGGTGTCGCTCGGCCGCGAGCTCGGGCTCGACGAAGCCCAGTGCCGCGAGGCGGGGCTCGCCGGCATGCTTCACGACATGGGCAAGGCCGTGATGCCCCAGGACATCCTGAACAAGCCCGGCAAGCTCACGAACGAAGAGTTCGACATCATCAAGACGCATCCCCGCAAGGGATACGAGATGCTGCTCCAGGGCAAGGGTATCCCGGCCGGCGTGCTGGACGTCGTCCTCCATCATCACGAGCGTTACGATGGCACCGGGTATCCGGACAAGCTCGCCGGCGAGAACATTTCGCTGCTCGCGCGGATGGGCGCGGTCTGCGATTGCTACGACGCCGTCACCTCCGACCGGCCGTACAAGGCGGGCTGGGATCCCGCGCACGCCATCAAGCAGATGGCCTCGTGGGGCGGGCATTTCGATCGGGACATCTTCAAGTCGTTCATCCGGTGCGTCGGGATCTATCCGAGCGGCTCGCTCGTGCGGCTCCAGTCGGGCCGGCTCGCGGTCGTGATTGAGCAGAATCCCAGCGCGCTGACGAAGCCGCAGGTGAAGGTGTTCTTCTCCACGAAATCCCGCGAACCCATCCGCCCGCAGATTCTCGATCTCGCGGGATCGGCCGGGGCGCAGGATGGAATCGAGGGGCCGGAGCCGCCGGAGAAATGGAATTTCCCGTACCTCAACGAGCTCTGGGACGGCCGCCGCTGAGCGAACGGGAACGCGTCGACCGCTAATCGGTCCTGTGCCCGGGCGCGCCGCAGGCAAGTTTCGGGTGCCGTCCACCCATTAGAATGTCCCTCGGGTTTCCCTGGGGCAATGATCATGTCGTTGAGTTTTCGATACGCCACCCGCGCGCTGCTGCCGGTGCTGCTCGCATTCGTTTCGCCTCTCGGCCTCGCGGCGGAGATGGGTTCGGCGGCGGTGGACTCCAAACGCCTCCGGAACGCGGATGCCGAGCCGGGCCAATGGATGTCCTACAGTCGCACGTGGGACGAGCAGCGCTTCAGCCCGCTCAAGCAGATCAACGACGGCAATGCCTCGAAACTGGGCCTCGCGTGGTATGCGGACCTGAATACCTATCGCGGTGTCCAGGCCACGCCGCTCTTCATCGACGGCGTCCTCTACAACGTTTCCGTCTGGAACGTCGTCACGGCTTACGACGCGCGCAACGGCAAGGTTCTCTGGACGTACGATCCGAAGGTGGCGAGCGAGTGGGCGAGGCTCGCCTGCTGCGGTCCCTCCGCGCGAGGCATCGCTGCGTGGAAGGGCAAGATCTACATCGGCGCGCTCGACGGCCGGCTGATCGCGGTCGATTCGCGAACCGGCGCGGAAGTCTGGTCGGTGCAGACGTTCGACCGGAAGGACGCGTATTCCATCACCGGCCCGCCGCGAGTGTTCGACGGAAAAGTCGTGATCGGAAACGGCGGCGCGGACTACGGTGTGCGCGGCTTCGTCACCGCGTACGACGCCGAGACCGGCAAGAAGATCTGGCGCTTCTACACCGTGCCGGGGGATCCGTCGAAGGGCCCCGATGGCGAGGCATCCGACAGCGTGATGCCGATGGCCGCGAAGACGTGGAACGGCGAGTGGTGGAAGTTCGGCGGCGGCGGAACGGTCTGGGACTCGTTCGTCTACGACCCCAAGCTGCGCCTCGTGTATCTCGGAACCGGCAACGGCTCTCCGCACGTCCAGCATTTCCGCAGCCCGGGTGGCGGAGACAATCTCTTCCTCTGCTCGATCATCGCGGTGAACGTGGACACCGGGAAGTACGTCTGGCATTACCAGATGGTCCCCAACGAGCAGTGGGACTTCACCTGCACGCAGCCCATCGTGCTTGCGGACATGAAGATCGATGGACGCATGCGCCAGGTGCTGATGCAGGCACCGAAGAACGGATTCTTCTACGTGCTCGATCGCCGCACGGGCAAGGTGATCTCGGCGAAGAGCTACGTGCCGAATCTCTGGGCGACTCACATCGACCTGAAGACCGGGCGACCGGCGGTGAATCCGGATGCGTATCTCACCGAGAAGCCGTTCCTGATGACGCCGACGCTCCTGGCCGCGCACACCTGGCATCCGATGTCGTACAGCCCGATCACGGGGCTCGTCTATCTTTCCGCGCAGGAACAGTGGATGGTGATGTCGCGGGTGAAGGACGACGAGTTCAAGTTCGTGCCGCACCGTTCGAACAGCGGTTTCTCGTACACGAGCTATCCCGAGCTGCGCAAGGAGCTCCAGAAGATCGCGGACAGCCGGGAGAAGGGCTACCTGCTCGCGTGGGATCCGGTGAAACAGCAGGAAGCGTTCCGCGTGATGTATCCGTATCCCGGCTCGGGCGGAATCCTCTCCACCGCCGGCAACATCCTCGTCCAGGGCACCATCAAAAAGACGCTTGCGGTCTATCGCGCCGACAACGGCGAGAAGCTCTGGGAAATGGATACGCAGACGGTCGCGATCGCCGGTCCCATGACCTACGAGGTGGACGGCGAGCAGTACATCGCGGTCAATTTCGGGTGGGGTGGATCGCCCGTGTACGGCCTCACCGCAGGCCCCGAGCCTGTGCGCTTCGGGCCGGGCCGGCTGATGGTGTTCAAGCTGGGCGCCACGGGCGTGGAGCTGCCGCCGATGCCGCCGCCGTCGCCCATTCCGCCGCCGCCACGCCTCACCGCGACGGAGGACGTCATCCGGAAAGGCCAGAAGCTCTTCGGCGAAACCTGCTCCCGCTGCCACGGCGAGAACGCGCGGGGCGGCGTGAAGGACCTGCGGTACATGGCGCCGGAGACGCGCGCGCAATTCAAGGAGATCGTGATCGACGGCACGCGCAAGGACAAAGGCATGGTGGGCTTCGCGGACATCCTGAATGCCGAGGATGCGGACGCGATCCACGCGTACCTCATCGCCCGGGCGAACGAAGACTGGAAGGACGAGGCCTTCGCCACCCAGTAGACATCGACCTTTGGCTGTTCGCACGGCAGCGGCAACATGCTGCCGCGAGTACCCACCGCTGCCGGACGTGCTAGAAAGACCCGCATGAAGCGATAACAGCACGGAGCGGGCGCAGGCGACGCCCGCCGCGCTCCGTCAGGAAGGTTCGTCTTGAAGGTGCTGGTCTCGTTGATCCTGGCACTGATGGCGGTGGGTTACGCCGGGTTGTGCGGGATGCTGTATGCAAATCAGGACCTGCTCCTGTACCCGGGGGCAGCGGACTCGAACCCGCCGGGTTACGACTCGTTTCGCGTCCAGTCGGGCGTGGCCAGCCTGAAGGTGTGGGCGCTGAATGCCGATGCCGGACGCCCGGCGCTCCTGTACTTCGGTGGCAACGGAGAAGATGTCGCCGCGAACCTGCCTGCCTTCGAAAAGGCGCTGCCGGATCGCGCGGTGTACTTCATGAATTACCGGGGCTACGGCGGTAGCACGGGTTCGCCGTCAGAGGCCGCGCTCATCGCGGATGCGCAGGCAACGTTCGACGCCGTTCGCGGGAAGCACGAGAGAATCGCGGTGATGGGGCGAAGTCTCGGTTCGGGCATCGCCGTCGCGCTGGCCGCCACGCGGGACGTGGAGAAAGTGATCCTGGTGACGCCTTACGACTCGATCGTGAGCGTGGCGTCCCGGCACTATCCGTGGGCTCCGGTGCGATGGCTCATCAAGGACGACTACGATTCCGTGAAGCGCATGGCCAATGTGCGCGTGCCCGTACTTGCGCTGATCGCGGAGCATGACGAGATCATTCCGCGCTCCCATTCTGATGCGCTGATCGCCGCCATTCCGCACAAGCAGCGGCACGCGCGAGTGATCCGGGACGGTACTCACAACGATCTTGGCAACGAGCAGAGGTATCTCGCGATGGTTCGCGGCTTCCTCGCGAAACGCCACGGCCAGGAAAAGCACGGGGGCCAGGAAAAGCACGGGGGCCAGGAAAAGCACGGGTTCCGCGAGGGCCACGACAAGCAGTAGCGAATCGCAGTCCCGTCAGCGGCGGGCCGGGCGCGCGAGCCTCGTGGCTGTCGGGCGGCAAGCGGGACGAGTGGCGCCCAAGGTTTGGTTCTTTGCTCTTTGCGACCGACTGGCTGCGCACGGTGTCGCTGGCGGTCGGGTCCATTCAAGAATGGTTTCGCGAGGGGGTGTGCTAGCGAGTCGCCGCGCGCGTGGCACGACGCGCCGCGCTTCGCCCGCACGACTGCGATAAAGAGCGCCCGCTGCCGCTCGCCCGATCAACCCGCGTCAGCGACTCGCGCCTGGACGTTTCCTATGGAACAGAGTCTGCGGCTTGCCCCAGTTTCATTTCCTCGGGGGGTGACGCCGTCGCATGAGGGTTCCTAATGAAACTGAGTCTGCGGTCTACCATTCATCGGGGGAGCGACGCCGTCGCACGCGTTCCCGCTGAAACGTTCGGCGTGATGAGTGCGGTGCAGGAGCGCCTCGACCGCGATTCCGTAGTCCATGCTCTCGCCGCGCCAGCGGGTGACTGCGGTGTCGGGCGTGATGTTCACACCGCTAGCAGCGTGGGCTTTGCTCAGATCCTTCCAATCTCCCCGACCCACATCCGCCGCCGGCGGACCGCGTTCTTCGCCGGGCTGGGCGGGCAGCGGCGAGTCGAACGCACGTCCGTCCTTCATGACGAACCTCAGGGCGCCGTCGTCGAGCGGCTGAACTGTGACGCCACCCTCGTGCACCTGCCGGTGATGGAAGCGGCACAGAAGGACGAGGTTCGACAGGCGAGTCTCGCCGCCGTCCGCCCAGTGACGGATGTGGTGGCCGTCGACGTAGTGCCTGTTCGGGCAGCCCGGGAACCGACAGCCGCGGTCGCGAGAGTTGAGCGCGCGGCGGATCGGAGGAGGGATGGTGCGCGTCTTGCGTCCGACGCTGAGGGGCTCGCCGTCTTCGTCCTCTACGATGGAAACCTTGCTCGCATCGCAGGCGAATCGTCGTGCGGTTTCCACAGGGAGCGCCGGCCCGTCCTCGTGCTCACAGCGGCCGGCGCCGCCTTCGCGCAGGGTCT
>Ga0182742_1003869_pt1 | contig 14113 bp, 11 predicted proteins | sample eDN5th37CBELigMG_FD_128880 | JGI IMG/M metagenome (GOLD analysis project Ga0182742, IMG submission 128880) | Enriched Miracle-Growth compost microbial communities from Emeryville, California, USA - eDNA 5th pass 37_C BE-Lig MG (version 2)... ... | reverse complement strand
TACTTTCTATGGTATCGGGGCTGTTTTAGGGAGTCTTATAAGTGGACAATTAACAGATAGATTTGGAGAAAGGAATATATCAAAAGTTACACTCATTTTCTTGTCTCTCATTTTTATTTGTTTAGGTATATTCTTCTCATCTGGTGATTGGATTTATTTATTCTTGTTCCTATGGGCTTTGGTTGGGTATGCAGGATTTACATCATACCAAGCAAGATTAGCGGTTGAATATCCAAACGAACGAGGTATTGTAATGGCGTGGAATAATACAGCTTTGTATATTGGTATTACTATTGGATCAATGGTAGGTGGTTATGTCATAACGAAATGGGGTTACTCTTACCTTCCGTATGTTTGTAGCATTGCGGCGGTCATTAGTTTTGCTCTTAGCACCCAAAAGGTCGAAGAAACAAAAAAAACAGCTCTTTCAGTAGATAGATGAACTTTTGAATGAAGTCTTTTTGTTCAACTAACGAAGCATTATTGTTTACGAAAAAATGTACAAATGGGCTTGGATCTAAAAAGGATTTATCCCCATGTTCATTGAATAGCTAAACATGTAAATCAAATATCAAATGGAAGGAAAATTTGGTTGATAGGGTGTGAAAATAAAAACTGCTATTATGCTCTGTAAAGTTTGCCCAGGTTATTTACAATTATTAATTTAGATGTTCGATTACATTTGGTATAAGGGATGGAGTGGACAAAAAACATGCAATATGGAATGTACGCAATTTTACTTGTTATTTTTGGATTGATTCTTTGGAGGCGAACAAGAGCTATGGTCCGACCAATTAAAGGCTCGGGCTTACGAATTTTGCTACCGCTGCTCTATATGTCACCTGCCTTATCTGTGGTGATGCAACCTTCCGTTCACTTCACTTCTATAGAAATTGTCGTATCTGTGATATTTGGAACGATCTTATCTCTTCCATTGATTTATACAACTGGATACGAAATTCGAGAGGATGGGAAAATCTATGCAATAAAGAGCATTGGCTTTGTGATTGCTTTAATATTAGTATTTGTTTGCCGACGCTTAGCTAATTACTTTTTACCAGGCATTGAACCTTTGACATTAAACGCTTTATCTATTATTTCTCTGTTTGTATATGTTGGGTTATGGAGAATCATAAGTTTTATTAAATTCAAAAAGGTATACAACTCACGTGTAGCAGTGTAATAAATGTGTAGAACCCTTGATAAGACGTTAAGAAGTCGACTTGTTTCGGGTCTTCAACCTTTTAATAGAGCTACGGTCCTCAGCAATCAATGAAGGACATGGCGTGTAACGATTTCCCAATAAAAAACACCCCAATGGCTTTATACCTTTCGGGGTGCATGATTTGGGTTATGAAACCTCTTCAAATTGGCTGTTGTATAACTCTGCATAAAAACCATCTTTTTCTAATAATTCCTCATGGTTACCTGCTTCAATGATGTCGCCATCCTTCATTACAAGGATGATATCGGCATTTTTAATCGTCGATAATCGATGGGCAATCACAAACGATGTCTTTCCAACCGTTAGTTTATCCATCGCCTGCTGGATGAGCATCTCCGTCCTAGTGTCTACTGAACTTGTTGCTTCATCCAGGATCAACAATGGCGCTGTTTTCACCATTGCTCTAGCAATCGTTAATAACTGCTTTTGCCCTGCTGACAAACTAGCTTTATCATCCAGAATCGTATCGAAACCTTTCGGTAGAGTTTTAATAAAGTGGTAGAGTCCAACTGCTTTACAAGCTGACTCCAGTTCCTCATCAGTAACTCCCTTGCTGGAATAAATGATATTGTCACGAATGGTTCCCTCAAACAGCCAAGTGTCTTGAAGTACCATACAGAACAATTCATGAAGATTTTCCCTTGTAAGCTGACTAATTGGAACACCGTCAATTAGGATTTCCCCATCATTTACTTCATAGAATCGCATTAATAGATTAACCAAGGTCGTTTTGCCCGCACCAGTAGGACCAACAATCGCAACTTTTTGACCTGCTTTAACGTTTACTGAGAAGTTTTTGATTACAGGTTGATTCTCGTTATATCCAAACCTTACATTTCGAAACTCTACATCTCCATTGACTGTTTGAAGGCTTGTTGTCTTTTCACTTTCATCTGCAAGCTCCTTTTCCTCCAAAAATTCAAAAACACGTGCACTCGCAGCAGCTGTTGACTGGAGTTGTGTAGCGCCCTGTGCAATTTGAGAAAGTGGCTGTGTGAACAAACGAATATACAACATAAAAGAAACAATCACACCAAAGGAGATATAATCATTCACTGCAAGCGCAGCACCAACGATACAAACAACAACATAGCCAAGGTTCCCTACAAACATCATAAAAGGCATCATCAACCCAGATAGGAATTGGGATTTCCACGCACTATCGTACAATCCAGTGTTGAATTTGTGAAAGGTTTCCTTAGCTGTATTTTCTCCATTATAGGCTTTAACAACTTGATGTCCTGAATAAATTTCTTCAATATATCCATTTAGCATCCCAAGTTGTTGCTGTTGTTTGACGAAAAAAACTTGGGATTTGGAGATAACAAATGACATCAACCCAAATCCAATAAACGTTGATAATACAGCAGAAATAGCCATAATCCAGTTTGTATAAAACATCATTATTAATGATCCAAAAAACAATGTGAAAGCAGAAGTTAACCCGCTAATACTCTGGTTAAGTGTCTGACCTACCAAATCGACATCATTGGTGACACGGCTTAACACATCGCCGGTACTTGTTGAGTTGAAGTATTTTAACGGAAGACGATTCATTTTTTTCGAAAGGTCTCTTCTTAACGCTTTTGAAATACGCTGTGTGACTGTGGCCATAATAAAACCTTGAGAATATTGAAACAAAAACATCAATCCATAAAGGATTAAAATAACGATTGCCACGTCAACAACCTTTTCCATGTCAATGGTCGTCATCATGCCCTCTACGATCGTATCGGTCATATTTCCAAGCAAATCAGGACCAATGATTGTAAAAATGGCCCCCGCCACGGATAGAATGACTGCTAGAATGATGGCAGGTACAAACGCTCGTGAATAAACGAATAATTGTTTAAAGCTTTTCATGCTTTGCCCCTTTTCTTGGCCTTCTTGGCCCTTGCGGGAACGTGCTGCTTTCTTCGACTTGAGTTTCGTTTTTTGTTTATCCGCCAATTTCAAGTTCCTCCTTTGACAGTTGCGAGTAGGCAATTTCTTGATAAACCTCACATGTTCTCATGAGCTCATGATGAGTACCAATTCCAACTATCTCTCCTTCATCAAGAACAATAATGCGATCAGCGTCGATGACGGTTCCAATACGTTGTGCAACTATTATGGAGGTTGCATCTTGTATTTCTTTCTTCAGACGGGACCGTAACACCCGATCTGTTTTATAATCTAGCGCCGAGAAAGAATCATCAAAGAGATAGATTTCGGGATTTTTATAGATTGCACGAGCAATAGACAATCTTTGTTTCTGGCCACCTGAAATATTCGTACCACTTTGGGCAATTTGTGCCTCATACTGGTCTTCCATTTTTTCCACAAATTCTTTCCCTTGTGCAATTTCAACAGCTCTCTCGATTTCGTTGTCAGTCTTATTTTCCCCTGTACCAAAGGCTACATTAGAAGCAACGCTGCCGCTAAACAAAATAGCTTTTTGCGAAACATATCCAACCTTATTTCTCAGAGCTTCAAGGCTAAACTCCTTAACATTTGTTCCATCTACAAAAATGTCACCTTTCGTTGCGTCGATAAAACGAGGTACCAAGTTTAGGAGAGTACTTTTTCCACTACCTGTTGATCCAATGATGGCAACTGTTTCGCCTCGATGTGCACGAAAGCTTATATTTTTTAAAACATAATCTTCTGCTTCCGGATACTTAAAACTCACATTGCGGAATTCAACTTCTCCTACTGTGTTTGTTTTTTCTGTTAGATTTCCATCTTTGATTTTAATATCAGTATCTAATACCTCATTAATCCGTTTTGCTGAAACTGCAGCACGAGGCATCATAATAAATACCATTGATAACATCATAAAGGACATAATGATTTGCATTGCATAGGAGGAGAAGACCACCATATCGGAAAACAATGATAAGCGATTCGGTACCGAAGCATTGTTAATCAAAATCGCACCTATCCAATAGATGGCAAGATTCATTCCAGACATCATAAGGCCAATTGAGGGAAATAAGATGGCCATCGTCCTACCGGTGAAAAGATTTGTTTTTGTTAATTCATTATTTGCATCTTCAAATTTCTCTTCTTGATATTCCTCTGCATTATAAGCACGCACAACACGAATACCTGACAAATTCTCTCTTGTCACAAGATTCAATTGGTCAGTCAGAGTTTGAATAATCCGGAATTTAGGCAGTGCGATAAAAACGACAATAGCAATTAATACACACAGGAATGCAACGGCAACTCCTGTAGCAACGGTCCATTCCCAAGATTTGCCCATAATTTTCATAACTGCCCATACCGCCATAATCGGAGCCCGAATGACGATTTGCAATCCCATTATGATTAACATTTGAACCTGCATAATATCATTCGTGGATCGTGTAATTAAGCTTGGTGTAGAAAAAAGATTTACTTCCTCCATTGAAAAAGACAAGTTCTTTTCAAATACCATACCGCGCAATCGTACCGAAAATCCAGCTGCTATTCTTGCTGCTAGAAAAACGGTAACGATCGATGCAAGCATACTACCTATGGCACATAAGATCATGAATGCACCTTGTGAAAGCACATCGCTAATCTCACTGCCTTCTGTTTGTACAAGCCTAGTGATTTCTGCCATATAATCGGGAATTTTTAAATCAAGCCATACTTGTGTCACGATGAAAACAAGGCTACATAAAACGAGTAACCAATCTGTCTTCTGAAAATATTTAAAGATTTTCAGCATGTGTGGATTCCTCCTAAGGCATAATGTTGAATAATAAAATTTAAAGTACCAATGGGGTATTTTGAATGCTTTGATTCATTTCACTTATCAGCCATGATAAATAATTCTTCGAATGATTCTAGGTGATCTATCCCGTCTTTTTCCATCTTTCCTTTTACTGCTGTAAGTAATAACCTCATGCCTTCCTCCACAGTTTCCTGTTGTGATGGTGTTAATAATTGTAATGCTTCACTAATCGCGTGATTCACTGGTTTTGGTGAAGCTTTTTTTATTACATTCAGTTTCTCGTCACTGATCGTGATTATGACAGACCTTTTATCTTTCGGATTTGGTTTCTTAAGTAATATACCTCTGGCAGACAATCTTTCCACAATATCTGAAACGGTACTTTGGGTCATCCTCAGGTTATGTGTAAGTTGCTTGATGCTCGTCGAGTCATGAAGAAGCACTTGTTTAATGACCTTTAACTGAGGAACAGTGAGACCATGCTCCTCGGCATATTTTTGTATGCTCTTCGCCATATACCGATGTAAAAAATCAATCGATTCCCTTAAAAAATCTGCCTTTTCATCCAAGTTTTTTATCTCCCTTCAACATCCATCTTGTACGATTCATCGCATACGATATATCTTATCAGGTAATAAATCATATAATCATATAAACACCTTGTCAATTCATTTATTATAAATATTTTCAAAAAAATTACGGCCTCAAAAATCTTCCTACACAGTAACTATCGTTGAATAGTATCAATTGAAGTACCCAGTAAATGAAACTTATCGAACATTAAAAACGTAATTATTAATATCAAGTTTCTAAGAAAGGAGGAATTCGTAGTGCCTACTTGTCAAAACTGTAAAAGAAAGTGGTCTTGGTTTGATTCGATTAAGAAATTACTAGCATTTCGTAAAAAAATGATATGTAATCATTGTGGAGAAATTCAATACCAAAGTACAACTTCGAGAAATACTACTTCTTTATTAGTTTTACTCCCCATTAGCACTCTACCATTTTCTATAATGTTTGATTTATCTCCTATTTCTGTACTACTCTTGGGACTTGCCTTAATATTTGTGGCTCTGTTTGTAATGCCATTATTACTGAAATTAACTGATAAAGAAGAACCATTATGGTAAAAGGGGACTACAAGGCTGTCATTAAGAGCAGCTTTTTATTTTTGTACTAACGAAGCAATTTAGTTGAACAAGAAATACTGTTTTAAATGGGGGTTAGAGCAATCACTGTAAAGAATATATTTATAATTGCTGTAAGGTGGGTATGTATTAGAATATAATTTAGGTGTAAATATCGAAAGTTATACCGACACAAAATGAACATGAGGTTTAAATATGACTACATTTCTTTTATTAATCATCTACTTGGCTTTTATCAGTTTAGGTTTACCAGATTCTATATTGGGGGCAGCATGGCCCGCAATGCGGCCAGATTTTGGGGCACCACTCGAGACTGCTGGATACCTTTTTATGACAGTTGCAGGTGGTACAATTATCTCTAGTTTAGTGAGCGGAAAGGTACTTAAACGCTTTGGCACAGGTAAAGTGACAGTTGTCAGTGTCTTAATGACTGCTGCTGCATTGCTAGGATTTTATTTTGCTCCATCGGTTGCTTGGTTACTTGTGTGTGCAATCCCACTTGGGTTAGGGGCAGGAGCAGTTGATGCGGGATTAAATGATTATGTGGCTACACATTATCAGGCACATCATATGAGTTGGTTACATTGTTTTTGGGGAGTAGGAGCTACACTTGGACCAATCATTATGGCTCAATTTATTTTAGAGGAAAATGCTTGGAGAAGTGGATATCTTGTTATCTCTGTTCTTCAGTTTACGTTAGTTATCATCCTGTTCTTTACATTACCTTTATGGAACAGAGTGACAAAAAGCAGCAATATCACCTTAATTGAAGAGGAGGAAGCTGCAAAAATTACACCTAATGGTGAAGATGTTAAAGACGCAAAACCATTACAGATAAAAGGAGTAAAGCTGGCCCTTGCATCTTTCTTGTTTTATTGTGCAGTTGAAGCGACGGTTGGGCTTTGGGGAAGTAGTTTCTTAGTAAATGTCAAAGATTTAAGCCCGGCAACGGCAGCAAAATGGGTTTCCTTTTATTATGCAGGAATAACACTTGGTAGATTGATAACAGGTTTTATTACCTTTAAAATAACTAACCGTACACTAATTCAGCTGGGGCAAATAATTGCATTAACAGGTGCCATTATATTGATAATACCCTTGCCATCCCTTTTCTCACTAATAGGATTTATTATTGTTGGTTTAGGATTAGCACCAATATTTCCTTGTATGTTACATGAGACACCAACACGTTTCGGAAAACAACATTCTCAGACAATAATGGGCTATCAAATGGCAGTAGCTTATACCGGTACTACATTCATGCCACCACTACTTGGATTTGTGGCGTCTCAAACTACAATTGGAATCTTCCCAGTATGTGTTGCTATGTTTATATTAGCGATGCTTCTAAGTTCCGAAAAACTTAATAGTCTTTTGAAAAACAAGCATTTACTGATAGCTCGACAGTAATCGATATACCACTCAGGCTGGATCCAAGAATGGGTTCAGCCTGGTTCTATAGGTTTTAATCAATAATAACTAATTCATTTTTAGAAGAATATACCATATTAAAGGGGAAGTAGCTTTAGAGAGTGGGACTGTATCCTAAGAAGCGGGTCTATTGGAGCCCGCTTTTTCTATGTGTAGAAAGTAATAGAAAGATGAAAAAGAAATAGTAAAATAGTATTACATTTTACATTTTGTAAAATTAACTAGGGTTATTATTTTACATTACTTCCAATGCAATTGATAACGCTTACATGTTAAGGTTAATTATATTTAGATTATTTGGAAAATTGATATAATGGTGAGGTGATATCGATTTATAAAAATATAGCATCTTTTTTAGGGATATATTATTTGATGCACGAATATTGAAAAAAGGCTTATTACATATCCACCTAAGAAGAAGTGTTGTGTATTGAAATAAAACTATGAAAAATGGGGTGTTGGATAATTTGGAAACAAAAGTAGAAAGAACCTATGAACCTTTAGCTAATCCACCATTAACTCTAAAAGGGAAACTATCGGTAATTGGCCCAGGAATTGTTGTTGCTGCAACTGGTGTAGGAGCAGGGGACTTAATTATGGCTTCTATAGCAGGTGTTAATTACGGTTTAATGTTAATGTGGGCAGTCTTCGTAGGAGCATTAATAAAATTTATTCTAAGTGAAGGGATTGGAAGATTGTATCTAGCGACTGGTACTACATTTCTACAAAGTTGGCATTCGTTAGGATGGGTTGCAACCTCTTATTTTGGAGGGTATGCCATTTTATTTGGGATTATTTATGGAGTCGCAGCACCAACTGTATGTGGAATGGTTTTAGCCGCATTGTTACCTGGTACCCCTGTATGGTTAGGAGCGATTGTATCCTCTATAGCTGGTTTTATATTAGTTTGGTTTGGTAGATATCATTTATTGGAAAAAGTCATGATGGTATTTGTTGGCTTAATGTTTATTACAGTTGTTGGATCGGCAATTATTATTTTGGCTAGTTCAAATGATGTTACGTACCAAGTAATCCCTTCTGTGCCAAAAGGTTCATTTGCGACAATACTCGGATTAATTGGTGGGGTAGGTGGTTCGATCACATTAGCTTGTTATGGGTATTGGTTACAGGCCAAAGGCTGGAGTGGTAAGCGTTGGATGCCAACAATGAGGATAGATAATGGCGTAGCCTATACAGTTACTGGGATTTTTGCAGTGGCAATAATGATTATTGCAGCTGAATTATTATTCGGAACGGGCACAACAATTAATGGAAACCAGGGACTTCTTGGACTTGCAGATGCTTATGGCGAGAGATTCGGAAATGTAGCACGTTGGATTCTATTGCTAGGATTCTATGGAGCGGTGTTTACATCGGTTTTAGGGCCTTGGCAAGGTATTTCTTATCTTTTTGCCGACTTTGTACGAATAGTACGAAATGGTAGAAAGAAGAATAACGATTTAAATCAACCAATCTCTGAAAAAGACCCCGCTTATCGCGCGTACCTTGTTTGGATGACATTCCCGCCTATGTTACTTTTGTTATTTAATGAGCCTGTTGCAATTGTTTTTATTTACGGCATTCTTGGATCCATATTTATGCCCGCACTTTCATTAGGCTTATTATATTTATTAAACTCTAAACAAATTGACCCTGTTTATCGTAATGGTAATGCTACTAATCTATTTTTAGTACTTATTATTTTACTCTTTGTATACCTTGGTGGTAGTGAACTCATTGATATGCTCTTTTAGCTTAACTCATCAAAATGTTATTCTTTCTTTTCACACAAAAAAGCAAGGGGAGTGCCCCTTGCTTCTTTTTATATTACACGTGCTGAAATGATTCCGTTAATTTGCTTGATTCTTTCTAATATGCTAGGAACGATTTCCCCATTTACTTCATTATCAATGTCAATCATCGTATAAGCATATTCTCCGCGGCTACGGTTTACCATGTCTGCGATGTTTAACTCATAATTAGAGATAGCCGATGTGATTTGACCCACCATGTTTGGCACATTTTTATGAAAAGCTGTTACCCTTGTTTTTCCTGTATAAGGAAGAGATGCGTTTGGAAAGTTTACAGAGTTCTTAATGTTACCAGTTTCTAAGTATTCCTTCGTCTGACGAGCTGCCATAATCGCGCAGTTTTCTTCTGATTCGTTTGTAGAAGCACCAAGGTGTGGAGTGCAAATGGTATTCTTCATTTTTAATACATTTTCATTCGGGAAGTCTGTCATATACTTTCCAACGATACCATCTTCAAGTGCTACTGCCATATCGATTTCGTTTACAAGCTCTCCGCGTGAGAAGTTAATGATATGAACGCCTGGCTTCATAATGCTGAATGTCTGTTTATTAAACATTTCTTTAGTGTCTTTGGTTAAAGGTACATGAACGGTAATATAGTCAGACTCAGCAAAAAGCTGTTCAAGTGACATGGCACGCTGAACATTACGTGATAAGTTCCAAGCCGTATCAACTGAGATAAATGGGTCAAACCCGATAACATCCATATCTAAATCAAGAGCATCGTTTGCAACAAGTGCACCGATTGCACCTAAACCGATAACGCCGAGTGTTTTACCCTTGATTTCTTTCCCAACGAATTGCTTTTTCCCCTTTTCAACAAGTTGAGGTATTTGCTCACCTTTATCTTCTAATGTCTTTGTCCAAGCAATCCCTGAAAAAACATTACGGGATGTAGCCATTAATGCAGTTAATACCATTTCCTTTACTGCGTTTGCGTTTGCACCTGGTGTATTGAAAACTACAATACCTTTCTCGGTGCATTTTTGGATGGGGATATTATTAACACCAACACCAGCTCGTGCAATTGCTTTTAAGTTATCGCCAAACTCAAGGTCATGCATATCGAAGCTACGAACAACAATTGCATCTGGGTTCTCACTTTGATTATCAATTACAAAACGGTCATTTTTGAACACCTTTAGCCCGCTTTCAGCAATATTATTTAATGTTTTAACCGTTTTAACCTGATTTTCAATAAGTGTGCTCATCTCGTCTACCTCACTTTTGATTTGAATTTTAGTGACAAACTATTAGTATACAAATTTATGAATCTGGTCTGCTTATATTTGGTGGTTCGCCTAAAGATAAACAGAAAGAGGCAAGGGACTTTCCCTTACCTCTGCCCAGGCGAACGGCTCCGACACTATATGCTCCCTCGCGGTTTATCCGCGTGCGCCAGTCACATATAGCCTTTTTGATTTGTAAGTATGATACCAAGTTTTTTGATATATTTCAAGTTTTAATTAATTAAAATTTTTAGAAGATAAATGTTTCTTCCGAGGTGTAAAAATAACGTGGAGAGGAGTGTGATTCATCTAAAAAAAGAGGGAAACCTCCGTTTCCCTCAGCTGCTTGTTATTACCAGCCAATGTTTTCTAGTGGAACAAAGGTTGGAATCAGTGCTCCGCCATATTCTTTATTAATGAATTCAGCAGTATCTTCTTCCTGGAATAGCTCTGCAATGCGTTTATATGTTTCATTATCTTTGTCTTCTTTGTTCACCGCAATAATGTTGAGGTAGTCAATTGCTGTTTCACTTTCATGGAAGATGGAGTCATTAACCGGATTTAAACCAGCATCTCTTGCAAATCCATTATTGATGATACCCGCATCGACATCAGGCAAGGCTCTTGGGATTTGAGCAGGTGCCGTTGGGATTAATTCAATATTTTTAGGATTTTCAATTACTGCTTCCTCAATTGTACCGAGACCATCATAATCATCGACAAGTTTGAGCAGTCCAGCCTCCTGTAACAAGAGAAGAGCTCTTCCTTGGTTAGATACATCATTTGGTAAGGCAATTTTTGCACTATCTTTAATTTCATTTACATCCTTAAGTTTGTCAGAGTAAATAGCCATTGGCGCAAGGTACGTAGTTGCAATTGGAACTAGGTCTAAATTGTGCTCTGCAATAAATTGGTCAAAGTAGGCAACAGTCTGAAATGAATTGGCGTCCAGTTCGCCATCAGCAAGTGCATTGTTTGGGAGAACATAGTCACTGAATGAAACAAGTTCAATCTCAATTCCTTCCTTGGCTGCTTTTTCAGATACAAAGTCCCAAGTGCGAGTGTCTGTACCAGTGATACCGATTTTAACGTGTTTTGTTTCGGAATCTGTTTCTTTTCCACTTGCGCTATTGTTAGAGCAAGCAGCTGTGAATGCTACTAATACAACTAGTAGGACTGTTAATGCAAATTTTTTCATGTTGTGTTTCCTCCTAAATTATCTTCTTCGTATTTTTTTTGATAAGGTATTGCCGAATGATTGTAAGCCTTGAACCATTATAATCAAAATGACAACAGTGATAATCATTGTAATAGTGTCAAAGCGCTGATAGCCATAGTTGATGGCCAGGTCGCCAATTCCTCCGCCACCGACTGTACCAGCCATGGCAGATGCACCAATCAGTCCGATTGTTGCAATTGTGAAGTTTACAACTAATGAACTGAGCGCTTCTGGAAGCAAGAATCGGAATATCGTTTGGAAGGGAGTAGCCCCCATCGCATTGGCTGCTTCCAGCACACCCTCGTCCACTTCAAGTAGTGAGCTTTCTACTAATCTCGCAATATATGGTCCGGCGTAAAAGACGAGTGGAACAATCGCGGCAGGTGTGCCAATAGATGTTCCGACGATCAATCGGGTAACCGGAATAATCGCGACTAGTAAAATGATGAACGGGACGGAACGAAAAATATTAATAATTGCATTTACGATGGTAAAAACGGGTAGATTTTCAAGCATCTGTCCTTTACGGGTGACAAAAAGCAGAATGCCTAATGGCAGCCCGAGTACAATTGAAAAGATAAAGGAAAACCCGACCATTTGGATCGTTTCAATGACCGCTTCGATGATCTGATCTGAATTAACTAGCATGGGATGTCACTTCCTTGAAGCTGATTTGTTTGGACTGCAGATACGTTAAGGCACGCTTGACTTCGGCATCAGGTCCCTGAATTTCTACAATTAGGTTACCAAATGGAATTCCTTGCAGCTCTGTGATACTACCGTAGAGCACGTTGATATCAATATCCAGTTTCTTGGCAAGTTGGGATAAAAACGGCTTACCTGTTGACTGGCCGATAAAGCTAATGCGAAAAATATTCTGGGATCCTTGATTATCTTTAATCATGTTTAAGATAGATTCAGGAATTTGATCATGCATTACCGTGCTCACAAAGTTTTGTGCAGTTTTAGTCTTTGGAGCGGAAAAGACGTCAAAGACGGTTCCTTCCTCAATCACTTGTCCTGCCTCCATGACGGCTACTCGGTCACAGATTTCTCTAATCACGGACATTTCATGGGTAATCATCAAAATCGTAATATTGTATTCCTGATTGATTTTTTTCAATAGCTGCAAAATCGAGCTGGTTGTCTGAGGATCCAACGCAGAGGTTGCCTCATCGCAAAGCAGAATCGAAGGTTGCGTTGCCAAGGCTCTGGCGATGCCAACTCGCTGCTTTTGTCCACCGGAAAGCTGATCTGGATAGACATCCGCCTTATCGCCTAATCCTACGAATTCAAGTAGTTCTGCCACTCGACTTTTTATTTTCTCTTTTGGCGTTTTACTTAAGATAAGAGGCATTGCGACATTTGCGTATACAGTTTTTGAGTTTAAGAGGTTAAAGTGTTGGAACACCATCCCTATATTTTTCTTTACCTCGCGGATTTGTTTTTCAGGGAGTGTCATCAGGTCATGGCCATCAACAATAACCTTTCCAGAGGTTGGGCGTTCAAGGAAATTCACACAACGGATTAATGAACTTTTGCCGGCACCGCTATATCCGACTACTCCGTAGATTTCCCCTTTATTGATTTTTAAATTGACGTTATTTAAAGCGTGGACTTGTTTGCCGCCGCTGTCATATACCTTAATCAAATTCTGAAACTCTATCACTTTATGATCTCCTCTCGGCTTTCCTTAAAAAGTTCTTCCTCATGAGAAGAAGGAACACTATTCTCTTAAACAATATTTAAGAATAAGGGCAAGTCCCTCCTTAAATAAGAAAAATATTATATTATAAAAATATAAAAAGCCCTCTTCAGACAGAAGAGGGCAGAAAGTTAATTCCAGTATCCTCTTCTTATCTTTCAAGTTAACTTGCTGGAATTGGCACGGTACAAATCGTCCGTTGCCGAGGCTTCGCAGGGCCAGTCCCTCCACCTCTCTTGATAAGAAGTATTTTTAATATGTTTTACACTATACATCTGGAAAATGTTATTGTCAATATATTTTATATAATTATATTATTTTTACAATCAGAAAAGAGTTATTTTATGATAATTTAAACACTATTATTAAAAAGTTATTTATTTGGCCCGTAAACACGGCTTTCAATTGATTTTGATTCACCTTTTAGTCGTTTTGCTAATGTTTCTTTCCAGTTCGCTGCAAGGTATTTGCAGGCTGCAAGTTTGGCTGCTGCCTCCATATCATCTCTCTTTTCATGCATGACTTCATTGCAACTAGCAATGGTCCATTCAGGGTATGGGCGTTCTATTAACTTAATTTTATCTTGTTCTTTAACAATGCCTTCTTTGATAACGCGGAAGTACCATCCGGTTCGACCACTTT
>Ga0182742_1003868_pt1 | contig 14114 bp, 9 predicted proteins | sample eDN5th37CBELigMG_FD_128880 | JGI IMG/M metagenome (GOLD analysis project Ga0182742, IMG submission 128880) | Enriched Miracle-Growth compost microbial communities from Emeryville, California, USA - eDNA 5th pass 37_C BE-Lig MG (version 2)... ... | reverse complement strand
GGAGATCGAGAAGAACGGCACCTTGGCCTCGCCGGCCACCGCCTTGGCCAGCAGCGTCTTGCCGGTGCCCGGCGGGCCGACCAGCAGCACGCCCTTCGGCATCCGCCCGCCCAGCCGGCCATACTCTTTCGGGGCGCGCAGGAAATCCACCACCTCGCGCAGCTCGTCCTTCGCCTCGTCCACGCCCGCGACATCGCTGAAGCGCACGCGGGTGTCATTCTCGACGTAGATCTTGGCCTTGCTCTTGCCGACCTGCATCAGCCCGCCCATGCCGCGCCCGAGACGGCGCAGCATGAACATCCAGATGCCGATGAACAGCGCCATCGGCACGATCCAGGAGAGCAAGTCACGCAACAGGGTGCTCTCGATCTGCCCTGTGTACTGCACGTTGTAGCGCTGCAGCTCCTGGGCGAAGTCAGGGTCTACCCGGGTCGTGGTGAAGCGCGTCTCGCCGCCGGGCAGCGGCTCCTTGAGCTTGCCCTGGATGAAGCGGTCCGAGATGCCGATCTCGGCGACCTTGCCCTCATGCAGCAGTTGCTCGAAACGGCTGTAGGGGATCGGGGCGACGCCCTGATATGCGGCGAGGTAGTACTGGATCAGCAACACACCCAGCAGGGCGGCGATCCAGTAGCCCATGTTGAAGCGGGCATGCGGCTTCATGGCTTCTCCCTGACATTTGGCGTCACGGCCAGGCTCCTTTCGCGACAGACCGATGGCCGCTCGTCCTGCGGGCGTTCCCCAGCGGCAAACGGCGCAGCGCGGCGGATGTTGCATCCGAGGTCGCACGGGCATGTGACAGCCCCGGCCGCAACGGCCCTGCGCACCCCCTCTTTTATCCTGCTGACGCGCCTTTCTGGCCCGTGCGGAGGAGAGAGAATGGACGACGACAAGCGCTACGAGACGGCAAGGCCCGCCAATGTCGGCCCGCACCATGTCAACAAGGACCAGGCAGATCCGAACGCCAAGCGCCCGGTGCCCGAGGAAAACTACAACACCGAGGTGGCTGGCCAAGTCGCCGGGATTGGCCCTGCGGGTGGCAAGAAGCAGGCGCAGGAGCCCGTGAAGAAGAACTGAGCAGCCGAACTCGGCCCTGCTGCAACGGTTTGCCGGATGGCTGCTGCCTCCGGTGAATCGCGTGCCTGCTCGCGACCTTCTCCCCTGCTTACCCAAGCGTTGTGGCGCAGCATGTGGCGCTGCACTTCGGAGCGGCGGCACCACGCGGCGGCCTGGCAGCTCCGTTTGGCACATCGCTTCGCCGCTCACCACGAGCCGCCAGCCGGTGCAAAGCGATCCTGTCCCGCTTACCTGTGGCTGGGCTGCGATTGAGCGCCGGAAGATGAGGCTGGGACTGCGCCTTTTCCCCGGAGCACGCCGCTCAGCTGCGCTTTGCCTCATCCTTGAAACCGAGCTGCTGCAGTGCGGCCATCGAGCGCTCCGCCGAGACATGGTGGATGAAGGTGCCGCCCCGCCGCTCCCAGCCCTCGCGGGTGGAGGCGCGGTCATCCACCAGCACGCGGCCCGGGCCTGACCAGCGCGGCTTCTCCCGGCTCACGCAGGTGATCACGGGCACTTCGGCACCCAGCATCCGCGCCACCCAGCGCCGCTTCTGCTCCGGTGCCCAGGCACCCAGCGGCAGGCCGGTCAGGATGGTCGGATTATGGGGCGCACAGAAGCGCCAGAGCACTTCCGCCTCCGCCATGAACTCCAGCGTCTCGAAGAAGCGGGGCGCCCGCGCCAATGCGGACCACATTGCTTTCAAGGACAGTTCCTCCGGCCGTTTTCCGGTCACCGCCTGCACGCCACGATCGAAATCGGCCAGGACGCCGTCAAGGTCGAGGAAGAGGCCGCTTGCCATCGGGTGAATCGCCCTTCGTGGGACAGAATGCCCTTGAAAGCTCAAGGTGGTAGCAAGGCCGGACGAGTGAACTCCCCCAACAACCTCCCTCCTTCTTCTGCCAGTTTCTCGGCCGCGCTTACGGACAGTGCGGCAGAACCGACGGAAAGGAAGAAGTGGGGCCTTGGGGAGAATTCATTCTTGCCTGGCTCCGCCGCCTGGTGAGTGTGAGGAGAGAGCCAGGTTCTCCCAGGCATCCAGGTGGACCTATTCGGCGACATAGCCGGGATGGCGGGCGCGGATCTGGTCCACGCTCCGGAGCGTTCCCGATAGATGCGCCCGTAGGGCCGCCTGCGCCGCCCCGGGATCGCCCTGTCGTAGGGCGGCCAGCAGGCGCCCATGGTCGTGCACAACTGCCTCCGCCTTGCCGGGATCGGGCAGGTTCAGCCGGCGGAGGCGGTCGATATGCCCGCTCTTCTGGCGAACCATCTCCCACAAGTCCGGCATGCCCGCCGTCAGGTAGAGTTCCCGGTGGAAGCTCGCATCGCCGGCCGTCAGGGCGCCGTAATCGGCCGCGGCCAGCAATCGCTCCTGCTCGCCGAGCATCGCCTGCAGCCGCTCCAGCGTGGCCGGCGGGGGCGCCTCCGCGACCACCCGCACCACCTCCAACTCGATGGCGACCCGCAGGAAATGCGCCTGCCGCGCGAGGCCGAGATGGATGCGGGAGACGCGCGTGGCATGCTGCGGGAAGACATCCACCAGCCCTTCCTCCGCCAGCCGACTCAGCGCGTCCCGGATCGGCGTCTGGCTCAGGCCGAAGGCCCGCTGGAGTGCCAGGCGGGACAGCACCGCACCCGGCACCAGCCGGATCGCCAGGATCTGCTCGCGCAATTGCTCGAACACCTGTGGCGCGGCCTGCCGGGTGCGGTCGAGCGGCAGGACGGGGGGCAGCGTCTCCAAGGAGGCGTAGCTATCCATGATGGGGCGCTCCACGACCGGTGCGTGATGGATTCATGGGGGCCTATCCGTTCCGCGTTGACGCTCTGGGGCACTAATGTTTTAGTGGATCAGCAGAGCGGCACCAAGCCGCCAGTTGAAACGTCCGAGGTTCCCGCGATGCTTGCCCATCCAGGCTGTGTCCTGTGGCCGTACGCCGCTGCACTTCGTCATGTTTCCACCCCCGGCAGGCAGCCCCCGTCTCCCCCTTGGAGCACGGCCGTGAGCTCGCAGCCGGAAGCTCGCCTCGCAGCAGCACCGCCGCTTCGCCGCAGCCCCCAGGTGCTGGCGGATTTCGCCGCCGCCCTTTTCGCCGCCGCCGGCATGGATGGGGAAAAGGCCGCCACCATGGCCCGGCTGCTGGTGCTGACGGACATGATGGGCCGGCACACCCACGGCCTCGCACAGTGCAACGCCTATCTGCAGGAAATCGCCCAGGGCCGCATGGCCTGCGTGGGCGAGCCGGAGGTGGTGCGCGACACCGGCGCCACCCTTGTCTGGGATGGCGGCTACCGGCCGGGCCTCTGGCTGGTGGATCGCGCCATCGCCCTGGCGGCCGAGCGCGTGGCGGAAGCGGGCGTGGTGACCATGGCGATCCGCCGCAGCCACCATATCGGCTGCCTTGCCGCTTTGGCCAAGGCCGCCACGGATCGTGGCCTTTATGTGATGCTCGCCTCCTCCGGGCCGCACAGCCGCATCGTCGCGCCCTTCGGCGGCAAGGCGCCGCTCTTCAGCCCGAACCCCTTCGCCATCGGCTTTCCCACCGCCCAGGCGCCGGTGCTGGTGGACATCTCCGCCTCCCTCACGACCGTTTCCATGACGCGGGAGAAGGCGGCGGCTGGGGAGCAATTCGAGCATCCCTGGCTGATGGACAGCGAAGGCCGCCCCACCCGCGACCCCACGGTGATGGAAAGCGCCGGGGCGCGCGGCAGCCTGCTGCTGCTGGGCGGCTATGAGGCCGGGCACAAGGGCTTCGGCCTGGCGCTGATGGTCGAGGCGCTGACCCAGGGCCTCGGCGGCTATGGCCGGCGTGACGCGCCGGATCGCTGGGGCGCCGCCGTGTTCCTGCAGCTGATCGACCCCGCCGCCTTCGCTGGCGCCGAGGCCTTCGTCGCGCAGACCGAGTTCTTCGCCGAACAGTGCCGGGCCAACCCGCCGCTCGACCCGGCCCGCCCTGTGCGGCTGCCGGGCGAGCAGGCCTGCCGCAACATCGCGGCGGCCGAGCGCGATGGCCTCGCCGTGCCGGCGGCGACGGCCGCCACGCTCGCGGCCTGGGCGGAAAAGCTGGGGGTGGACGCCACCATCCTCTGCTGACTGCCCGCATTTCCCTGGCGCTTCCCGCCATGGGGAGCGCCACAACAAGGACAAGGCGACGAGGCCCCGATCGGCCTCTGAAGCGCCGGGCGTTGCTCCCACCGACTGAACCGACAAGCCGGCGCCCTCATCCGCGCCGGAAACGAGCAGGAAGGGAAAGCCGATGTCCAAGGAAGACGATCGCTCGCAGCCGGGCCTGACACGCCGCACCGCGCTGCAGGCCGGGCTGGCCGCCGCCGCGCTGCCGCTGGCTGGCCTGGCCGCGCGCCCGGCGCTGGCGCAGGGCCGCAAGGTCACCACCGTGCACGGCTTCGAGACGGCGGCCGACATCGCCAAGGCCGAGCAGGAAGGCGCGCTGCTCTTCTACACGCATGACAGCGATTCCGCCGGCGCCGCGATCATGGAGGCCTTCACCAAGGACTTCCCGAAGATCCGCGCCAACTACGTGCGTGCGCAGAACGGCGCCCTCTATTCCAAGATCCTCGCCGAGCGCTCGGCCGGGCGGAACGACGTGGACGTGATCCAGTTCTCCGATGTCGGCACGGCGATCGACTTCCAGAAGCGCGGCGGCTACGAGAAATACGAGTCGCCGCAGGCGCAGCATTATGCGACCGGCCATCTGAGCAATCCGGCGGGCTACTATTTCTGGAGCGGCATGACCTTCGCCGGCATCGCCTACAACACCAACCAGGTGAAGAAGGAGGACGCGCCGAAGAACTGGAAGGACCTGCTCAACCCGCGCTGGAAGGATGCCCTCAGCGTCAAGCAGGCCACGTCGGGCATGCAGTTCGTGCAGTGGTACGAGCTGCGCCGACTCTATGGCGACGACTACTGGAAGGCCTTCGCCAAGCAGCAGCCGCACGGCTTCGATTCCCGCGCGCAGCTCTTCGACCGGCTCGCCAAGGGCGACGACAAGGTCTGCGGCCTCGCCGAATGGGCGGGCTACGTGCTGTACCAGCGCCGCGAGGCGCCGATCGCCTTCGTCGCGCCGGAGGACGGGCTGCCGGCCGCGCCGCTGGCCACCGGCGTGGTGGACAAGGCGCCGCATCCCGAGGCCGCGCGCCTCTTCCTCGACTGGCTGGCCTCCGAGCGCGGACAGGCGGTCTACCAGGACAATGAGTACCTGCTCTATGGCTCGGTGCGGAAGAACGCGCCGCCCATGCCGGGCGGGCTGAAGCTCGCCGACTTCAAGCTGCTGGTGCCGGAGGACATGGACGCCTACCTGGCCAGTCGCAAGCAGTTCAATTCGCAGTGGAACAACATGCTCGGCCTGCTCTGAGCATGTCGGGCGAGGTGCAGGTGCAGGCCGGCGCGCCGGAGAGCGCGGGCCTGTCCCGGTCCTGGGTGCCGTCCGGGCAGACGGTCGCCGGGATCATCGCCATCCTGGTGACGGCGGCCCTGGTCGCCTACCCGATCTACTACCTCCTGCAGGCGTCGCTGGACGTCGGCGAGCCGGAAGTCCGGCCGCCGACCGCCTACGGCCTCGACAACTATGCGAGCCTGCCGCGCTACTCGCAGATCATGCTCAACACCCTCTATGTCTCCTTCGCGGCGACGGTGATGGCATTGGTCTTCGGCTTCGTCACCGCCTGGATCCTGAACCGCACGGAGGTGCCGTTCCGGCGCACGCTGGAGCAGGCGATGGCGGTGCCCTACTACGTCACGCCGCTGCTCGGCGCGCTGGCCTGGAGCCTGCTCGGCGCGCCGCAGAGCGGACTGATCAACCAGCTCTGGCGCGCCCTGGGCGGGGAAGGCGCCATCATCAACATCGCGACCCCCCTCGGCATCGCCTGGGTCATGGCGCTGTTCGAGGGCTCCGTCGCCTTCGTCATGATCGGCGCGGTGATGAAGTCGATGGACCCCGCGCTGGAGGAGGCGAGCCAGGTCATCGGCGGCGGGCGGCTGCGCACCATGCTGCGGATCACCCTGCCGCTGGTCACGCCCGGTGTGCTCGGCGCCGCGATCTTCGTCTTCGCCGAGATGCTCGGCTCCTTCTCGGCCGCGCTGGTGCTGGGCACGCCGAGCCGCTTCTACGTGATCACCACGGCGATCTACCAGCTTGTCGCGCAGTACCCGCCACGCATCCCACTCGCCGCCGCCATGGGCGTCTCGCTCTTCGCGGTGATGTTCGTGATGCTGTTCATCTACCGCCGCATCGTCGCGCACCGCAGCTACGTCACCGTGACGGGCAAGGCCTTCCGGCCGCGCCTCGCCGATGTCGGGCGGCTGCGCTGGGTGCTCTTCGCGATCTGCGCCGCCTATGTGCTGCTCTCCGTCGTGCTGCCGATGCTGACGCTGGTCTATGTCTCGCTGCAGCATCTCACCGCCATCGTCCCGAGCGCCGCCAACTTCACGCTGGACAATTTCCGCAGCGTGCTGTCGCAGAACGCCATCCGCCACGCCATCACCAACAGCCTGCTGCTGGGCGTGACGACGGCGACCATCGGCGTCGCGCTCACCGGGCTGATTTCCTGGCTGGTGCACCGCAGCCGCATCCCCGGCCGCGGCCTCCTGGAATACGCGGCGATGTTCCCGCAGGCGGTGCCACGCCTTGTCTTTGCCTTCGGCATGATGTGGGCCTGGCTGGTCTTTCCCCTGCCGGTCTACGGCACGATCTGGGTGCTGCTGATCGCCTATGTCACCGTGTTCCTGCCGCTCGGCGTGCGCACCATCTCCAGCGTGCTGATGCAGGTGGACAAGAGCCTGGAGGAATGCGGCGAGGTCTGCGGCGCCTCCTGGGGCTACCGCATGCGCACCATCACCATGCCGCTGCTGCGCCCCGGCCTGCTGGCGGCCTGGATGCTGCTGTTCATCGCCAGCGTGCGCGAGCTCGGCGCCTCGATCCTGCTGATGGGACCGAACTCGCAGGTGCTGACGCCGGCCATCGTCGAGGCCTGGTTCACCAACAGCTCCGAGCGCACCGCCGCCATGGCGCTGATCCAGACCTTCGTGGTCGGCCTGGCCATGCTGTTCTTCATGATCGTGACGCGCCGCATGGCGCGCCAGGGAGGGTGACGGCCGATGCCGAGCAACGCGCCTGCGGCCCATATCGAGGTCGAGAACCTCGAGATCCATTACGGGCCGGTCGCCGCCGTGGGCCCGGTGAGCTTTTCCGTCCAGCCCGGCCAGCAGCTCACCCTGCTCGGCCCCTCGGGCTGCGGCAAGACCACCACGCTGCGCGCCGTCGCCGGGCTGGAGCGGCCGAGCAGCGGCGTCATCCGCATCGGCGGGCAGACCATGTATTCCTCGGCCGAGGGCATCAACCTGCCGGCCGAGCGGCGCGGCCTCTCGATGGTGTTCCAGTCCTACGCCATCTGGCCGCACATGACCGTGTTCGAGAACGTCGCCTATGGCCTCAAGGTGCGGCGCAAGAGCCGCGCCGAGGTCGAGGAGAAGGTGCGCAAGGCGCTCGACCTCGTGCAGATGGGCCAGTATGCCGACCGCCACGCCTCCCAGCTCTCCGGCGGCCAGCAGCAGCGCGTGGCGCTGGCCCGCGCCTGCGCCTTCTCGCCCAGCGTGCTGCTCTTCGACGAGCCGCTCTCCAACCTCGACGCCAAGCTGCGCGGCGACATGCGCATCGAGCTGCGCGAGCTGCAGCACCGGCTCGGCGTCACCTCCCTCTACGTCACGCACGACCTGGAGGAGGCGCTGGCCATGTCCGACCGCATCGTGGTGATGCGCGGCGGCAGGATCGAGCAGAGCGGGCCGCCGGACGAGATCTACAACTACCCGCGCACCGAGTTCGTCGCGGATTTCGTCGGCTCCTCCAACCTGATCCGCGGCCGGCTCAGGCCCGACCTGACGCGGGATGGATTGATCGCGCTGGAGACGGAGGGCGGCCACGTCGTGCACGGCGTCGCGCATGGCCGCCCGGCCGATGGGGAGCCGGTGCTCTCGGTGCGTACCGTGCATCTGCGGCTCGCGGCGGAGGCGCCGCCGGGCGCGGCCAATGTCTGGCCCGTGACGGTGCGGCGCTCGGTCTTCCTGGGCGACCTGACCGAGCTGCATGTCGGCTGGGGGCCGCGGGAGCTGGTGGTCCGCTGCAGCGGCCGGGCCGATGTCGGCGAGGGCCAACCGGCCTTCCTCTCGGCCGACCCGCAGCATTGCGTTCTGCTGGAAGGGGCCTGAACGGCCCCTCCCATGGCCGCCGGGCTCAGCCCGGCTCGCGCTGCAGCGCGTCGAAGGCGGTGCCGAAGCCGCGGAAGGAAACGGGGAGCGACATGTCGCTCTCGTTCGCCAGCTTGTACTCGATGCGGCCCATGCCACCCTCGCGGCCCCGCAGGCGGCGTTGCAGCGCCTCGGTCATCTCGGTTTCCAGCGTGCAGCTCACCGGGGTGCAGAGGCGGAGCTGCAACGGCACCGCCTGCCCGCCTTCCTCCGGCAGCAGCCGCGCCGCGCCCGGCGCGAAGACGTTCACGGGCACGGCGACGATCAGGCGCCAGGGCTGGCTGCGCAGCAGTCGGCCGACGGCGATCTGCGCGATCGGCTGCTGCTGCTGGTTCTGCACGCCCTGCGCCATCTCGCAGATCCGGCCGGCCGGCGCGCTGCCCTCCGCCGCGCGGTTCTCGCAGCGCACCACCCAGTCGCCATAGCTGGAGGAGGTGCGCTCCGGCGCCGGCGCCGCGGGGGTGGCTGCCGGTGCCGCGGCGCGGGCCGGAGCCTGGCGGGAGGACTGCGCGGCCGCCGGGGCGGCCAGGAGGGCCGGAACCAGCGCGGCGGCGAGCATCCGGGTGAGGGGCGCCTGGGTCATCGGGGGCATCCTCGCTCCTGCCAGTCTTCGGCTCAGGCCTGCCTGGCTTCGGCCAGGTCGAGCACGCTGCTCCAGGAGTTGCCCGCATGCATGATGGCATAGGCGGCGCTGAGCCAGTGGCGCTTGCGCCATTGCAGGATGGTCTCGTCCGGCAGCTCCTCGAACCGCTTGGGGTTCATCATCAGGAAGCCGTTCAGCCGCGCGCTGTCGCCGCTGCGGAACTCCACCCGCGCCTCCTGCTGCTCCAGCACCTCGGTGGCCTTCAGGGCCTCGGCGAAGCGCTGGGTCTCCTCCAGGCTGGCGCGGTAGTCGGAGCAGAAGCGCAGCATCTCCTGCAGGAAGGCGCTCGGCTTGCCCTCCTCGAAGAGCAGGTCGCCCGAGCCGGTGTGCAGGGCCGGGGCGTCGGGCTCGATGCCGAGATGAAGCTGGCTGCTCCCCTCCGGCTGCAGGAAGATGAAGGGATAGGCGCGCAGATAGGCGGGCAGGTAGGTGCCGGCGCGCCAGCCGCCCTGGTCGTCCACGAACAGGTTCTCCCCGGTGCGATAGCCCAGCACCGCCAGCGGCATGGGCAGCGGACCGCTGGCGAAGACGATCGGGAAGTGCCGGGCCGCGAAGGGCAGTTCGACGATGCTGAGCGGCACGGCGTTGGCGCGCGCGGCGAAGCCGAGGCCGGCGGAACGGTCCAGGCGCAGCTCGCCATGGCGGGCGGGGTCCAGCGGCTCGACCCGCCCGAACAGGGGCGGCATGCCCGGCGCGGGCTGCGGGGCCGGATTGGCGGGAGTGGGGGAGGCATCAGCCATGGGGCGGCACTCCTGGCGCGAACCGCGTGGACGGCGGGCGCTTCAAGAAAGAGAAGAAAGATAATCCGGCAATGCCGGCGGATGTGAAGACCGCAGCGGGCTCAACCGTTGCGTCACCACGCGGCGCCATCTGGCGCCGCAGCCCTGCCTTGTCCAGCAGGACCCTCCCGGGGAGCGTCGCGACGGCGCCCCAGGAGAGGAGTGGCCGGGGCACCCTGCGGCGCCCCGGCCCGTGGCTCACCAGGACCAGCGCAGACCGCCGCTGACGGCCTGGCCGGTGTAGTTGGTCCGCAGGTCCACGCTGTAGTTGAGGTACAGCGAGGCCTGCTGGCTGATCGTCAGGCTGGCGCCGAGGCCGCCGAGCAGGCGGTCCCGCCCGGTGGCCGCCGTGGCGGTCTGCACCGGCACGGAGGAGACGCCGATCAGCGTGGCATCGGTGCTGGTCGCGACATCGCCGAACTCATGCGCCCACTGCAGGCGCACCGCCGGGGTCAGCACCATGCCGGAGGACAGCGGCAGGCTGGTGCTGGCGCGCAGGCCGACCGTGCTGCGGCTGGCCGTCACGCTCTCGCTGCCGACGGTCAGGCCTAGCACGCCGGCGCCGCTTTCGGTGGCACCGTCGCGGTTCACCGAGTCGGCCCGGAAGCCGATGCCCGGCTGCAGCGTCCAGCCGCCCAGCCTGTAGTGCACCCCCGCATCCACGCCCCCGCCGAAGCTGGAGGTGGAGGGCGAGGCATGCGCCGTCATGCCCAGCGCGCCCAGGTCCCGGTCGATGTCGAGCTGGCCGAAGCTGCCGTTGACCTGCGCATCCGCGAAGAAGAGCGGGTCGGTGTAGCTGCCATAGGCCGCCAGGTGACCGGTGCTGGTGTCCGCATCGCCGCCGGTGGCGGAGGAGGTGACGCTGCCGCCCGTGTAGCCTGCCGCGACGCCGAGGCTGAAGCCTTTGCCCAGCCCGGTCTCCAGGCCGACCGCCACGCCGCCGCTGGACGCGTGATAGCCGGTGGTGCCGTCCTCGGCGCCGGTGTGGAAGGTCTGGCCGAGGCCGCTGATCCAGGCGGTGAAGCGGCCCTGCTGGGCGGTCATCGCCCGGCTGGTCACCGCGCCGTCGGCCCGGCGGGCCGCCTGCTGCTCGCTGATCGCGCCGGCGAAGAGGCGGTTGCTGTCCACGCCCGCCATCAGCGCGTCGCCGTAGATGGCGCCGCCGAGGCGGATGGTGGCGTCCTGCACCTGCGCGGTGTTCAGCGGGAAGAGGGCCGCCAGCCCTTCCTCGACATCAGCGCCCGCCCGCACGCCCGGCTCCGGCCGCAGCGCGTCCAGCGCCCGGCCGACCGAGAGCTGGTTCGGCGTCTGCCGCACCCCCAGCAGGGAGAGCTGGGTGTAGGAGGCCGGCGTCGCGTAGAGGGTGAGGCTGCCCGGCAGGTAGACGGCATCCATCCGCGTGCCGGCGGCCAGCCCCTCGGGCTGGATCAGGCCGCTGAAGGAGCCCTCGACCGCGCTCGCCTGCACCACCGTGAAGCCGGTGCCGACCGATGGGGTGTAGGTGTTCGTGGCCGCGCCGTTGATGCCGCGCAGGACTGGCGCGATGGTGCCGGCCGCGGTGAAGGGCGCGCCCTGCACGACAACGCGGCTGTAGTTACCGGCCCCATTGCCCGTGCCAGTGCCGTCGATGTCGAGCGCGAGGGTGGCGCCCGCCGCCATCGTCACCGGCGCGGTGAAGCTCAGCGTGCCTGGGCTGTTGCCCGGGGCCAGCCTGCCCTCGATCGTGGTGGGCGCCGCGATGGTGCCGGTGCCGCGCAGCGTCGCCGGGGACTGCACGTCGAGCGAGGCGGCCTGGATCAGGCTGTTGGCGTAGAAGGTGCCGTCGGTGATGACCAGCGGGCCGGCGAGATTGGCGCCCCCCGTCAGGTTCACCCCACCGCTGCCCACCGTGGTCAGCCCGCCCTCGCCGTTGATCGCGCCGGCGAAGGTGACGTTGCCGCCCGTGGTGTCCACCGTGCCGTTGGTGCTGTTGACCACCACCGGCTGCGTGAAGGTGACGTCGGCGGTGGGCTGCAGCGTGCCGCCGGCGAAGACGATGGCCGGGGCCTGGGCCGCGGGATCGTCCTGCGTGAAGATCGGCTTCGTCTGGTCCACCAGCAGCGAGGCGAGCAGCAGGTCCACCTCGTTCGGCCTGTAGAGGGTGATCAGCTGCATGCCGTCGATGCTGCCGGCCTGGCTGGCGAAGCTGCCGGTCACGCCGCCTGCGGCGGTGATCAGGGTGTAGAGGCTGTCCGGCGCATAGGTGCCGCTGGCCGGGATGATGTTCAGCCCGCCATCCAGCGAGGCCGTGCCGGCCACCGTCAGGGTGGAGGCGGCGCTCGGCGTCAGCGCCACCTGCAGGGTGCCGCTGGAGGTCTGGATGTAGTTGCCGCCGACCGCCAGGGCGCCCGGCGCCCCGGCCACGCCCGGCGCCACGACGCCGGCATTGACCAGCCCGCCGCCAACCGTGCCGCTACCGGTGAGAGCCGCGCCGGGGGCGACGCCGACATCGCCGCCGGTCCGGGCGGTGGGATGCGCGGCGTCACCCAGCACCAGCATGCCGCCGGTGACGGAGGTCACGCCGGTATAGGTGTTGGTGCCGTTGAGGGTGAAGGTGCCGCCGGCGATCTCCAGCCCGCCGGTGCCGCTGGCGGTGCCGTCGAAGCTGCCGCCGTTGAGCACCCGGAGCTGCTGCGCGCCGAGGGCGATGGTGCTGTCCGCCACGCCGTTCAGCCTGTTCAGCGCGACCGCCTGTGTGGCGCCGCTGATGTCCAGCCCCGCGCCGGCATTCGCCAGGACGAGCCCGGAGGAGGCGACCACCGAGCCGGCGCCGGCGATGGCCAGCGTGCCGGCCTCCACTCGCGTCGCGCCGGTATAGGCGTTGTCGCCCGCGAGGGTGAGCGTGCCGCCCGCGACGGTGAGGTCGCCCGTGCCCATGATGGCGCCGGCGAAGTTGCCGCCGTTCGTCACCGCCAGGGTGTTTGCGCCCAACATTACTCCGCTGCCCGCCACGCCGTTCAGGCCTTGCAGGCTGCGGCCGCCGGAGGCGGTGGCGATGTCCAGCGCCGCGCCCGCGCCGGCCAGCGTCACGCCCGAGGAGGTGACGATGTCGCCCGCACCGTCCAGCGCCAGCGTGCCGCCGGTGACGGTGGTCGTGCCGGTATAGGCGTTGGTGCCCGTCAGCGTCATCACGCCGCCCGCGACCGTGAGGCCGCCGCTGCCGGTGATGCTGCCAGCGAGATTGCCGCCGCCCGTGACGGCCAGGGTGTTGCCGCCCAGCGCCACCCTGCTGCCGGCCACGCCGTTCAGCGTCTGGATGGAAGGCGTGCCGGAGGCGGCGGCGATGTCGAGCTGCGTGCCGGGCGCCGCCAGCGTCACGCCCGAGGAGGCGGCGATGTCGCCCGCGCCGCGTAGGGCCAGGGTGCCGGCATTCACCAGCGTCGCGCCGGCATAGGTGTTGGTGCCCGCCAGCGTCATGGTCTCGCCGGCGATGGTGAGGCCGCCATTGCCGCCGATGGTGCCCGCGAAGTCGCCGCCATTCGTCACGGTCAGCGTATGCGCGCCGAGCGCCACGCTGCTGCCCGCCACGCCGTCCAGGGTCCGGACGCTGCGGTCGCCGGAGGCGGTGGCGATGTTCAGCGCCGCGCCCGGCGCGGTGAGCGCCAGGCCCGCGGAGCCCGCGATGTCGGCCGCGCCGGTGAGGTTCAGCGTGCCGCCCGAGATGGTGGTCGCGCCGGTATAGGCCTGCGCCTGGTTGAGGGTGAGGGTCCCCGCGCCGGTCTTCTCCAGGCCGCCGGGGCCGACCATCGCGGTCGAGACCGTCGCATCATGGCCGAAGGTGTCGATGGTGCCGCCGCTGGGGCCGAGCAGGACCGCGCCGCTGCGGTCATAGCCGTCCACGTTCACCTGCAGCGTGCCGCCGCTCATCACGAGCCGGCCGGTGCCGAGGGAGGAGACGTTGCCGATCTGCAGCGTGCCGCCGGCGATGGTGGTGCCGCCGGCATAGGTGTTGGCGCTCTGGAAGACCACGAGGCCGCTTTGCACGGACACGGCGGCGCCCGCCGCCGTCCCGGCTGTGTAGCCCTGGCCGGCCGCGATGCTGGCGGCGCTGTCATCGGCGATCGTGCCGCTGACCGTGACCGTGTTGCCGGCCCCCGGCGCGAAGCGGGCGGTCGAGCCGCTCATCAGGAAGAGGTCGGAGCCCGCCGCGCCGCCCGCCGTGCCGGCGATGACGCCGCTGGAGCCGGCCGCGCCGCCGGTGACCGCGCCGCCGGAGAAGTCGCCCGCGCCGATGATCAGCGAGGCGCCGTCGCGCACGAAGACCGCGCCGCCGAAGGCCGCGCCGCCGCCGCCGGAGCCGTCCGCGCCGCCGGCGCCGGCGCCGGTGCCGCCCGAGGCGCGG
>Ga0182742_1003867_pt1 | contig 14118 bp, 12 predicted proteins | sample eDN5th37CBELigMG_FD_128880 | JGI IMG/M metagenome (GOLD analysis project Ga0182742, IMG submission 128880) | Enriched Miracle-Growth compost microbial communities from Emeryville, California, USA - eDNA 5th pass 37_C BE-Lig MG (version 2)... ... | reverse complement strand
TGGACCCCGCAGCCGGCGCGGGCCGGACCACCGCCCGCCAGCAGCACGGCCACCCCGAGCATGATCGGCCACGGCCAGTTCATCGGCACCGCACCTCGCCAAGGAAGGGCATCGGATCGTCGCCGGCGTCCTCCGGCAGCACGCAGGTGACCGTTTCGCCCGCCACGGCCGCCGAAACCGCCACCTCGCCAGCACCGATCCCGGTGACATGCGCCAGCCCGTCCCGCCCGACCAGGGCCAGCACCGCGCCCGCCGGGCCGGCCAGCTCCAGGCCGCCCGGGAGCGGCTGGCCCTTCCCGTCGACCAGCCGCACCGTCGCCTGCCGTTCGCGGCGAATGCCGAAATCGACGGTCATGCCACTGCGGTCGGCCGGTACCGCGTCCACCTGCGGGTCGCTCACCTGGGCGTCCAGCGGCAGGTCTTCGACCTCGACCCGCAGCCGGTTGGGCTGGTAGGGCAGCAGCCCCGGCAGGAGCAGCCGGCCGTCCGCATCGGTCCGGCCGACCTCCCGGTTCTCCAGGTAGACCCGTACGTCCGGCATGTCCGGCAGGTACACCATGCCGAACGCCCGGCCCAGGCGGCGCGACGCGTCGAACCGGCCGTCCACCACGGCGAGCGAACCCGACAGGTTCGGGCGGATGGCGCTGTTTTCCTTGCCGAGTTCCGCATCGATCCGCGTCGAGAGCTTGCTCCAGTCGTAGCCGAGGCTGCCCGCAAGGCGCGAGGAATCGTCGTTGCCGGCCCGGGCGGCGACCTGCCAGTCCACGCCCAGGTCGCTGTCGCCCTTGTTGCGCCGGTACTGGACTTCCGCGGACGTGCCGGACGCATCGCGGGCCGAGCCAGCGATGGCACTGTCGCGCCGGTTGATCGGCAGGACATAGTTCAGGAAGAACACCGCCTCGTCCGACGGGTCGATCAGCTTGGCCGCGGTGAGCACGAGCGAACCGGGACCGAGCCTGGAGGACCAGGAGGCGCTGGCCGACAATGTGTCCTCGGCCGTGCGCTCGTCGCGATGCACCAGGAAGAGGCCGAGATTGCCGAGCGTGCCCAGGTCCAGGCCGACCCGTGCCTGATCGATCCGGCTGGGCTGGGCACCGTTCTCGGCATCGCCCAGCTCCTGCCAGTCGTCGCTCGCAAAGCGCGTGCCGATGCCGAAGCTGAACGGGCGGCCGAGATATTCGTAGTCGAGCTGCCCCAGCCAGCCCGTGCCGCCGTCCTCGGCCAAGCCGATGCCGACCCCGCCGCTCAACGTGCCGAACCGGCCGATCGCCACCGTGCCTCCGGCAGCGGCGTTCTGCAGGTCGGGCGATGCCTCAAGATGGAACTCGCCGGTGAAGCGGTCGGAAAAGCCGTAGCGATGGGTCAGGGAAACGAACGGGTCGCCGTATTCGAAGCTCTCCAGTCCGTAGTCCTCGCGCACCAGACCGGCCTCGTAGGCATAGTCGTGCAGGCCCGCGCGCAGCATCCGCGCGCTGACGTAATAGGGCTGGGTGACCACGCGCTGCCGGCCGAGCAGGTCGGTGACGGTGACCTGGAGCTCGCCTGCCCCGGTGATCACCGGCAGCTGGTCGATCTGGAACGGACCTGCCGGTACCTCCCCGGAAAAGCGCTGGAGGTCGTCGACATAGACATCGACCACCGATGGATTGTCGGCGAGCCCGCCGATGGTCGGGAGCGGAAAGGTGATGAAGGACGGGTCGGTGCCGAAATTGCTGGCCCACTGGATGCCGCCATAGCGGAAGGGACGGCTGAACGCGCCGCCCACGGCCAGCGCGTCACCCAAGCGGAGCGATGCGCGCCGCTCCAGAAAGTCGCGCGAGTAGCCGGTTTCCAGGCGCACGAACTCGCCATCGGAGGAGAAGGCATCGGCCGCCAGCAGGCTGGAGGTGAGCACGCCCCCTGCCCCGAACAAGCCGGCCTCGAACAGGCCGTCCAGGCGGCTGCGGATGCCATCCCCCGCGAGATACTGCACGTCATAGTCCAGGAAGCCGCCAAAGCCGGTCACCACCGGCGGGCGCTCCGCGCCCTCACCTGCGAGCCGCACCGGGTCCAGGGCCACCGGCGGCACGGACAGGGCAAGCTCCAGGTCGACCTCGTCGATCTGGAGCTCCCCACCCGGGATCGCGTCGATCGGATAGAAGGACTGGCCATTCAGGGTGAGCACCAGGTCCTGGTCCACCACAAGGCGCCAGCGCAGTGCTTCGGCCAGCTCGACCACGAGCCGGCCGGTCGCGGTCTCGCGGGCGAAGATCGCGGCATCGCTCACCTTCTGGCCGTTCACCGTGACCGCATAGAGCTGCTCGACCCAGGCGCGCTCCGGCTCGATCGGCGGCAGGATCGGGGCGCGGTGCAGTTCGGCAGGCGGCGGTCCCGGCCGTTCCGGTGTGGCCGGCGGCATGTCCACCCGGGTGGGTGGCACGGCAGCAGTGGTACGGCGCACCGCGAACTGGTCGAGCGTACGGCGCTGATCCGCCGGCTCGACCGGTGCCGCCGCGGGGCCGGCTGCCGGCGCCCACGGCGCGGATGGCGGAGGCGGCGGTTCTGCCGCCAGCACCTCCAGGGGCGGCAGCTCGGCAGCGGCGGGCAGCGAAGCGGGTGCCGGCCCGCGCAGGGGAACGATGAAGACATTGCGTCCGGGCTCGACCGGCCGGCGCGCGGGCGAAGCTGGCAGGAGCGGGACCGGCTCCTGCGCATTCAGTCCCGACCAGACGGTCGCGAGCAGGATCGCCGCCCAGACCTTACTGGCCCGGCGCGGCCAAGCGTTCTTCGAGCGTGCCAAGATTGGTTTCCGCGACCACCGTCAGGGAACTGCCGGAAGCGGTGCCGGGCAGCGGCCAGCTGCGTGCACGGCCGGGCAGCAGGTAGAAGGGCTCGTTCATTTCGACCACCGATGCCCCGGTCGCGGTGCGGACCTGGATCGTGCTCACCTGGACATGGGCCTGGCCGGCATTGCGCAGGCCGAGCAGCGGCCCATCCCGCCCGGCATCGATGCTCCAGACCGGCGCCGCCAGCGCGCCCGCAGGCTTCTGGAAGACCGGGACGTTGAACCCCAGCGCGAACTGGACCCCGCCCAGCGCAGCACTGCCGGCCGCGGGTGTCGGCACTTCGGAGATCAGCAGGCGGAAGCTGCGCTCCGTGGTCGGCCGGGAGCGGTCGCGCAGGGCGAGACGGATCACCTGCTGGCCACCCGCCTTCAGGCTGAAGACCGGCGGCACGGCCAGCAGCTCCGGGGCCGGCTCCAGGGCGGAAGCCATCGGCGAATCCAGCCAGCGCATGGCGCTGACCTGCAGGACGCTCGCCGCCATACCGTCGTTGCGCACCACGATCGTGGCCGTGCCGGTCTGGCCGAGCTCCAGCCGGGTGGGCGAGACCGACAGGTCGCCGGCCTGCGCCGGCATCGCCGGGGCCATCACCACCAGACCCAGCAGCCCTGCGGTCAGGCGGCGACGGAGGCTGCGGGAGCCGAGTTCCGGGTTCGCCATCACACTCACGGGAAGGTGAGCGTCACGTTCACGGTATCGGCGTAGTTGCCGGCCGGGAGCGTCTGGTTGCCGGGGATGCGGCCGTAGACCGGGATGGTCCCGCCACCCGCCACCAGCCGGATCTCGGTATAGGCGTTGGTGCCGGTGCCGAACAGCGCCGTGCGGTTGGAGTTGCGGTAGAGCTGGTAGTTCAGCTCGTTGCTCCCCGACTTCATGCGCCGGGCGGTGATGCTGCCGCTGCCACCGCCGTCCAGCTCGAAGACCAGGTTGCCGACCGGGCAGTTGGCGAACCCGATCTGGCCGTCCGTGTCGAGATTGGCGGTCTGGCCCGAGGTGTAGGTGCCAAAGCTCATAGTGCCGCCGGTGAGCGAGCAGCTGGTCTGCACGACTGCCGAGACCGCGAGCGTTCCGGTGGTGGTCGGAGCCGGAGCCGGCCTGGGAGCCAGGGCTAGGCCGACACCCAACAGGCCCGCGGCCAGGCAAGCTGCACGCGTCATGGTCCGATCTCCTTGAACCGCAATCGAACACGGACAATCATTAATTCAACCTGGAGTTATATCCTGCCGGAAAGCGTGCGCTGGCAAGCGACTTGCCGTGGGCGGATTCAAGCCATGCAGGAATGATCGTCCTGACGCGCCCCGCCGGCCCGCTCGCCCCAGAAGCGCACGGTCGAGAGCAGCTTTGGCCGGTCGATCGGCTTGGTGAGATAGGCATCCATGCCGGCGGCACGGCCGGCGGCCTCGTCGCCGGCCAGGGCATCGGCGCTGAGCGCCACCACCGGCGTGGACCGCAGGCAAGGGTCGGCGAGCTCCCGGATCTGCCGGGTCGCGGTCAGCCCGTCCATGCCCGGCATCTGCACGTCCATCAGGACCAGATCGACGCCGCCCGACGCCACCATGGCGACCGCCGCCGCACCGTCACCGACGCTGCTCACCCGATGCCCGGCCCTGCCGAGCACGATCGAGGCCAGCTTGACGTTCACCGGATTGTCGTCCGCGACCAGGACATGCATGGGCCGGCCGTCATGTTCCTGCACATCGTGCCGGGTCCAGAATCCCGGCCGTGCAGGTGGCTGGACCAGCCGGATCAGGATCTGCATCAGCTCATCGTCGCTGAACGGCTGGGCGAGATAGGCGTCGAACCCCTGCTCACGGGTCTGGGCGGCATCGCCGCGCAGGCCGGAGCCGGCGATCCGCAGGGTCCGCACCGTCTGGCCGGCCTGAGCCCGCAACCGTTCCAGAAGCGCCCGGGCATCGCCGGTCTCGACCATCTCGCTGACGATCGCCAGGTCGAAGCGGGCGCCGCGGGTGCCGGCCTCCTGGATCTCGCGCAGCGCATCGGCCATGCCCGCAGCACCACGCACCGCCAGCCCCCAGCCAGCGGCAACCATTCGCAGCCGTTCCCGCAATGCCGCCTGCGGCTCCACCACCAGCAGCTCGAGGCCGGCCAGGCTGACGGGCTCCGGGCCAGCCGGTGCGTCGGGGGCGAGCCTTGCCGGCAGCTCGATGCGGAAGCTGGCACCACGCCCGGGTGCTGCATCCACCGCGAGCCGGCCGCCCATCGCGCGGATCAGGCGCAGGGTCACCATCAGGCCCAGGCCGCTGCCGCCGAACTGCCGGACAGTGGCGGCACCGTCCTGGCCGAAACCGCTGAACAGCACGCCCATCCCGGCCGGATCGAAGCCCCGCCCGGTATCGCTGACCGTCAGGAGCAGCCGGTCGCCCGCCGTCGCCGGCGCGTGGTCGAGCACCACGGCGACTTGGCCGGCATCGGTGAACTTCACCGCATTGCCGATCAGGTTGACCAGGATCTGGCGCAGCCGCCCGGGGTCGCCCCGCAACCGTTTCGGCACGGCAGGGTCGATGGCGAGCGCCAGGCCGATGCCCTTGGCCGCCGCCTTCGGCCGGAAGGGAGCAACTGCCCGGTCCAGGATCAGGCGAGGGTCATAGGCGGTGTCGAGGAATGGCAGCCGGCCCGCCTCGGCCCGCGCCAGGTCGAGCATGTCGTTGATCACGGTCAGCAGCGATTCGGCCGAGCCGGTGATCGCCTCCACGCAACTGCGCTGCTCCGGGCTGAGCTCGGTGTCGGCCAGGAGCCGGGTCATCCCGAGCACGCCGTTCATCGGCTCGCGCAGCTCGTGGCTGAGTGCCGCCAGCACGGTCAGCGGCCGCCTAGCTCGCCGGCAGCGCCGCCGCCGGCTGCCGACATGACCCGCCATCCTGCCGTCGCCCCACCCAGTGCCCATGCCGCCCTCCGGTGCTCCATCTGGAACCGGCATAGCGGTTATCGCGTAAAAGTTGAACATGCTGCAAACGCAGTGATTGAAATCACTGCTTTATAGGATTATGCTCATAAAGCCGGGGATGGCCCGGTCAATAAGGACCAGCAAGATGGCCAAGCAGAAGCGGAACGCCCAGGTCGATCCCGCCAACCCCAATTCCAACCAGACTGTCGTGCGCCGGTCGGGGCTGAGGAAGCCCAGGTTCGCGTTCGACGATCTGGAGGCCCGTCAGGAGTGGCTGTGGAAGCTGGCGTTCAACGCGTTCGAGCAGCGCGTCGCCAGCGCCGACAAGCCGGCCGACACCCGGTTCATGCTCCACCTGAGCGAATTGCTGGGCCTGGGTTCGGCCGCGAACGACAACGGCAAGGGGCGTAGCGGGCTCGGCGACTTCCTCGATGCCATGTCACCGGAGGAGTTCGCCGAGTACAAGCAGCAGGATCGGCCCGGCTGAGACTTCCACACGGGCTTTCCTGCCGACGGCGCCGCGGATGGCAGCATCCGCGGCGCCGTCGCCGGTTCAGGCGGGACGCACGATCAGGTCCAACCCATCCTGGTAGTAGAGGGTCAATCCGTTGGCGAAGCTCACGAACTTGAACCCGGTCACGTCCGCGCCCGACGCGGTGACATGGGGACCGGCCTCGCCCTCGCCGACGATCGCCTCGTGGGCGACCAGGCCCATGGCTCGCAGGCCGCTGTCATTATAGAGGACTACCTCGCCCCCGATGTCCTGGACGAGATCGCTCAGCGCCAGTTCGACTACCGGCAGGCTGTCCAGGTCGGCACCAGGATCGCCGGCAACGTCCATCGGCCCCAGGTCCACCTCGTCCGCAAGCCATTTGATCGCCGTGTCGCTCATCGTCTGACGCCCTGTCCAACCATACCCGAACCCGGGCGGCCGGCGGATCGACCGCCGCGGCCCGGCCTGCGCCTGTTGTCGCACTGATATGGTTAACGAAACGTTGCCACAAGCCGACGGACCCCGGCTCGGTGGCCAAAGCCGCCGCTAACAATGTCTACACATACTCGAATATGCCCGGATCCGGATACACCTAGGATTGTCTCGGCCGGCGACGCACCCGGGCGGGCAGGTGGCGAAACGGCAGCAGGCCGGGATCGGCGGTGTTGACGCCCGGTGCCGCCACCACCAGCACCTCCGCCGCGATCGGCTCGAACTCCGCCCGGAAATGCACGGAACTCTTCAGGGCCAGGATGCGCTGCGCCGCCGGCTCGACGCCCAGATGGCGGAAGATCGCCGCGTCCGCCGCCTGGACGCGCCTGGTCGAGACCAGCACGCCCGGCCCGTCCGGGCTGCCGGCGCGCAGGAGCGCCATCGGCCCCAGATCCATCCGGCTGCCCCGATACATGGGCCCGGTCGCGGTGAAGCGGCCATTGCCCAGGCGCTGCACGTACCAGTCGCCGGTGACCGGAGTCACGCCGCTGGGGCCGAAGCGCCCGCCCAGCGGCAGGCCGCGCAGCCAGGCACCCGCACCCGCCGCATGTGCGGCCCGGGCCGCCTGCGGATCGGCCAGCAGCGCCAGCATCGCGTCCTCCGCCCGTGCCGCGATCAGGGCCGCGAGCAGGCCGGTCGTGTCGGAGGTGCCGCCGCCGCCTGGATTGTCCTGCGTGTCCGCCAGCACCACCGGCCGGCTGCGTCGCTCCCCGTCCAGCGCCGCCGCCACCGCCGCCTCCGGGGTCCACAGCCGGCCAGCGAAGTCCGGCTCTACCGAGGCGAAGGCCGCCGCGAGCTCGGCCACGGCCGCCTCGGCGTCCTCGGCCCGTTCGGCGTAGGCCAGCAGCGAGGGCCCGCCGCAGGCCGTGTCGCCCGGCGGGAATCCCATGGCGATCGAGACGAAGCCGTCCAGCCGCGCCGCCAGCCGGTCGGCCAGGCGGTAGAGACCGCCGGACGGCTCGATCATCGTGCACTGCCAGGGCAGTCCGATCAGGAAGTCCAGCTTGCGGTGCGCCTTGGCCAGTTTCTGGCCGCCGATCAGCCGCTCCAGGAGCGGCAGGCAGCGGGCACCGGTCTCGGCGATGTCGACATGCGGGTAGGTACGATACGCCACCAGCCCGTCGGCATGCCGCACCATGGCATCCGACACGTTGGCATGGAGGTCCAGGGCCGCCACCAGCGGCGTGGCGGGGTGGAGGGCGCGGATCCGCGCCAGGAGCTCGCCCTCGCCGTCCCCCAGTGCGTCGGTGATCATCGCCCCGTGCAGGTCGAGGAAGATGCCGTCCAGCGGGCCGGCCGCCGCCAGCTCCGCCAGCATCTCGTCAGCCAGACGCTCGAACGCGTCGCTGGTGACCGGCCCGGACGGCCCGGCATTGGCCCAGACCAGCGGCACCAGCGTGTGGCCGTGCGCCGTGGCTGCGTCGATGAAGCCGGTGATCGCCAGGTTGATCCCGGCGACGTTCCCGAACATCTCCGCGCCGCGCTGGTGGGCCGGCCAGCCGTCGCTCTGGTCGAACGCGATCCAGTCGGCGGGATGGGGCGCGAAACTGTTGGTCTCGTGGTGCAGCCCGCCCACCGCGATCCGTGCCATCCGGCCGGCTCCCACGAGCCTAGTAGCCGACCCGGCGGATCATCCAGGCCGGATGAGCGAAGGCCGCGCGGTGGATCTCGGGCGTGTAATAGCGCAGTCCCCCGGGCACTTGGCGCGCGGCCAGCGTCTGGGCGTCGACCAGGCGCAGCGCCGGGTCATCACTGGCAAAACCCAGCGCCATGCTGCCGCCGATATAGGTGGGCACCGCCGCGAAATAATAGGTGACGTCGGCAAAGCCCGCGGCGCGCTGTCGGCTCTGGGTGAACTCCAGCTCGTCCGGGTGGATCGACGGGTTGCCGCACTGGGTCACCATCACCCCGCCCGGCTTCAGCATCCGCCGGCAGTCGCGGTAGAACTCCTCGGTGAACAGGACGGCCCCCGGCCCCTGCGGGTCGGTGGAATCGACGATGATCACGTCGAACCGGTCGTCGGTCTCCTTCGCGTATTTCGCACCGTCCGCGATCGTCACCCGCGCCTTGGGATGCTCGAACGCGCCGTCGGAGAGGGTCGGCAGGTACTGCTTGCAGAACTCGATCACCCCGGCGTCGATCTCGACCTGGGTGATCCGCTTCACGCCCGGATGCTTGATCGCCTCGCGCAGGCAGCCGCCGTCGCCGCCGCCGATGATCAGCACCTCTTCCGCCCGGCCGTGGGCCAGGATCGGGGTGTGCACCAGCATCTCGTGATAGACGAACTCGTCGGCCGTGGTGGTCTGCACCACGCCGTCCAGCGCCAGCACCCGGCCCCAGGCCTCGCTCTCGAACACGATCAGGTCCTGGTGCTCGGTCTGGTCGTGGTAGAGCACCTCCTTCACCTTGATCTTCTGCGCCCAGTGCGGCCAGAGCGTCTCGGTGAACCAGTCCATCGGCCATCTTCCCAAACGGTGTCCCTTGCGGTCGGCGCGGGTCTAGCAGAGCCGGGCGCGCCCCGCCATGCCGGCCATAGTACGGCTGCAAGATCCGGAACCGGAGCCACAGGCGCCGGGTTCTACCGCCGCAAGAACCTCGGTGACCGGCGGCGATGCCGGTCCGTTTCACCGGCAAGGGAGACAGTTGATGACCAAGCCTTTGGTCGCTCTTACGGCCACGGTGCTGCTCGCGTCCTCGCTCGCAGCTTGCGGATACTCGACCGAGATGCGGTCGGACACGGCCACTGACATCGTGACGCCCGCGAGCGCGGATCTGCCCCCGGTCGAAACCTCGCCGGAGATCTTCCAGATCATCAACGCCGACTCGATCCCCGCCAAGGTGTTCGTGGAACAGGCCGGGGTCGGCAACATGTTCGAGATCCAGGCCGGCCAGCTCGCCGCCGAGAAGGCCAGCAATCCGCTGGTGCGCACCTATGGCGAGCAGATGGTCCGCGACCATACCGCCCTCGGGCTGGCCATGAACAGCAAGGCCAGCATCGCCGGCAACACCTTCACCGTGCCGGTGACCCTGGATACCAAGCACCAGGCGATGATCGACCAGCTCAACGCCGCCTCGGGCGATCAGTTCGACCAGCTCTACATCCAGATGATGCGCCAGTCGCATAAAGACACGTACGAGCTGTTCAATGCGATGGCCAATCGGGGCTCACTGTCCAACTTCAACGAACTGGCGGCCGACAACAAGGAAATGATCCTGCATCACCTGGAGCAGGTCGACGCGATCGCGCAGCAGATCATGATGTGAACCGGAAGCGGCCCGGCCACGGGCCGCTTCACTCAGCCCACGTCGCGATCAAATGTCGGCGTAGACGTGCGCCTCTGCCGCACCGCCCGGATGGGTCACGGCCCCTTTCTCCGCCGAGCCCACCGTCTGCGCATATTTCCACAACGTGCCGGACGTGTAGTACGAGGCGCGCGGCTGCCAGGCCGCCCGCCGGCTGTCCAGCTCCGCCTGGCTCAGCTCCACGTCCAGCGTCCCGGCCTCTGCATCGATCACGATGATGTCGCCGTCCCGGATCAGGCCGATCGGCCCGCCCACCTGCGCTTCCGGCCCGACATGGCCGATGCAGAACCCGCGCGTGGCGCCGGAGAAGCGGCCATCGGTGATCAGCGCCACGGCGTCGCCCTTGCCCTGGCCATAGAGGGCCGCGGTGACGCCCAGCATCTCGCGCATGCCGGGCCCGCCCTTAGGACCCTCATAGCGGATCACCAGCACCTCGCCGTCCTGGTACTTGCGCTCCTGGACCGCCTGCATGCAGTCCTCCTCGGAATCGAAGCAGCGTGCCGGCCCGCGGAACCGTAGATTGGCCAGGCCCGCGACCTTCACGATCGCACCTTCCGGCGCCAGCGTGCCCCTCAGCCCGACCACGCCGCCCATGGGGCTGATCGGGTCGCTCACCGGCCGCACCACCACCTGCTGCGGCCGCCAGGGGAAGTCGGCCAGGTTTTCGGCGATCGTCTTGCCGGTGACGGTGATGCAGTCACCGTGCAACAACCCGCCATCCAGCAATGCCCGCATGATCAGCGGCACGCCGCCGACATCGGCCAGGTCCTTCATCACGTACTGCCCGGCGGGCTTCAGGTCGGCGATGTAGGGTGTGGAGCGGAAGATCTCGGCGACGTCGTGGAGGTCGAAGGCGATGCCCGCCTCGTGCGCCAGGGCCGGCAGATGCAAGGCACCGTTGGTGGACCCGCCCGAGCAGGCGACCACGCGTGCGGCGTTCTCGAGCGACTTCAGGGTCACGATGTCGCGCGGGCGGACCCGGCTCGCCAGCAGCGCCATCACCGCCTCGCCGGACTGCTCCGCCCAGGCATCGCGCGCCTCGTACGGTGCAGGGGTGCCGGCCGAGCCCGGCAGGGCCAAGCCGATCGCCTCGGAGACGCAGGCCATGGTGTTGGCGGTGAACTGCCCGCCGCACGAGCCGGCCGACGGGCAGGCGACCCGCTCCAGCTCGTCCAGGTCGGCATCGCTGATCGCGCCCACGGCGTGCTTGCCCACCGCCTCGAACACGTCCTGCACGGTGACGTCGCGCCCCCGGTAGCGCCCGGGCAGGATCGAGCCGCCATACATGAACACGGACGGGACGTTCAGGCGGACCATCGCCATCATCAGCCCGGGCAGCGACTTGTCGCAGCCGGCCAGGCCCACCAGCGCGTCATAGGCATGGCCGCGCACGGTGAGCTCGGTGGAATCCGCGATCACCTCGCGCGACACCAGCGAGGACTTCATGCCCTGGTGGCCCATGGCGATCCCGTCCGTGACGGTGATCGTGGTGAACTCGCGCGGCGTGCCGCCGGCCTTGGCGACCCCGCGCTTGACCGCCTGGGCCTGGCGGCCCAGCGCGATGTTGCAGGGTGCCGCCTCGTTCCAGGTGGTGACCACGCCCACGAACGGCTTGCCGATGTCGTCCGCGGTCAGACCCATCGCGTAGTAGTAGGAACGGTGCGGTGCCCGCTGCGGGCCGCTCGTGGAGTAGCGCGACGGCAGGTCCGACTTGTTGAAGATCGTCACGCGCGCCACGGCGGCTGCCTCCCCTGGTACCGGCCGAGACGTGTGCCGGCCTCTTCTTCGGTCATGTCACCAAAACGATAGTCCCGGCACCCACGCGTGGCCAGCCACGACCCCGTGGCGTAGGGCGAAGCTGCGGCCGCTTGTTCCCTGGTGCCGGCAGTGCGACTTCACCCCCATGGAACTCGCGCACGATCTCGCACCCCGGCCGCCCATCTCGCTGCGCAAGATCGTGCAGCGGGCATTCACCCGCTTCATCTACGACGACGGGCTGACCCATGCCGCGGCGATCGCGTTCGACACGCTGTTCGCCCTGGTGCCGTTCCTGATCTTCCTGCTCACCCTGGCCGGCTGGATCGGACAGAGCGAAGCCGCCACCCAGTCGATCGACCTGGCCCTGGCATTGCTGCCGCCCGAGGTCGCCGACTGGGTGAAGCCCCTGATCAACGAGGTCCGTCGGGTGGCGCATCCGACCATCCTCACCGTGTCGATGATCGGCACGCTCTGGGTGGCCTCCAGTGCGATCGAGGCGGTCCGCAACGCGCTGAACCGTATCTTCGATGCCACAGTCAGTGCCAAAGACTGGCCGATGCGCCGTCTCCAGGGACTGCTGCTGACCTGCTTTGCCGGGGTCTGCGCGATCGCGCTGACCACCATGACGCTGATCCTGCCGCTGGGCCTGCAGGTCGCCGCACGGCTCCTGCACGATCCCGAGCTGACCAGGCTAGTGGGCGCCTGGTCCACCCATCTGGCCGGGGTCGTCATCCTGTTCGCGGTGTCCCTGACCCTCTTCCGGCTGCTGCCAGGGAGGAAGATCCCGCTCACCCGGCTGGCGACCGGGGCGATGTTCGTCGCGGTGTCGTGGAACGGCTTCGTGTTCGGCTTCTCCTACTACATGCGCAACATCAGCAGCATGAGCGTCACCTATGGCAGCCTCGGTGGCGTCGTGGTGACGATGTTCTTCTTCTGGCTCTCGGCGGTCATCTTCCTGCTGGGCGCGCAGATCGCCGCCGCGGTCGACCGGGCCAGCACGCCCAGCCCTCTTTCGGCCCCGCTGGCGCACGGTTAAGAACCGGTCCACCCAGCGCTTTTATCCATCGGAGATCTCTGCTCATGAGCGCTATCAAGCCCGCCTCGGCCGGGCCGTTGTTCGCCGGCAAGCGCGGCCTGATCATGGGCATCGCCAACGACCGCTCGCTGGCTTGGGGCATCGCCGCGGCGGTCGCGGCGCACGGTGCCGAGTTGGCGGTGACCTATCAGGGCGAAGCCTTGAAGAAGCGGGTGATGCCGCTCGCCGAGAAGCTGGGGGCACCTCTGGTGCTGCCGGCCGACGTCACCGATGCCGCCTCGATGGACGCGCTGTTCGCCCAGATCCAGGAGCAGTGGGGCCGGCTCGACTTCGTGGTCCACGCGATCGCCTACTCCGACAAGGAGGAACTGAAGGGCCGCTACGTCAACACGACCTTCGAGAACTTCCAGAACACCATGAACGTCTCGGTGTTCAGCTTCACCGACCTCGCCCGGCGCGCGGCGCCGCTGATGACCGAGGGCGGCTCCCTGCTCACGCTCACCTATCTGGGGGCCGAGCGGGTGGTGCCCCACTACAACGTGATGGGGGTGGCCAAGGCGGCGCTGGAAGCCTCGGTGCGCTTTTTGGCGGTGGACCTGGGCGGCCAGCGCATCCGGGTCAACGCCATCTCGGCGGGGCCGGTCAAGACGCTCGCCGCCTCCGGCATCGGCGACTTCCGCTACATCCTGAAGTGGAACGAATACAACTCACCGCTCAAGCGCAACACCACCATCGAGGACGTGGGCGGCGCCGCGGTGTACCTGCTGTCCGACCTGGGCGGCGGCACCACCGGCGAGGTGTTGCATGTCGACAGCGGCTACCACGTCGTCGGCATGAAGGCGGCCGACGCGCCGGACATATCGGTGGTCTGAGGCCACCCGGCGCGGAACCACACAGCCGGTCCCGCGCTTTCCTCCCATGTGCCTCGAGTGCCCAGGCGCGTCCCTTCGGGCCTGGGCTGCATCATCGATCGCTTGGCTGCCGAACCGGCAGGGAGGAGGAAGCCCGTGGACCGCAGAACCTGGTACATCATCATCGTGGTGATCATCGTGATCCTGCTGGCCTGGATCTTCTGGCCGAGGACCGCGACCACGCCGGTGGCGCCCGAGGCCACGCCGCCTGCCACCACGGACCCGGCGACGCCGCCTGCCGGTGGCACGACCACGCCTTGACCTGAGCAGCCTGCCCGGCCGGACCCGGTGGCCAGCGCCCGGCCAGGCAATGCCCCCTTGACCGCCCCCCATCGTTCCGCGCACCTGCCGCTCGCACCATCGCGGCAGGGCTTGGGGAGCCATGGCAGGCAGCAGTT
>Ga0182742_1003864_pt1 | contig 14123 bp, 13 predicted proteins | sample eDN5th37CBELigMG_FD_128880 | JGI IMG/M metagenome (GOLD analysis project Ga0182742, IMG submission 128880) | Enriched Miracle-Growth compost microbial communities from Emeryville, California, USA - eDNA 5th pass 37_C BE-Lig MG (version 2)... ... | reverse complement strand
GTGATGGCGTCCTGGCGGGCGCGGTTCATCACGCGGGTGAGGTTGATGATGAGCTCCTCGGCGTTGTCCGTCGCCGCCTTCATGGCCCGCTGGCGGGCGGCCTGCTCGGAGGCGGAGGCGTTGAGGAGCGCGGCGTACATGCGGGCCTCGACGTAGCGGGGCAGCAACGTGTCGAGGATGGCCGCAGGGTTGGGCTCGAACTCGTAGTCGGCGGGTGGCGAGCCGGCGGTGGCCCCCGCCGGGGCGAGGCCGTCGCCGCCGACGACCACGTCGGTCTCGAGCGGCACGAACGGCCGCTGCACGACCTCCTGGAAGCCCGCGCTCACGAAGCGGGTGTAGACGAGCTCGATGGCGTCGACCTCGCCCGCCTCGTAGAGGCCCACCGCGTGCTGGGCCACGGCGCGGGCGTCTTCGTAGGTGGGGTTCTCGGTGAACCCCGTGAACGTGCGGTTGATGCGGTAGCCGCGGAAGCGGAAGTAGCTCTCCGCCTTGCGGCCCACGAGGATCAGGTCGTAGTCGATGCCCTGGAGGGCCAGCTCCTTGACCTCGCCCTCAGCGGCGCGGATCACCGACGAGTTGTAGCCACCGGCGAGGCCGCGGTCGGCGGCCAGGACCACGAAGGCCACCCGCCGGCGCTCGGGCCGGCCGGCCAGCAGCGGCGACGCACCGGCCTCGCCGCCGGCCGCCGCCAGGTCGCGGACCACCTCGGTGATCTGCTCGCTGTAGGGCACGGCGGCGGCGACCCGCTGCTGGGCCTTCACGATGCGCGACGCCGCGATGAGCTCCATGGCGCGCGTGATCTTCTTCGTGGCCTGCACGCTGCGGATGCGGCGCCGCAGGATGCGTTCCTGGCCTCCAGCCATCTGGGCTCGCCTACTCCGTCTCGAGCGTCTTGCCGGACAGCGCGTCGCCGACACCTTCGGCACCGGTGGCCGTGGGATCGGCGGCCGTGGCGGCGCCGGCGGTCGGCATGAAGACCTCCTTGAAGGCCCCCACCGCGTCGGCCACCGCGTCGGGCAGCGTGCCCTTGGTGCGGATCTCGTCGAGGATCTCCGGGCGGCGGGTGCGGCAGAACTCGAGCAGCTCCAGCTCGAACCGGCGCACGTCGTCGACGGGGATGTCGTCGAGGTAGCCGTTGGTGCCCGCGTAGATCACGATCACCTGCTCCTCGACGGGCATCGGCGAGTTGAGCGGCTGCTTCAGCAGCTCCACCAGCCGGTAGCCGCGCTCGAGCTGCGCCTTGGAGACGGCGTCGAGCTCCGAGCCGAAGGTGGCGAAGGCCTCGAGCTCGCGGAACTGGGCGAGGTCGAGCTTCAGCGTGCCGGACACCGCCTTCATGGCCTTGATCTGCGCCGCGCTCCCCACCCGGGACACCGAGATGCCCACGTCGACGGCGGGCCGTACGCCGGCCTTGAACAGGTCGTCCTGCAGGTAGACCTGCCCGTCGGTGATGGAGATCACGTTGGTGGGGATGTAGGCCGACACGTCGCCGGCCTTGGTCTCGATGATCGGCAGCGCGGTGAGCGAGCCGGCGCCGCGCTCGTCGCTCAGCTTGGCGGCCCGCTCCAGCAGGCGGCTGTGGAGGTAGAAGACGTCGCCCGGGTAGGCCTCGCGACCCGGCGGGCGGCGCAGCAGCAGCGACAGCTGGCGGTAGGCCTCGGCCTGCTTGGACAGGTCGTCGTACACCACGAGGGCGTGCTCGCCGTGCTCCATCCAGTGCTGGCCCATGGCGCAGCCGGCGTAGGGGGCGAGGTACTTGAACGGCGCCGGGTCGGACGCCGGGGCCACCACCACGACCGTGTAGTCGAGGGCGCCGCGCTCGCGCAGCGTCTCGACGGTCTGGGCGACGGTGGAGCCCTTCTGCCCGATGGCCACGTAGATGCACTTCACGCCCTGACCGCGCTGGTTCAGGATCGTGTCGATGGCGATCGTGGTCTTGCCGGTCTTGCGGTCGCCGATGATGAGCTCGCGCTGACCCCGGCCGATCGGCGTCATGGCGTCGACGGCCTTGATGCCGGTCTGCAGCGGCTCGTGCACCGGCTTGCGGCCGGTGATGCCGGGCGCCTGGATCTCCATCCGGCGGGTCTGCACGCCGACCAGCGGGCCCTTGCCGTCGATCGGCTCGCCCAGCGCGTTCACCACGCGGCCGAGCACGCCGTCGCCGACGGGCACCGAGAGGATCCGACCGGTGCCCTTCACCGGCTGGCCCTCGTCGAGGCCCTCGACGTCGCCGAGGACGACGGCGCCGATGCTCTCCTCGTCGAGGTTGAGGGCCAGGCCGACGGTGCCGTTCTCGAACTCGAGCAGCTCGTTCACCGCGGCGCGGGGCAGCCCCGAGACACGAGCGATGCCGTCACCGACCTCGGTGATGCGCCCGACGGTGGTGGTCTCCACCGAGGGCGTGAAGCCCTCGAGGTTGCGGCGCAGGACCTCGGCGATCTCGGCGGCGTTGATGGTGAGCTCTGCCATGCGGGCTCCTACAGGAGGGACTTGAGCTGGTCGAGACGGTGGCGGACGGTGCCGTCGATGACGGTGTCGCCGACCTGGGCCAGGATGCCGCCGAGGACGGTGGGATCAACCACCACCTTGACGTGCACCTGCTTGCCGGTGGCGTTGGCGAGGGCGACGGCGAGGCGCTCCTGCTGCTCGGGCGTGAGCGGGATGGCCGAGCGCACCTCGGCCACCACCTTCTGGCGCTCGGCCGCGGCGCGGGACACCAGGCGGTCGATGATGGCCGGCAGGTCGCGCGCCCGGCCCGAGCCCACCACGAACGACACCAGGCTCACCGTGGTGGGCGAGGCCCGGTTGCCGAGGAGGTCCTCGACGATGCTCTGGCGCTTGTCCGCCGGGAGCATCTGGTCGGTGAGCGCGTTGCGCAGCTCGTCGGACCCCTCGAGGGTGCGGGCGAAGCGGAACAGCTCGTCCTCGACCTCGTCGAGGTTGCCCTCGGCACGAGCCACCTCGAACAGGGCCGTGACGTAGCCCTCGATGCGGTCGTGATCGCTCATGCCCTGGCTCCCGTCCCGGACGTGGACAGCTCCTCGATGAACTGGTCGACGAGCGCCACCCGGGTCTGGTCGTCGAGCGCGCGCCGCACGGTGTCCTCGGCCGCGGCCACCGCCAGGCGGGCGAGCGAGGCGTGCAGCTCCTGGATGGCACGGGTCTTGGAGGCCTCGATGTCCTCCAGCGCACGCGCCCGCGTGTCGGCGACCTCCTCGCGGAGCCGGACCAGCTGCTCGTTGCGAAGGGCCTCGGCGGTGCGCCGAGCCTCCTCCACCACCCGGAGGTGCTCGTTCTCGGCGTCGGCCAGCTGCGCCTTCACCTGCGCGGCCGCCTCGGCGGCGTCGCGCTTGGCCGCCTCGGCGGCGCCCATCTCGGCGGCGATCCGCTCGGTGCGGGCCTTGGCCATGTTCTTGGCCGCCGGCAGGCCGAACTTCAGCAGCAGCGCCGCGATCACCACGAAGGCGATCGTGTGCCAGATGATCTCGGTGGTCTCGGGGAGGAAGGCGTTCTCCGCCTCGTGCTCGACGTGCTCCTCCTCGACGGGCTCCCCGTCCTCCTGGGCGAGGACGCCGGCCAGGCGGACCTGGCCCGCCGTCACCACGGCGATCGCTCCTGTCATCGCGTGCTCCCGTCAGCAGCTCGGCGGAGGTAGTCCTCGATGGCGACCAGCTCCCGCTGGCGGTCGAGGTTGCGGCCGACCACACGCTCGGCTGCGCCCACCGCCAGGTCGGCCACGCTGCCCTGCAGCTCGCGCAGCGCCTGCGCCTTGGCCGCCGCGATGTCGTCGCCGGCCTGCGCCCGCAGCGTCGCCAGCTCGGCGTTGAGCGCCGCCAGCTGCTCCGAGCGGGCCTGCTCCACGGCGGCACGCGCCTCTTCGATGATCACGTTGGCCTCGGCGCGGGCCTGGGCCATGCGGGCCTGGTAGTCGGCCAGCACGTGGTCGGCCTCGGCCTTGGACGCGGCGGCCGCGTCGATGTCGGCCTTGATGCGGGCGTCGCGCGCTTCGATCCCCCGCTTCACGGCGGGGTAGGCGACGTACTTCATGACGACGACGAGGACGAGGAACGCGCCGACGTTCCAGAAGACCTCCGACCAGACCGGGAGGATCGGGTTCGGCGGGTCTTCTTCTTCGGCGACCTCTTCGGTGGTCGCGGCCGGCTCTTCGACCCCGTCTTCCTGGGCGAGGAGGTGAGCCGGTACGAACACCTGCACCCCCGCTCCCGCGGTGAACACTGCAGGCACGTGCGCTCCTGGGTGGATCAGGCGAACTTGAGGAGGATGAAGACCACGAAGCCGATCAGAGCGAGCGCCTCGGTGAAGGCGATGCCGAGGAACATCGTGGTGCGGACCATGCCGGCCGACTCGGGCTGGCGGGCCATCGCCTGGACGGCCTGGCCGACGAGGTAGCCGATGCCGAGGCCGGGGCCGATGGCGGCAAGGCCGTACGCGAAACCAGCGGAGATGGCTTCGCCGAACTCGATCTGGTCCTCTCCCTGACGGATGACGGTCTCATCCACCTGAGCGAGGATCGACTGGACAGTGGACATGGTGGCGGTGGCCTCCTGTGCGCTGGATTCAGAAGAACGGGGAGATCAGTGCTCGGGGTGCATCGCGCCACCGATGTAGACGGCGGCGAGGATAGTGAAGATGTACGCCTGCAGGAAGGAGACGAGGATCTCGAAGCCCATGAGGAAGATGAGCATCAACACGGGCAACGGCAGGAACACCGCATACCAGTCCTGGACCCAGAGAGCGGCGGCGAGCACCGCGAACGTCACCAGCAGGATGTGGCCGGCGAGCATGTTGGCGAAGAGTCGGACTGCCAGGGAGAAGGGCCGGACGATGAAGGTGGAGAGGAGCTCGATCGGCGTCACCAGCACGTAGAGCGCCTTGGGCACGCCCGGCGGGAACAGGGCGGACTTGAAGTAGCCGATGCCCTGGTGCTTGAGGCCGGTGCCGATGAAGAGCAGCCAGGTGATGATGGCCAGCCCGGCGGGCAGGGCCATGCGGGCCGTGGCCGGCATCTGGAACAGCGGGATGACCTCGGTCATGTTGCAGAAGAAGATGAAGTAGAAGAGCGAGGTCAGGAACGACGTCCAGCCGAGCCCCTCGGGGCCCATCGTCTGCATGATCACGCCGTTCTGGATGAAGCCGACGCTGGACTCCACCACGTTGCGCAACCCCGTGGGGGCGACCGTGGGGTTGTAGCGCCCGGAGATGATGAAGACGCCGGCCGTCAGCAGCGCCGCCAAGATGCCGATGAGGGCGATCTTGTTGAACCCGCCGGGCCCGAAATCGGGCCAGACGAGGATGTGGCTGATCTCCGGGAAGTGGAGGCCAAAGACGAGGTTCACGTCAGCGTCCGTCCTTGTCGACGTGGGGCTTGGAGGGGCGGGGCTTGAGGGAGGGGAAGGCGAGGCTGGCGGACACGTAGCGCAGCTCCCACACGAGCAGGCCGAGGTGCGTGACGATGAGCGTGAGGCCCAGCGGCACCCACGACACCCAGTCCTCGTTGCGGACCAGCAGCACGGCCAGGAAGATCAACCCGAGGCGCAGCAGGTAGCCGCCCAGGGCGGCCACCATCACCATGGCCAGGGAGATGCGGGCGGCCAGCGTGAGCAAGGCGGCGGCCAGCAGGAAGTTGGCCAGCACGACGCCCGTGGCGAAGGCCGCGGAGACGGCCCCGTCGGCCCCCCACACCAGCCGGCCAGCAGGAGCAGCACGGGCGCCACCGGCAGCCCGCGCTTCACCAGGTCGAGCGCCACGTCCTTCTCGGGCGTGCCCTCGAGCGGTGCGGCCAGCAGGTCAGCCACGAGTGGCTCCGGGGTCGGGGCGCACACCCGGCACGCCGGCCTCGTGGGCCCGCATCTGGGCGTCGTAGGCGTACCACGCCCGGACGAACATCCCGACGAGGGCGAAGCCCAGCAGCCCGAGCGTGAAGACGGGGAACAGGCCCAGCCAGCCGTCGAGCAGGTAGCCGAGCCCGGCGAAGACGGCCGGCGTCAGGGCGAGCTCGAACGCCGCGCTGAACGCCCCGCCGAAGCCGCGGTGCAGATCGCGGCGGTGCCGCAGGAGGTTGTCTCGGAAGGAGTCCACCCGTCCCCTCGGGAGCGTCGCGTCGGGGTCTGAAGGCGCTTGTGAAGCGATTCGCAATCTACGGGGCGCCCGTCTCGACGTGCAACTTCATCGAACCGTCACTCGGCTCCCGGGTCAGGTCCGGGCTCGGCGCACGCCGGGGTGGAACAGGGTGTACAGGGCCAGGCAGATGGCGGCGATGCCGAAGGGCACCACCGCGTCGCCCTCGCTGGTGTAGGTGGGGTAGAGCACGAACCCCGACAGGATGGCCGTCCACAGCCAGAGGATGAGCACGCTGCGCCGCTGACCGTGGCCCATGTGCATGAGCCGGTGGTGCAGGTGCTGCTTGTCGGCGGTGGAGATCCCCGCGCGGCGCGTGGCCCGCCGGACGATGGCGAAGGCGGTGTCGAGCACGGGCACGCCCAGGATGAGCAGGGGGATGAAGAGCGGTGCGAAGAAGAAGTACGTCTGGCCGCTGAAGGCCTCGTCGCTGCGGCCGCCCACCACCATGGTCGACGCCGCCATGAGCAGCCCCAGCAGCAGGGCGCCGCAATCGCCCATGAAGATCCGGGCGGGGTTGAAGTTGTGCGGCAGGAAGCCCACGCACATGCCCAGCACGATCACGCACACCAACGGGCTGATGCTGTCGGGGCCGAGCAGCTCCACGTGCACGAGGCGCGACGAGTAGAGGAAGTAGGCGCCGGAGGCGATGGCCACGATGCCGGCGGCCAGCCCGTCCAGGCCGTCGATGAGGTTCACCGCGTTGGCCATGCCGACGACCCACAGCACGGTGACCAGCGGTTGGAGATCGGGCCCCAGCACCACCAGCCCCATGAACGGGATGCGGAAGTGGAACATGGTGACGCCGAGCAGGTAGAGCACGCTCCCGCTCAGCACCATCCCCGAGAGCTTCGCCGGGGCCGAGCACTCGCGGAGGTCGTCGAGGACGCCCACCGAGAACATGACGGTGGCGGCCAGCAGCACGCCGAGCGGCTCGGAGGAGGCGGAGAACACCTCGTCGAAGGCGTCGAGCCGCCAGGCGGTGAACATCCCGGCCAGGAGGCCGGCGAACATGGCCGCGCCCCCCAGGGTCGGCGTGGGCCGGGTGTGCACCCGGCGCTCGTCGGGGGCCACCACGGCGCCGATGGCCACCGCGAAGCGCCGCACCAGGGCGGTGCAGCCGAAGGTGGTGCAGGCCGCCACCGCCGCGACGAGGGCGTAGTCCTTCAGGCCCGGCACGGCACGGAAGCCTACGAGACGGCCACGGGCCGCCCCGGACCACCCCGGCGCCGGGATCAGACCGGGCGGGTCTCGGAGGGCAGCTGGCCGGGCCCCGGCTCAGCCGCGGCCGGCTCGCCTCGGCGGTCGACCGCGGCGACCAGGGCCATGATGCAGCCGACGGCCAGCCCGAGGGCGACGTTGAGCCGGTACTTCTCGAACGTCGACTCGACCATGCCCTTGCCGACGAAGGCCAGCACCACCGCGGCCATCCCCAGGGCGAGGGCGGCCAGCTGGTCGTCGGGGTGCAGGCGCCAGGCCCGCGCCGCGTCGACGAGGGTGAGGAGCAGGGCCACGCCGGCCAGCAGCACCCCGACCAGACCGGCCCGGGTGCCGACGTCGAGGAAGATGTTGTGCTGCGTCAGCTCGCTCTCGGTCATGTAGCCCTTGATGCGGACCTGGTCGAGGATCCCGAGCCCCCAGCCGAAGACCGGGCGCTCGCTGATGCGGTTCATGCCCTCGCGCCAGAGCGACACGCGGGCGTCGGCGGAGGCGGCCTGCTCCCCGGCGAAGAACGTCGACTCGACCTGGCCCACCACGTCCACCGACGGTCCGCTGTAGGTGAGCACCGCGATCGACATCGCCGCCAGGCCGCCGAGGATGAGGAGGGCCTCGGTGGGGGTGGCCTTGACCCGGCGGCGCCAGGTGGGCCCGAGCGCCGCCAGCGCGATCACGCCCAAGGTGGCCGCCAGGGCGAGGTAGTTGGCTCGCTGCGTCCCGGAGAACGGCGACAGCACGCACAGCGCCCCGGCCACGGCCAGCCAGGGGCGGCGCTGGGCCCGGGTGGCCTCCACCAGGAGGATGATGCCGCCGCCGGCGATGAGCAGCGAGATGGCGTCGTTGTTGATGCGGCCGAGGTCGGGCAGCTTCAGCGGGCCGGCGAAGAACCGCCAGTGGAGCCCGAGCACGCCCGCCACGATCGTGAAGGTGGCGGCGGCCCCGAACACGGCCGCCCAGCGAGCGAAGACCTTCGGCTTCACGAAGGGGGCGAACGACGTGCCTGCGGCCAGGATGGCCACCCCGCCGATGTAGTAGATGGCCCGGCCCTGGTAGAAGACCTCGCGGGTGTCGTTGCCGTAGAGGACGCCGGCCGCGGCGGCGCCGGCGTACCAGAGCAGGAACGACGCCCACGCCAGGCCGGTGGCCGTCACGCGGTGGAAGGCCCCGCCGGCCAGGAACCGGGCCATGAGGGCGAGGCCCAGGACGATGTCGGGCGGCCGCACGGCGAACCCGCCGACGTCGACCCGGAAGAGGCCCTCGGGCACGTTGTACTCGGCCCGGTTGAGCATGGCCTCGAGCATGAGGACCCCGACCAGGATGGCCAGGGTGACGTGGCGCCGGCCGGTGACCTCGAGGCGCAGGAAGCCGGACAGCGCCACCGCGCCGAGGACGGCGGCGGCGATCAGGGCCACGACGACCATGGCGCGAGGGTACTGGCCGGACGCGCCCCGGCCCCCACCGCGCGGTGGGGGCCGGAACCACAAGACTTCGTCAGCACGACCTCGTCAGCCGAGCCGGAGCCAGGGATGGCGGAGGCGAGGCATGAAGCGCCTCAGCCGCCGAAGACCTGCAGGAAGCGGGCCGCCGCCTTGGGGAACTGCGAGCCGGCGGTGGCGCCCCGGTTGGACGAGTTGCCCCGCAGCGCGTGCTTCGTGCTGTTGGTGTTGGCCTCGAAGTAGTTGAGCCAGCCGAGGCGCCCGGCGCGGGCCTGGGTGTTGGCCCAGTTGTGGATGTTGTCGATCCACTGCGGGTTGTCGCCGCCGCCGACCTCGCCGGCGCGCCCGCCGACGTTCTGGCGCCAGAGGCCCGTCTCGCCGATGGCCAGCAGCTTGCCCCGCTCCTGGGCGAAGCGGGCGAGGAAGTTCAGGCCGACGTTGCCGTTCAGCTTCATCTCCCAGCTGCGCTGGCGGGCGCCCGGGTTGCGGTCGCCGCCGCCGGACTGCGGGTAGGCGGCCCACGAGTCGTACACGTCCATCTCGATGATGTCGACGTAGGCGTCGCCGGGGTAGGCCTTCCGCACGGAGGCCTCGTTGCTCTTGTTGACGCTCAGGCCGTAGATCCACGTCATGTTGGGAGCGCGCTCCGACACCCGGTCGTGCGCCCGCCGGAACGCCTTGGCGAAGAGCTCCTCGTTGCCCTGCGACGACCACGGGTACCAGTCGCCGTTGCTCTCCCAACCGACGCGGAGGATGACCTTCGGACGGCCGTCGGGGAAGCGGCCGTCGAGGCCCCGCTCGTGCAGGACCTTGCCGATCTCACGCCAGAAGGCGTCGTTGGCGCCGTTGGCCGCGGCCTGCAGCTTGGCCCGCGCCTGCGTGGCGCCCTGGCTCCCCTGCTTCATGGTGAGGCCCATGGCGATGATGAGCGTGCGGTCGTTGTTCGCCACGTGACCGGTGCGCGGGTGGGTGAGCTTCTTGAAGGCGGCCATCGTCGGCTGCCAGTTCTGCCACCCCGCCCACACCAGGCGGAAGTTGACCGTGCGGCCCAGCCACCGCTCCATGTTGTCGACGTCCTTCTTGCCGCCCTGGGTGAAGACGCCGAGGGCGTCCCACGCAGAGCTGGCCGCCCAGCGGGCTGCGGGCTGCGTGTTGCCCGAGGCGCCGCCGGTGGGAGCGGTGCTCGGCGGGTTGGGCTTCGCCGTGGTGGGCGGCGTGGGCTTGGCCGGCGTCGGCGGCGCGGGCTTCGCCGTGCTGGGCGGCGTCGCCGGCTTGGCCGTGCTGGGCGGCGGCGCGGGCTTGGCCGTCGTCGGCGGCGTGGGCTTGGCCGTGGTGGGCGGCGTGGGCTTGGCCGTACTGGGCGGCGCGGCCTGCCCGCCCACGCGCTCGACGACGACGTAGTCGATCTTGGTGTTGGTGCCGCCGGCGGGCGACACGGTGAGGCGGCCGTCGTCGACCTTCACCTTCACCACGGCGCGGGCGAAGCGCTCGTCGTCCGTGGGCTTGAAGCCCTTGATGGCCTCCTGGCCCTCCACGACGACGCGGTGGACGCTGTCGAGGTGGTCGAAGTCGCCGACCTCGAGCTCCACCCGGTACGTGCCGGCCGGCACGGCGAGCTCCCACCGGCCCGGCGTCGACACGCCCTCGCCGGCGTGCGGCGCGAGCTGCATGTGCATGAGGGTGGCGCGGCGCTGGTCGAGCGCGTCGGGACGGAGGCGGCCGTTGCCCACCAGCGAGAGCGGCTGGTGCGAGTCCATGTGGACCCAGCCGTAGCCGCGACCCGCGTCGAACGCCTGGCCGTAGTCCTTCTCGTACCCCTGGGGGGTGAAGGCGGACTCGTCCTGGAAGTTCACTCGGATGACGGGCTCGGGGTCGACGCCGGCGGCGCGGGCCGGGCTGGCAGCCAGGCCGGGCAGGACGAGCCCGGCGAGCAGCGTCCCGACCAGGGGCGCGCGACGTCCACGACGAGATGACATGGGGGTGCAGCCTCCGAACTCAGCGAAGTGGGAGCGCGAGTCGCTCCGGTGCTGCGCATCCGGTCGGCACCCTCAAGAACGATTCAAGGAAGCTGGGCGTCACACCCCCGCTGCCGACCTGTGGGGGCGCGGGAACGGGTACCGTCGTCCCGCGCTGGATCCCGATGGTCAGACGGATCCGGCCGTGGACGACGACGCATCGCGCATGACCCCGTGCCGCCAGCGAGGAAGGACCGCACCTCGTCATGAAGCGCCCAGCCGCCAAGGCCACCCTGGTGACCGCGCTCGCCGCGTCGACGGCCGTGGGCCACGTCGGCTACCCCGCCTTGCTGGCCGCCCTGACGCGCGGCCGGCGGCCGGTGCCGCCCACCGATCCGGCCACCTGGCCGGCCATCACCGTGATCGTGCCTGCCTTCCGCGAAGCAGGCGTGATCGCGGCCAAGCTGAAGAGCGTCCTGGCCAACGACTACCCGGGACCGCTCGAGCTGCTCGTGGTGGCCGAGGACCAGGAGACCGCTGACGCAGCCCGCCAGATCCCCGAGGCCCGGGTGCTCCAGCCCGAGGCGCGCCTCGGCAAGTCGCAGGCGGTCAACCTGGCGGTGGAGCACGCCGCGCACGACGTGCTCGTGATGACCGACGCCAACAACCAGCTGTTCCCGGAGGCGCTCGCCAACCTGGTGCGGCGCCTGGGGCCCGGCATCGGGGCGGTCGCCGGCGCGAAGAGCATCGCCTCCGACGACGGCGAGAGCGTCTACTGGCGCTTCGAGTCGTGGCTGAAGGAGCGCGAGAGCGTGCTCGGCTCCACCATCGGCATCGTCGGCGAGCTGTTCGCCGTGCGCCGTGAGGCGTGGGAGCCGATCCCGGCCGGCATCGGCATGGACGACTTCTGGGTGTCGCTCGACCTGCACGACCGCGGGTGGCGGGTGGCGTACGCCCCCGACGCCATCACCTCCGAGCCGCCGGTGGGCACGCTGGCCGAGGAGTGGGAGCGGCGCACCAAGCTCACCGCCGGCGCGCTGGCCGTCTACTGGGGCAAGCGCCACCTGATCTGGCGCGGCGGCCTGCCGGCCATGGAGCTGGTCGGCCACCGCCTCTGGCGCTCCACCGTCGGCCCGCTGACGCACGTGGCGCTGCTGGGGATGGCCGTCGGCAGCGTGCGCCGCAGCCGCCTGGCCCGGCTGTTCCTGGCCGGCCACGTCGTCGGCGTCGCGGCGATCTGGTGGCCCACCTCCGCCCGCCCGCTGCCCACCCCGGTGAGGGCGGCCGGGCAGGCGCTCTTCCTCCAGGGCGTGGCGCTCGGCGGCATGGCCCGCCGCCTGCGCGGCGACCGCGTGGCCACGTGGGAGAAGGCCGCCCGCTAGGCGCCCGCCAGGCGCCCGCTAGCCCGACGAGCCGAACAGCTGCCGGTAGGTCTCGGCGGCCAACGGGAAGGTGCCCGAGCTGAGCGCGAAGGAGCCTTCGTCGTTGTCGTGCTCGAAGTACGAGTAGTAGAGGACGTCGTGCTCCTCGATGAACTCGTGCATGCGCCGCACGAAGTCGGGGTTGTCGGGCTCCGCGCCGTCGACGTGGCGCGTGGACAGGCCCCACTCGGGGAGGCTGATGGGCTTGCCGCGCTCGGCGGCGAACGACACGAGCCAGTCGAGGCCGCCGGGCCGCTGGCGATGGTCGAGCCAACGGGCCTCGGGGTCGGCCGTCACCGGTCGTGACGACGAGTCGTAGATGTCGAGGCCGATGATGTCCACCACGTCGTCGCCGGGGTACAGCGATGACGGGTCGGTGCCGTCACCGCCCGAGGAGTTCCAGTCGAACCAGAAGCGGCTGCCCTCGACCGACCGCATCTCCTCGACGATGCGGCGGAAGAAGGCGCGGTAGCTGTCGGGATCGCGGCGCGCGTCCCAGGCGTACCAGGAGGCGTCGAACTCCCAGCCGACGCGGATGACCGCGTCCTCGTGGCCGTGGGCCACGAGCTCCTCGGCCACGCGGCGGAAGTGGCGGTCGTACGCCCCCTCCGCGCCTTCGGCCAGCGTGGCGCCCGACGGCGGGAGCATCGGCACGCCGACCACGAGGCGCACGTCGCGCCCTTCCCACATCCGGGCCGCGGGCGCCACCGAGTGCTCCAGCGCCAGCCACCCCCGGCGGGACAGGTAGACGTTCACCAGCTTGATCTCGCGACCGAGCCAGCGCTCGTACTGGCCGACGCCGTTCGGGCCGCCGGCCGACACCCCGAGGCCCCAGATCGGCTCGCGCACGGGGGCCTCGTCGTCGTCGGTGCCCGCGTCGCTGCTCTTGCCGGTGTCGCCGTCGGTCGTCGCCGTCGGCCGTTCGCTCGAGGGCCGCTGCGAGGGCGGGCGCCCCGTGGGCTCGTCGGCGCCCTCACCGCCGGCGGACGACGTGGGCCGCGAGCTCGTGCCGGTGGTGCTCGAGCAGCCGACGGCGGCGAGCACCAGCCCGGTGGCCAGCGCGACAGCGCGGAGAGCAGCGGAGCGTCGGACCATCGGAAGAGCGCCCTTTCGACGACGGCGCTCCATTGTGGCGGAGGGGTCCCGGAGATCACCGTCGCGGCGACCACCCGGGACCCCTCGGTCACGGCATCGTTACGTTGGACCGGGCCGGCGTCGCCGCCCGGCGGGACCGATCAGGCGCCGGCCTGGAAGGCCGCCTTCACCTCGGCACCGGTGAGCGCCCGGTCGTAGATGGCCACCTCGTGGAACGTGCCCAGCCAAGGCCGGGTCCCGTTGCCCTCGTTGCCGAGGTACAGCGGGAACGAGGAGTCCCAGTTCGACAGCGCCCCGGGCCGGGCCTCGGAGGCGACGGCCACGCCGTTCAGGTAGACGGTGGCGGTGCCGTCGGCGGCCCGGGTGTACACGAGGTGCGTCAGCGACGTGCTCGTCGTGCCGCTCGGGGTCACCACCGCGGCGCCGCCGTCGTCGCTCGTGGACGTGGTGCGGATCCGAAGGTCCCACACGGTCGGGTCCTGGTCGTTCCAGCGACCCTGGCCGATGAGCAGGTTGCGGGGGCCGTCGGAGGTGCCGTCGCCGATGGCGACCACGCGGGCGGGGCCGTCCTGGGTGGCGCTGGCCGGCGTGATCCAGGCCTCCACCGTCAGGGCGTTGCTCGCGCCGACCGCGGCCGTCAGGCCGGCCGTGCCGCCGTTGGAGCGCAGGACCGTCGGCCGGTCGATCCGCAGGCCGCCCGACACCCAGCTGGTGGCCGAGGCGTCGCCGATGGTCAGGTCGGGGCCCGTGCCGGTGCTGCTGCGCACGACGGAGCCCTGGCCCTCGTCGAACTCGTAGAGCGCCACGGCGCCCGAGCGCACCTGCTCACCGCCGGGCTTGGCCGGTGCCGCCGTGGTCGG
>Ga0182742_1003863_pt1 | contig 14124 bp, 12 predicted proteins | sample eDN5th37CBELigMG_FD_128880 | JGI IMG/M metagenome (GOLD analysis project Ga0182742, IMG submission 128880) | Enriched Miracle-Growth compost microbial communities from Emeryville, California, USA - eDNA 5th pass 37_C BE-Lig MG (version 2)... ... | reverse complement strand
GGTCATGCGCAGGCTTGAGCGCCCGCTCGAAATGATGCTGTTCCAGAGCCGCTGGCTACTGGCGCCATTCTACATCGGCCTCGTGATCGGGCTGTGTGTCATGGTCGTGCAGTTCCTGCGCGAACTCATGCATTTCGTTCTCAGGATCGGCTCGCTGACCGAAGCGGATGTAATCCTTGGCGTGCTGTCGCTGGTCGATATCGTTCTGGTCAGCAATCTGGTGCTGATCGTGATTTTTTCTGGTTATGAGAATTTCGTCTCGCGCTTCGATGTCGACTCGCATGACCGGCCGGAATGGATGACCAAAGTCGATTTCGGCGGCCTCAAGATGAAGCTGCTGTCGTCGATCGTGGCGATTTCCGCCATTCAGGTTTTGAAAGCCTTCATGAATGTCGGCAGCCACGAGGACAAAGAGCTCTGGTGGATGGCGGGGATCCATGTCGTGTTTTTATTTTCGCTTCTGATCGTGGCAATCTCGGACCGCATTTCCGAAAAGAGCAAGCCGCCGGAGGAAATGCCAGCCTCCAAGCGCAAGCTCGCCGCCAAAGAGGCCGCGAAATAGCTGCGACCACAGCGCGGTGAGGGTTTGTTAACCATACAAGGCGTTAATTGGCCCCGGAATTTACCGCCCGGATTCGCCTATGCGGCCAAAGGCCATGCTTTGCCGGCTGACCGCGCTGCTTGTTGCGCTGGCTTTGCCTGCCTGCGTGCACAATCAGGCCGCAGTCGCACCCGACGCTATCGAGCCTGCTGCGGTTCAGCCCGTCGCGATCCAGGCGGCTGCCGCTGCGCCTGCGCCCGTGGTTGTCGCAGCCGGAGGCCCATATGCTCCGGCCGCCTTGATCGGCCACGACGCGCCCTATCAGCTCGATGCCGGCGACCGCCTGCGGGTGCAGGTGTTTGGCCAGGAGGGGCTGACCAATTCCTACATCGTGGATGCGGCCGGCAATATCTCGATGACACTGATCGGCTCGGTGCCGGTCCGCGGGCTGACCACGAGCCAGGTGGCGGCAGCCATCGCAAGCCGGCTGCGCGCCGGCTATATCCGCAATCCGCATGTGTCGGTCGAGGTCGAGGTCTATCGCCCGTTCTTCATTCTGGGCGAAGTCAACGCACCCGGCCAGTATCCGTATGTCCCGAACATGACTGTGGAGGCTGCGGTGGCAATCGCCGGCGGCTTTGCGCCGCGCGCTGACAAGCGCGACATCGTGCTCGCGCGCAATTTCAATGGCCAGGTGATCCGGCAATCCGTGCCGGCGGATTTTCCGCTGCGGCCGGGAGACACCGTCACGGTATGCGAGCGCTGGTTCTGAGTGGAGCGAACAAAGTCGCTCCACTCCGTTTCCGGCGGAAGCCGCAATCCAGATCCTGGGTCCCCGCTTTTGGGGGGACGAACGGATCGTGGAGGCAGTCCGCGTTACTTCATGTGCTTGTCGAGAAAGGCGAGTGTGCGCTCCCAGGCGAGCTTGGCGCTTGCATCGTGGAAGCTCGCCCGTTCGTCGCAGTAGAAGCCATGGCCGGCAGGATAGGTATAGATCTCGCAGTCCGGCCGCTTCTGCTTGATGATCTCGACATCCGACATCGGAATGCTGGTGTCGCTCTCGCCAAAATGCATCTGCACCGGACATTTCGGCTTTTCGTCGGCGAACTTCACGATCTGGCCGCCATAGTAGGCGACTGCGGCCTTCAGCCCGTCAAGCCGCGTCGCTGCCAGGAATGCGGCGCTGCCACCCATGCAGAAGCCAATGACGCCGACCGGGCCCGCAGATTTCACCTCGTCAATGCCAGCCTGCATGTCGAGCAGCATCTTCGGCCAATCGATCTTGGCGATATAGCCGCGCGCATGCGCGACTTCCTCGGCCGAGTAACCGGACTGGAAATCGCGTGCGAAGCGGTCGAACAGAGCCGGGGCCACCGCGACATAGCCTTGCGCGGCAAGCCGGTCGCAGACGTTGCGGATATGGCTGTTCACGCCAAAAATTTCCTGCGCCACCACCATGGCGCCCTTGGGCGTGCCGGATGGATCGGCGCGATACGCGCCGAGCGAGTGGTTGTCAGTGGTGGTGAGCGAAATATGCTTGCCCAAGGCTCTCTCCTGCTTATTCAGCTACAGCAGGTTGCGCCATAGCACGAGGCGGCGGGAGAGAAAAAGCCTCGGCCAGCAGCGCATAGGACCGCTTGCGCGCCTCGTGATCGTAGATCATCGTGGTGATCATGATTTCGTCGGCCTGCGTTGTTGCAGCGAGTTGCTCAAGCCGCGCCTTCACCATAGCAGGGCTCCCCACCGCAAGGCGTTCGCGATTCTTTTTGATGCGCTCGCGGTCGACCGGCGAATAGTCATAGGCCAGCGCCACTTCCGGGCTTTCCAGCGGGGCATAGAGGCCCTTTGCGCGTCGCACGAAGTTGAGGTCGATCGTGGACGCGAGCCGCTCCGCCTCCTCGGCTGTCTCCGCCACCACGGCCGCTGTCGCCAGGATCGCGAGCGGCTTTTGCAAATGCTGCGAGGGCTGGAATCTGCTGCGATAGAGCCCCATCGCGTCACCGGCGTCGTGCCCCGCGAAATGATGCGCGAAGGAAAAGCCGGCGCCGATCTGTGCCGCGAGTTGCGCGCTATAGTCGCTTGATCCGAGCAGAAAGATCGGCGGCAGCGCGACATCGTCCGGCATGGCACGGACGCTGCTGAACGGGTGGTCCTTGGGGTAGCCGTTGTTTTCGAGCAGCAGCAATTCCTGAAAGCGGTCGAGAAAGTCATCCTCGTCGCGAACATCCTGCCTGCGGCGCAGCGCGATCGATGTGACATGATCGGTTCCCGGTGCGCGGCCGAGGCCGAGATCGATGCGGCCGGGAAACAGCGCCTCCAGCACCTTGAAGCGCTCGGCGACGGTGAGCGGCGCATGATTGGGCAGCATCACGCCGCCCGATCCGATCCGCATGTGGCGCGTCGCCGCGGCGATCTGACCGATCATGATGTCAGGCGCCGAGCTGGCGATATTCGCGAGATTATGGTGCTCGGCCAGCCAGTAGCGGTGATAGCCGAGCCGGTCGGCGTGGCGCGCCAGATCGATGCTGTCGCGCAGGGATTGTGCTGCGGAGCCGCCGGCCGGTACCGGCGAAAGATCGAGGATCGAGAGCGGAATCATGCGGGATCCGGCTTTGTGGGCTGTCAGCCGATGTAAGCCGGATCAAACGAAACGCCAGTGATGACCGGTATTCCGGAAATGTGCCGGTTATCTTCGCGATGTGAAGGAGTTGAAGAAGTTCTGGATACCATTGGTTGCGCGCGCTGGCGCGGCTCGCCGCGCTGGCCGTTTGGCGGCTTTGGATGCCACCGCTCTTTTGGGTGCGGCCTTCCTAGCCCTGACCTTGGGCGCGGCCCTCGGAATCGGGACCTGCTCGACAACATTCTCGTCTTCGGTTTCGACTATCGCTGGATCGGACCTGAGTGCGACCACAGGTTCTCTCTGATTGACGGCGGGCGGTGCCGCATCGATATCGGCGGCCTCGCGTTCCTTCGGCGATTCTGCCACCGAGCCGGTGGTCGCGGGCGTATCGGTCACCTTCGCATCGGTAACTTGCGCGTCGGCAGCCTGCGCGTCTGCAGCCTGCGCGGCGGCTGGCCGCGTGTCGACTGGCATCGGGATGACGGGAGGCGTTGGCGCACGCAATTCAGGCGGAAACTCCACAACGGGCGGGTACTGGACGGCCACGCGGATGTCCGGCTCCGGCGCCGGCTCGGGCTGTTCAGTCTTAGCGGGCACAGGCGCAGGTTTGATTTCCGCCGGAGTGACCGCTTCCGCTTCGTCGGCTGGGGGCGTTGCGACATCGTCGGCTGCGGGCTTTGCAACATCGGTCGCTGCAGACGTTGCGACATCGGTCGCCGCCGTGCGAACCGGTTCGGGCTGGAGTTGCGGTTCGGGCTGGCGCTCGGGCTGCGGCTCGGACCGGGGCCGCGCCTCGGCCGGGGCTGGCTCGTTGGTCACATCGCGGACCGGATTGCGCAAGGCACGCGCAGTGACGGCGAAATCGAGAGCGAGCGGTTCAGATTGCCGCATCGGCTCGGGCCAACTCAGCGCAATTCGGTTGACCGGCGTTTCTTCCAGCGTAGCGAGCAGGTCCGTCCGCTTCTTCGACTCCTGCATCATTCGGGACGACGCGTAGAAGCCGACGCCTACGGTGAGGACGAAGGTCGAGATGACGGTAACAATAACGATCCGAAGATCGGGCAGCATGTGTGAATCCGGCAGCCAAAGTCCGTTGGTTCGCCCAACTGGGCGCAGCACGCAATTACGCCAGAGGTGGAGAAGCCGGCATGCCGGCGCTCATCGCCGTGTCATGGTCGCGAGCCGTCAAGGGCGACGAACAGCCGACCTCATTCGCAAATCCTTTCTGATTCGCGGGAACCCGTCATGCGAATACTTGGGAGACGAATGCTTGGGAAATGTTCGGTAAGTCACGGGCAACAACAGCAAATCGCCCGTGATGAGGCCGATCGTCACATCGCAGCGGAAGTTGCTGTCGTGAATTCAGCGCGCCGCAGTCGCACCGGACGCCCGCTGGCCTTTGCCGTCGCCGATCACCACCACCTTGGTGCCGATCTTCACCCGTGTATAGAGGTCCATGACGTCCTCGTTCAGCATGCGGATGCAGCCTGACGAGACGAACTGACCGATGGTCGAGGGCTGGTTCGTGCCGTGCACGCGGTAAATCGTCTTGCCGAGATAGAGCGCGCGCGCCCCCATGGGATTGCTTTCGCCCCCCGCCATGAAGCGCGGCAGATACGGCTGACGTTCGATCATCTCGGCCGGCGGATGCCAGTCCGGCCATTCCGCCATGCGGGTGATTTTCTCGGTGCCGGCCCAGGTGAAGCCCTCGCGGCCGACGCCGATTCCGTAACGGATCGCGGTTCCGTCCCCGTTCACGTAGTACAGGAAGGTGCTCGGCGTATCGATGATGATCGTGCCGGCAGGATGCTTGGTCTTGTAATCGACGATCTGCCGCCTGAACTGCGGCGGCAGTTCTTTCGGCTTGCCGATTTCGGGCTGATCCTCCGGCGGCAATGCGGCGATCGTGGTCGGCGGAATCGAGCCGGTCGTGCCCGGATAGGCCGGCCGCCCCGCCTCGATCGACATCGGCGGGCGCGGGGTTCCGTCATCGGGACGCGCTCCATACGGCCCCGTGACCGGAGCATGGGTCACGGGCGGCGGGGCACCGTAGACTGCAGGCGGCGTCGGCGCGGCATGGACCGTGGGCGGGCTAGAGACGCCGGGTGCCGGCTCGCCGTAGCCGGGCGCCGGGCTCGTATAGTGGCGGTCCGGCGGCGGTGGCAACGCTTCCGACGGTGCGCCAACCCGGGGATGAAGGTCGTACGGATAGGTTCCACGGCCGGTGAGCGGTGGCAATGCCTGGCTGTCGATTGCGGGATCGTTGCGCCCGGCCGGATACCGAACGTCGCTTTCGTCCGGATCAATGGGCATCACACCGCGCTGGACGCCCTGGCTCCCGCTCGGCGGGTATGTGTGCTGCGCCGATACGGGCTCCGCGATCGCAAAGCCCAATGTCGCAAGCGATGACACCAAAACCAGCCGCCGCATGTCGCTGTGGTCCCCCGTCCGAATGCTATTAGCCTATGCGGGATAGATTGGGCAGCATGAAGGCGCAGTAAAAGCCGGGCGGGAACAACGAATTTGTGATGCATCGCCTCATTCGGTCGAGAGACCTCGGCTTCGGACATAACTGCCGAGTACTGCCGAAGTCGGTTTCACTGCGGCTGCGCCTACTGGCGCGCCTTTTCCTCAGACCAGCCATAGTCTTCCGCCGTTCCCACCTGATCGACAGAGCGCAGGCGCAGATCAGGCGAATGAGCCGCGCATCCAGAGGTTGCGTGGAATAACGGCGAATGACCCGATGTTTGATAATTGGGTCGACACGATCAAGGCCGGGCCATGACGGATCGACCGGCACTTTCTCGCCGAAACGATCCTCCGGAAGCGATTCGATAAGGCGGGCAAGGCTCACTGGCACCTCCGCTGGTCTGGCCCGTTGTCCCCTTGCGGATCGGGCGGCCCGCGTAGGGACAAAGGAGAAGGCGACGAATGCCATCGGCGGAAGACAGGAAAGTAACTGCAGCCGTGCAGCCGCGGCCCGAGGATTACGCATACGATCTCGATCGGGCCCTGCAATCGGTTGCCGGCCTGCGTGCGACGATGCCGTCGGATGCCTTCACTGCTGAGACGCTCGGGACCGAGCGGGCGGGGCACGCGGTCCATATCCGGGAGGGCGGCCTTTTTCTGACGATCGGATATCTGATCACCGAGGCCGACCAGGTCTGGCTGCATCTTGCCGACGGGAGCTCGGTCGCTGCAACGCCGATCGGTTTCGACCAGGCGACCGGCTTCGGTCTTGTCCAGGCGCTGGGGCGGGTCGGTCTGCCGGTCCTGCCCTTCGGGGACTCGGGCGCCGTCGAGCTCGGCGACAAGGTGGTGATCGGAGGCGCTGGCGGCCCCAGACGTTCGGTCGCAGCGCGGGTGGTCGGTAAGCAGGAATTTGCCGGCTATTGGGAATATGTGCTGGACGAAGCGATCTTCACCGCGCCGGCCCATCCCAACTGGGGCGGGACGGCGCTGATCGGAACGGACGGCACCCTTCTCGGTATCGGCTCGTTGCAACTCGAAGGCAGCGAGGGTCGTGACGTCAACATGTTCGTCCCAATCGACGGGCTGAAGCCGATTTTAGACGACATGCTGTCGAGCGGCGGCCGCAAGGGCCCGCCCCGTCCCTGGCTTGGCATGTATGTCGCCGATGCCGACGAAAAGCTCGTGGTGATGGCCCTTGCCAATCGCGGCCCGGCGCAGCGGGCGAAGATCGAAAGCGGAGATATCGTGCTTGCCGTCAATGGGACAAAGGCGGAGAGTCTGGCCGACTTGTTCCGTAAAATCTGGGCGATGGGCGATGCGGGTGTCGACGTGCCGCTGACAGTGTTGCGCCATGAGCGCGCGATCGACGTGACCGTCACGTCGGCCGACCGCAACGCGTTCCTGAAGACGCCGCGCGTGCACTGACGACGTGCGTCTCGCCGAGTTGCGCTTTGCGCCCCCGGAAGCGAAATCCGGCCCGGCCTTGTTACCTTGCGGGTGCGGCCAGCGCCGTTGTCTCGAACGCGTTGGCTTGAAGCACCATGTTGCCGATCAGACTCGCGACCGAGAGGCGCACGGGTGCGAGAATCCGCGTGCCCGTGACCGGCACGAACCAAACTTCGATGTCACGGCCTTCTGCGAGGAATTTAACAAACTGGCTGGAAGCGCGATGGCCCGATATCGGCGTAAACTTGATGGAGCAGACCAGCGCCATTCGCCCGCTGCCGCCTTCGCCCTTGATGATGTCGGTCCGCTTGAAGGCGAGGGCGAGATCGTAACGGCGGCGACCGTCGAACATGGCGATCGTGCGCTCGCAACCTTCGCGGGCAGTCGGGTCGGAAGCGCCGGGGATGAGAAAGGCGGACAGCGGATCGATGACCCCGAACTTGTGCGCCTCGGTGATCGGCACGCGATCGTCTTCGAGCGGCGGCTCGTCCACGCGAAGATCGCGCACCCGCGATCCGTCGAAACCGATTTGCACGCTCACCTTTTCGTCCTCGCGCACGACCATTGCAGCGAAGCTCATCGGCTGCGGTCGGCCATCCTTGATCTGGCCCGTGACACTGACAGTGCCCTCGCCGCTCACCAGAAGGCTGAGAACGCCCGCGACCCGGCCCTGGGCGAGGGTGGTGTAATCGGACGTGCCGAACCGCGTCTGCCAGGTCAGTTTGCCGATTGCGAGGCCGGCCATGGATAGCGTGTATTGCGCCTCGAACCGGACCTGCGCAGAGGCGGGAGCGGTCCCGGCCAGGACCAGCGCCATCAGACCCAGAAATCCAGGTCCGAAACTAAATCGCATTAATTTTGTCGCACCGAGCGCCGGCCAACTCTCGCGCATGCGCGAACTATAGGGCCGCCGCGACGCAATTGCACCCGCGAGTTGCAGGCCGCGCGCTCGCACCCGAGAACAGCGTTAAGCCGGCTCATCCGCAAGCGGCAGAAGATCGATCGCATCCACCAGCCGGGGATAGAAAGCCAAATAGCCAGCGATCGCGCGGGTCGCGGCGTAAGGCGACTCATAGGTCCAGACCGCATTGTCCGTCACGCGATCCTCGAGCGTAATCGCGTAATAGGCTGCATCGCCCTTGTAGGGGCAATGCGTCGCGTGATCGGTGCGCGTGAGCGCGCTCATGTCCACATCTTCCCGCGGGATGTAATGCACGACGGGATACGAAGCCTCGCTCAGCGCAAGCGCGCGCCGGGTGTCTGCAATCACCCGTCCGCCGTGGGTGACGCGGACGCGGTGAGCTGCCGGCGAAATCGTGATGGGGTGCGAGGAGCCGGGATGCTTCATCGGGCGATCGCGGGTGCCATGTTTTCTGCCGCAGGCCGGAACGGCGCCTGGCGCACCCGACACGATTCGAACGTGTGACCTTTGCCTTCGGAGGGCAACGCTCTATCCAGCTGAGCTACGGGTGCTTCAGGCCCCTCATAGCGCATGCCGCGCCAGGGCCGCAATGGCCGGTTTCGGAGCGGGAAAAGCCGAATCTTCGTGTTCCCGCGGCAATTTTTCGAAGAAGAACTGACCTGCGCCGCTCGCTGCGACGCACTTTGGCGCCCGTGTGCTGTGACCCGGCGCGGCGAGTCAATACGGGTCGGGACCATCCGGCCCGGCCGGTCACCATGTGTGATCGAAGATCAGCCCACGGTTTACGGTCTGTAAACCATACGCCGTTATCCATTCATTAAGCATAACCGCCCGCACGGAATGTCGCTGCGCCTTCAGATTGCGGCGTCCTTCCGCAACCGAACAGCGTCTGAATCGGGAGCTTGCGATGCGACGTATCGTTCCTGCCCTGCTGGGCCTGGTGTTTGCGTCGCTCGGCTTTGCACGGCTCGCGCAGGCTGCGGATGTTCCCCAGCCCTATGTGGTGCCGCCGCCGTTCCCCATGCTGTATAACTGGACCGGCTTCTATATCGGCGGTCAGGGCGGTTACGGCTGGGGCACGTTCGATGTCAATCCGCGAGGCGCGGACATCGATGGCTGGTTTGCTGGCGGCCAGGCAGGCTTCAACTGGCAGAGCGGCCGTTCTCCCTGGGTGCTCGGCGTCGAAATCGATTCCGCTTTCGCCAGCGTTGAACGCAGCGTCGACCACATTTCCGGGTTCGCCTTCGCCAGCGCCTACAGCAAGACCGACTATTTCGGCAGCGCCCGTATGCGGATCGGCTATGCGATCGATCGCGCGATGATCTACGGGACTGGCGGCGTCGCCTGGGCGCATAATGAGCTGAGCCTCTATGCCAACCCGAATTATGTCGGCGCCATCACGTCGTCGGCGAACAGCCATGTCGGCTTCGCGCTCGGCGCCGGCTTCGAATGGGCGCTGTCACGAAGCTGGACGATGAAGCTGGAATATCTTTACAACGACTTCGGCTCCGCCAATTACCTGGCCGGAACGGTCGCGGGCGGGGTGAACGCCGATCTCAGATTCGGCACCGGCAGGTTCGGTCTCAATTACATCTTCGACTGGGGCCGCCCCTATATCGGCCCGAAATTCTAGCGGTTGTTGCGGGCGGCTCGCGTCATGCGAGGACACCCGCCGCGCGAGCGGTCATTGAATGCTCAGCTTGTTGGCCCTTGCGAGATCGCGCCATTTGGCGAGTTCGCGCGCGGCGAGCTGATCATATTCCTCCGGCGTCGAGGTGACCGGGGTGAGGCCGAAGGTGCGCATGCGTTTCTGAATGGCCGGCAGCTCGATCACGGCGTGGATTTCCTTGTTGAGCTTTTCGATGATCGGCTTCGGCGTTTGAACCGGTACGATCAGGGCGTTGTTGATCGTGAAGTCGAACACTGGAAAGGTTTTGCCCATTAGCGGCGTCTGCGGCGAATCCGTCAGCGGGTCCTTGGTCACCACCGCGATCAGCTTGAGGTTGCCGGCCTGCACATGCTGCTTGGCCGACGACCAGAGATCGAACATCAGCGGTACGCGCCCCGCCATCACGTCGACCTGCGCCGCCGGGCTCCCGCTGTAAGTCACATGCTCCAGCTTGATACCGGTTTCCTTCATCAGGAGTTGACCTGCGAGGAAAGGAACGCCGCCGAAATTTGGCGAGGTATAGGTCAGCCCGTCTGGCGACTTTTTTGCGGCTTCGATCACTTCCGCAAGCGTATTGGGCGCAAAGTCCTTGTTGGCCAGCATGACGATCGGAGCCTGCGAGATCAGGCTGATGCCGGCGAAATCCTTCACCGCGTCATAAGGCATCTTCTCGCGAAGCGCCGCGGTGGTGAAATGGAAATTGCCGACCGAAAGGATGGTGTAGCCATCGGCTGGAGCCTTCATCACAGCGTCGGCGCCGATCACGCCGCCCGCGCCCGGCCGGTTTTCAACCACGACCGGCTGGCCGATCCGCTCCTGCAACGCGTCGGCGATCAGCCGGATCAGTACGTCGCTTGGGCCGCCGGCAGCGCTCGGCTGCACGATCTTGATCGCACGCGACGGATAAGGCGCGTCCTGCGCGCCCGCGATCGGAGCCGCGCCGAATGCCAGCGCAAGCGCGGCCAGCGATTGAAAAAGGAGGCGGGGATATCCGTAGCTGCGCGGTGACATACGTGACTTCCTTCCCGTGGTGCCCGAGCGTTGGCCGGTTCGATGCGCAGCATGCCAACTTCCAAGAGAAATGTCAGGACGACCCTCGCGCGAACCGGGTGCCGGTCTGCCGCAGGGCGTGTTTACTGACAGCTCCTCGGGGCTTCGGAGGGGGTTGGGAGAGGCCGTTCGATCCGGGCGCGTGTCGCGCCACGTGTTGAGCAAGGATCGGATTTTTCTCTCATGTCCCCCAAATGGGGGATGACTGTCCTTGCCGGCTGCTCCAGCATGGAAGATCTGCATCCATGCAGCGCGATGCGCCGTACAGACGCAGGTCATTCGTCTCACTTGCTCCGCGCGGCTTCGTCTGCGCGGAGCTCTTGGCAGGTCTGCAAAATTGGGCGGGTGCGCGGTCCTGCCGGCAAGCGGATCGCGAGCTAATGGGTGCTATCCGGCAAACCCGCCGCCGTCGAGATAGGCCTGTTCCTCCGGGGTCGTCGCCCGCCCCAGCAGGGCGTTGCGATGCGGGAAGCGACCAAAGCGGCGGATGGCGTCGGCGTGAAGCTCCGCGTATTTCAGATTGCTTTCGTTGCCCAACGCCCGGCACAGCTCGACGCACAATTCCTGATCTTCGATGGTCTCCGAATGCATCAGCGGCAGATAGAAGAAGGCCCGCAGGTCCTTGTCGATGGCCTGATCGAAGCCCCTCGCGATCGCAGCCTGGGCGACCTTAAGTGCCGGTTCATCGGTCTCCCATGCACGCGGACTTGCGCGGAACATGTTGCGCGGGAACTGATCGAGCACGATGATGAGCGCGAGTGCACCCTCCGGATCGTTTTCCCAAGAGTTCAGACGCCCTGCCGCAGCGGCCTCATAGGTCGCAAGAAAACTGTCGCGGATCGCGGCATCGAAGCCGTCGTCCTTGGTGAACCATTTGTCGGGACCGGCCACTTTCCAGAAAGCGAGCACGTCCTCTGCGGATTTGATGTCTGTCATTGCGCTCCTGAAACAACCATCCTGTGTGGGCGTGGCAAAGGCGGCATTCCATGTCGTCGGATCGGTATCGACAGGCGGCAGCGTTCGGGACGAAGGCGCGAACGCACGCGGATAACTATAGCCGCACGCTGCCCGACCGGATCGCGTCGTAGAGCGCCCGATCCAGCGGGACGAAGGCTCCGATAGAAGGGTCGTTGAAGTAGATCGGGTCTCTGATCGTGTCCGGGTCGAAACCCTGTTTCACGAGGTCGACCTTTCGCTGCTTGAACGTGGCGGTCATGTCGAGATCCTTGCGGATGCGCAGGAAGACCGGACGCGCATAATCCGGAAGCGAGTTCTGCAGATGCTTATGGAGCGCGGCAAGGTCGCAGTCCGCGCACACGATCGCGGCCATGCCGGCCCGGCCCTCTTGCCCCGGAATGCGAACGCCATAGACGTTGGTGTCCGTTATACCGGGAAACGTGTTGATCGCTTCGGCCACTTCGAGGGTGGAGACATTCTCGCCCTTCCAGCGGAAGGTGTCGCCGATCCGGTCGACGAAAAAGAAGTAGCCGTTCTCGTCCTTGCGCATCAGGTCACCGGTGCGGAACCAGATGTCGTTTGGCGCGAACACATGACGCAGGATCTTCTGTTCGGTGTCTTCGGGGCGCGCATAGCCTTCGAAGCGGTTGCCGGGCTTGTTGGCGTCGTTGACGATCTTTCCGATGGCTTCGCCCACTTCGTTGGGCCCGCAGGGAATGCAGAATCCCTCGGCATTGCGCTCGGGCTGTTCAGCCTCGACATCGAACTTCACCAGGGCGGTCGGGAAACGGTGTTCGAGGAACCACGGCAGGCGTCCGACCGCACCGGTCTTGCCCTCGAAATTGAACATCAGGACATTACCCTCGGTCGCGGCGTAGAATTCGAGGATCAGCGGAATGTGGAAGCGGTTCTTGAATTCTTCCCAGATATCGGGCCGCAGTCCGTTGCCGCAGGCAAGCCGCAGCTTGTGCCTGGTTTCGTTTGGATTGGGCGGGGCGTTGACGAGGTAGCGGCACAACTCGCCGATATACTGCATCATGGTGCAGTCGTTGTTGACAATGTCGTCCCAGAATTCCCGCACTGAGAAGCGCTCTCGGATATAGACCGAGCCACCATTCACCAGCAGCGAGCCGATCGCGCACAGCCCGCCTGCGGTATGATACATCGGCAGGCACATATAGTTGCGGTCCGATCTCTTGGTCCCCATCACGCCCGCAAAGCCGAAACAGGCCAGCATGACGCGGTAGTGATTGATATTGGCGGCCTTTGGCAGGCCGGTGGTGCCGGAGGTGTAGATATAAAGCGCGGGATCCTCGATGGTCAGCGCGGGCCGCTCCGCTGCACCCAGCGGCTCGCCTGAGAGCCCGTCGGCGACGAGGTCGATGCGCGGGTCGTTTCCGGCTGCGGCGCCATGCACCCAGATTGTCGGATTGGATTTGAGCACCGGGCGGATATCGTTGAATTGTCCGATCAATTCGGCCGCGACGATGATGTGTTTCGGCTCAACGATGTCGATGCAATGCGCCAGCGATTGCCCGATCAGATTGGTATTCAGCAGCGCGGTCACGCCACCGGATCGGGTGATGCCGAGCCAGATCGCCATAAATTCCGGTCGGTTCGGCATCAGAAGGCACACGGTCTCCCCCTTGCCGATCCGCTCGCCTTGCGCCCAACGCGAATAGCGATTGGAGCGCTCGAACAATTGACGGTAGCTGAACGTCTCGCGCACGGACAAAAGCGCCGGCGCGTCGCCATGCCGTGCGGCCAGTTCCTCGACGACATTTGGGAAAATGCGACCCGGATTCCTCGCAATATGCGTCGTCATCCGCAGGGCGCGCAGCACGCCCCGCAGGAATATCAGATCGCCCTTCAGTTGGCTGAAAAACCCCATCCCCGGCTCCAAAGGGCGATGACCCTACCATCGAAGAGTCGCCGGCCGGTTTCAATACATGGTTAACGCTTGCGGCTATCGGTCAAGACCGCCGAAGGGAACCAGAGGATTGTCGATGAGCGCGGTCGCATCCGGCCGGTCCGGCATGGTGTAGCCGAGAAAGGCGTCGAACAGCTCGCGGATCACGCGCGGTTCGAGATCGCGGACGATGAACACCATGCGGGTGCGCCGGTCGTCGTCTGGCCAGGCCTCCAGCTGCGTTGCCGGATGCAGGATGTGCTGGACGCCGTGCAGCACCATTGGCCGGTCCGGCGTCTCCTCGATATTCACGATCGCCTTCATGCGCAGAAGGTTCGGCCCGTGTGCGGATCGCAAGAGTTCCAGGAACAGGTCGAGCATGGCCGCTGAGATCGCGCGATCGCTGGCAAGCGTGAAGGCCTGCACGCGATCGTCATGCCGGTTCACATCGGTCTGGTGGCGATGATGATCGTGATCGTGATGCTGGTGACCGTCGTGCGCCAGCTGCGTCGCGGAAATCGCTTCGTCCGCGAGCCAG
>Ga0182742_1003862_pt1 | contig 14125 bp, 15 predicted proteins | sample eDN5th37CBELigMG_FD_128880 | JGI IMG/M metagenome (GOLD analysis project Ga0182742, IMG submission 128880) | Enriched Miracle-Growth compost microbial communities from Emeryville, California, USA - eDNA 5th pass 37_C BE-Lig MG (version 2)... ... | reverse complement strand
GAGGTGCTCGCCACCATCCGGGATCGCCCCAGCCACGTCAACATCGTCTGCACCGGCCGCAACGCCCCGGACGCCCTCGTCGAGCTGGCCGACACCGTCACGGAGATGCGCGAGCGCAAGCACGCCTACCAGCAGGGCATCCGCGCCAAGAAGGGCATCGACTACTGAGAGGTGCGGCGCGGCGGAAGGCCGCGCCGCACCCGGGGCGCGTCAGCCGACGATGGAGAACACCGCCGAGGCGGACGTGACGTTGCGGTTGCCGTTGCCCTCGTCGTGCATCAGCAGCTGGACGCCGACCTGGTTGTCGGCCCCGCGCACCGCCTCGCCGTCGATCGGGAACGGACCCACCTTGCCGCGCGCCAGGAACATCACGTGCCAGCTGCGGATCTGGAGCGCGTCGGTGCCGACCAGATCGCGCGCGAAGTCGATCGCCGCTTGCTCGAGGGCGACGTGCTGCGGGCCGATGTGGAGCGCGGCGTCGGGCGAGGCGAGCTCGAGGCGCAGCTCCGGCAGCTGCCAACGCCCGTCGTCGCGGCGCGACGCCCCGAAGACCTGCCACAGCGGCGGGAGGTCGGGCGAGTCCTCGAGCTCGATCTTCTCGGGGTTCATCTTCCCGAGGCCGTCGGGCACGGCGCCGATCTTCACGCCCTGGCCCTCGGTGAAGGCGATGACCCGCGAGGGGTTGTCGGCGTCGACGATCTTGGAGCGGCTGTACCCCATGCGCCCGCCGAGGTGCAGCTGCGGGGCGTTGCGCACCTCGATCCGCTTGACGTCGCGGGCGGGGTCGAGGATCTGGCAGGAGTGGATCACCGGGTTGGGCACGGTCTCGATGTCGGAGCCCACCGCGCCCTCGGGCGAGCTGATCGAGATCGGCGCCACGAGCAGGCCGCCCGTGGCGTTGCGCATGTCGCGCCGAAGGGTGACGGTGTTGTCCTCCTCGCCGATGTTCATGGAGGAGTGGTTGCGGCCGATGTACCGGTAGCTGAGCAGCGCGCCCCAGCGCCGGTCGAGCTCAGCGGCGTACTCCTCCGGGTTCCCCCGCAGCTCGCGGATGTCGATCAGGCCGTCCTGTCCGGTCATGATGCTCCCCACTTCCTCGTGGTGGCGGCTCCCGCCACGGTTCCTTCGTCCGAGCGCAGCACGGGCCGACAATGTGAACGCGTGTTCAGCCTGTCCGCGCGAGGGTCGACCGTCAAGTGGGCCTCCCGACGATCGATCCCAGCACCAGCTCGAAGCGGGTGCGCAGCACCGACGCCAGGGGCCGGTCCCCCACCCGCTCGGAGGCCCACGCCTCGATGGCGTCCATGGTGACGGCGCCGAGGACCTCGCCGAGCTCGGCCACGTCGACGCCGGCGTCCAGCTCGCCCCGCTGCCGAGCCTCGGCCAGCACCTCCCGCAGGAGGTCGGAGAACCGGGTGCCGTCGTCCGCGCCGGGCACCCGCCCGCGATGCAGCTGGTGGATGTGGAAGCCGTGGATGACCAGCTCCACCAGCGACTTGGGCACCGCCTCCATGCGGCGGACGACGCCGCGGAGGAACACGTCGAGGTGCTCGTGCAGGGTGCCGGTGCCGCGCACCGCGTCGAGGTCCGACGCCACGCCGGCCGCGGTGCCGGCGGCCAGCCCGTTGAGCAGGCGCTCCTTGCTCTCGAAGTGCAGGTAGAAGGTGGTGCGGCCGACGCCGGCGGCCGAGCAGATCTCCTCCACCGTGACCTCGTCGAAGCCGCGCTCGCTCCACAGCCGGGCGGCGGTGCGGACCAGCCTGCGCCGCGTCTCCCTGGCCCGCTCCCGCTTGCTGGGCGTCCTCCCTGCCGAGCGGGCGGCCTCGGCCACGGCCCGCGGAAGTGGCTCCCCGACGTCACGCACCTCCTGTGTCTAGCTCCCTCACCGCAGTGCCCGTCGGCGCTCGGCGCGTCCATGATGGACCGGTGACGACCTGGGGCGAGCTCGCGGCCGCCGAACCGGAGCTGGCCGCGTTCGTGGCGGCACGGCTGCGAGCCGCGCCGGCGTACCTGGCCACGGTCCGGGCGGACGGCGCGCCCCGGCTCCACCCGGTCACGCCGATCATCACCGACGACGGGCTGTACGTGTTCATGGAGCCGACGTCGCCCAAGGGCGCCGACCTGCGCGCGGGCCGACCGTTCGCCCTCCACAACGGCGTGCCCGACAACGCCGGGACCGGGGGCGAGGCCTGGGTGAGCGGCACCGGGCACCCCGTCCACGACGCCGCCGTGCGCGCCGCCGTCGCCCGGGCGGCCAGCTGCGACGCGGCCGAGCGGTACGTGCTGTTCGAGCTGCGGCCGGCCGAGGTGGGCTGCAACGGCTACGGCGACGTCACGCTGCCCGCTCGTCGGCGGTGGCGCGCCGGCTGAACGTCACGTCGGCGACGTACGTCGGCGAAGGTGCAGGGCCCGCACCGCGTCGAGCAGCTCCCGGCCCACGTCGGTGAGGGGTCCCTCCACCAGCGTGGTGGGGAGCACCTCCCGGGCCGGGTAGAGCGTCACCGGCAGCGCCGGCCGGCCCCGCCACTCCGACAGCTGCTCGGCCGAGTGGACGAAGACGATGCGACCGAGCCCGGCCCAGCCGTGCGCGGCGGCGCACATCGGGCAGTGCTCGCCGGAGGTGTAGGTGGTGGCCGCGGCGCGCTCCTCGGGCGACAGGTGCACGCCGGCCCACCGGGCGATGGCCAGTTCGGGGTGCGCGGTGGGATCGTTCGTCGTCACCTCGAGGTTGCGGGCCTCGAGCAGCACACGGCCGTCGCCACCCACGAGCACCGACCCGAACGGCCCGTCGCCCGCGTCGGCGGCCTCGGCGGCGAGCTCCACGCACCGGCGCAGGTGGACCAGGTCCTCCTCCGAGACCATGGCCGGAGGCTAGCGAGGCGGGCGCCGGCGGCTCAGGGGACGAGCACGACCCGGCCGAAGGCCTGGCGGCTCTCGATGTAGCGGTGCGCCTCGGCGGCCTCGGACAGCGGGAACGTGCGGTCCACGACCACCTGCAGCTCGCCGGCGGCCACCCGTGCGATCAGGTCGGCGATCATGCGGCCGGTGCGCTCGGGGTCATGGGCCATCTCGCCGCCGAGGAACACGCCCTGCAACCGAGCGCTCTTCAGCATGAGGCCGCGCACGTCGGGCACGACGCCTTCACGGCCTGCGGAGCCCACCCAGCTGATCCGGCCTCGGTAGGCCAGCGCGGCGACGCTGCGTTCGAGCGTGGTGCCGCCGACGGGATCGACCACGAGGTCGACGCCCCGCCCCTCGGTCAACCGCTGCACCTCCGCGACGACGTCGGCCGTGGAGGAGTTGATGCCGTGGTGCGCGCCGAACGGCGCGAGCCGCGCCACACGGGCGTCGCTCGACGCGGCGGCGAGCACCGTGGCGCCGGCTCGCGCGGCGAGCTGCACGGCCGCCAGCCCCACACCGCCGGCCGCGGCGTGCACCAGCACCACGTCATCGGGTTGGAGCTGCCAGAACTCGAAGAGGCAGTCGTGGGCGGTCCCGAACTCCACCGGGATCCCCGCCGCCACCTCGAAGGAGAGCCCGTCGGGCAGCGGCCACACCGACCGGGCGCGGACGCTCGCCAGCTCGGCGTGGGAACCGTGGTCCATGAACGCCACCACGCGCTGCCCCGGCTGCAGGCCGTCGACGCCCTCCCCCACCTCGCGCACCACACCAGCGGCCTGGTAGCCGACGACGTGCGGTGTGGCCGGCATGCGCCCGCTCTGGCGGTTGAGGAGGTCGCCGCCCTGGATGCCGATGGCCTTCACCTCGATGAGCACGCCGCCGCGGCGCAACGGAGGATCGGGCACCTCCTCGTAGCGCAGGACCTCAGGCCCGCCGGTGCGGTGGTAGGTGGCTGCCTTCACGCCCGGCGACAGTACCCCTGGCCGCTGGGCACGGACGTCAGCCGCCGACGGCCAGCCAGCCGCCGTCGACCAGCACGTCGCTCCCGGTCATCGCGATCGCCGCGTCGGACACCAGGAAGGCCGCCACCGCGGCCACCTCGTCGGGATCGATGGTGCGACCCAACGGGCTCTCCGCCACCATCCCCGCCATGACCGGCTGGTGCTCGAACTCGAGCCGGCCCATCGGCGTGTCGACGATGCCCGGCGACAGCGACAGGATGCGGGCACCGCGCCGGCCCCACGCCAACGCGCGGCGGCGCACCAGTCGCAGCACACCGCGCTTGGAGAAGCCGTAGGCCACGCCGGGCTCGTCCGGGTCGATGCCGGCGGCGGCCAGCCGCTCGAAGAACGACGCACCCGAGGGGTCGTCGAGGACCGCGTCGACCGCCGGGATCTCGGGCGCCCCGTGCCCCGCCACCGACGCGAAGAGCACCGAGGCGGTGCCCGCGGTGACCATCGCCTCGAAGCTCGACACGACGCGAGCCGCGCCGAGCAGGTTCACCTCCCAGATCCGCCGCCCCGACGCCATGGTCGGCGACAGCCCGGCGGTGACGACCAGCGCCCCCGGCGGACCCGCAGCGGCAGCCAGCGCGGCCACGTCGTCGGCCGACGTGACGTCGCAGCGCTGCACCTCCACGTCACCGGCCAGCGCGTCGGCGACCTCTTCCACGGCGTCGACGTCGAGGTCGGCGAGGAGGAGCCGCCGTCCCGGTCGGGCCACGCGGCGAGCGACCGCGGCCCCCATCCCCGATCCCGCGCCGATCACCACGTCACACGTCTCGGCCGCCATGCCGGGAGCCTACGAGGCGGGCGGGAACCGCGACGGAGCCGTCGTCGTCCCATCCCCAGCGCGGCGACGAGGGGGAGGCCATGCGCGACGTGAGAGGGACTGCTCGGAGGACGGCGACCCGGTTGGGCGGGGTGGCCGCGATCGGCACGGCCATCGGGCTTGCGCTTGCACCCGCGGCCGCCGCGTGCGGCGGGCTGGTCGGCGAGAACGGCACCATCCAGCTGGTCCGCACCACCACGCTGGCGGCGTACCACGACGGGGTCGAGCGCTACGTCACCTCGTTCGAGTTCACGGGTGAGGGCCGCGAGGTGGGCTCCATCGTGCCGCTGCCCGACGCGCCCACGTCGGTGGAGCGCGGCGGCGACTGGACGTTGCAGCGGTTGGCGCAGGAGGTCGCCCCGCCTCCGCCGCAGGCGGCGCGCGCCGACTCGGCCGGCTCCACGGCGGCGGGCGGCGCCACCGTGCTGCTGGAGACGACGATCGACGCACTCGACATCACGATCCTCGAAGGCGGCGGCGACGCGGTGGGCCAGTGGGCCGTCGACCACGGCTTCTTCCTCACCCCCGACGCGCCCGAGGTGCTCGACTTCTACGCCGCCCGCAGCCCGATCTTCATGGCCGCCCGCTTCGACGCGTCACGCGCCGCTGAGCTCGGCCAGGGCGCCGGCGACGGCACGCCGATCATGCTCACCATCCCGACCGACGACCCGTGGGTGCCGCTGCGCATCCTCGGCCTCGGTCTCGGCGCGTCGCAACGGGTGGAGGCCGACGTGTTCCTCCTCACCGACGACGAGCCGGCGCTGCTCGCCGGCGGCCGGGGGCTGACGCTCGACCGCAGCGAACGCGCGGGTGCGTCGCTGCTGGCCGATCTGCGCGCCGACAAGGGCATGGAGTGGGTGCCGGACGACCTCTGGCTCACGTACCTGCAGCTCGACGTCCCGGCCGCTGACCTGACCTACGACCTCGCCATCTCCACCGACGCCTCGAAGCCACCCAGGATCGCGGACGCCGGCATCGACGTCGCGGCCGCTCGACCCGTGGCGAGCGCCGCCGAGAGCGACGGGTGGGTGTGGCCCCTCGTCGTGGGGGTGTCGGTCGCGGTCCTCGCGCTGGCCGCGCTGGCCGCCATCGGGCGACGCGACCCGGAGGCCGTGTCGTGAGCGTGCGGTGGGTGGGGGCCGTCGCCCTGGCCTTGGGCGTGGGTGCGGGCGCCGGTGCGCTCACCGACTGGCTCGACCGGCCGCCGCCCGCCGCGCTCGGTCCGGGTCTGGTGCGCGTGGAGCTCGACGTGCACCACAGCCTCTTCGGCCTCGATGACCTGCGCGTGCACGCCGGCACCACCGTGGAGCTCGTCCTTCGCAACACCGATCCCATCCACCACGAGCTGATCGTCGGCGACGAGGCGGTGCACGCCCGTCACGCCGTGGGTCACGAACGACGCCACCCACCCGTCCCCGGTGAGGTGTCGGTGGGCCCGAACGCGACGGCGTCGACCGTCTACACCTTCGACCGTCCCGGCCGCGTGGAGTTCGCGTGCCACCTGCCCGGCCACTACGAGCACGGCATGCGGGGCTGGATCACCGTCGTGCCCTGATCGCGCCGAACCCGCTGCGCCGCGCGGGAGGCTCAGCCGCGTCGGAACAGCTGCGCGGGGATGATCCCGTCGGTGACGGCCGTCCAGTCGGGACGGGGGTCGTTCGGGATGACCTCGGTGGTGAAGCCCATCACCGCACCGTGCGTCGTCTCCGGATCGCTGATCAACGTGGTGCTGTCGGAGTGGGAGAACTTCACGCCCTTGCGCTCGAGGTGCGCCTCGGCGTCGCCCAGGTCGCGCACCTTGAAGGTGAGGCCGTAGAGCCCGTGGTGGAAGCGGGCCATGTCGGCCTGAAGCGGGCCCTCGCTGACGGGCTGGGCCAGCTCGATCACGAGGTCGGTGCCGACGAGCACGAAGGCGGTGCGCGCGCCGAGCTGCCCGTTGTCGGTCTCCTGCAGCAGCGTGCCGCCGAGGACGCCGACGTAGAGGTCGATCGCCTTGGCCAGATCGTCGGTCGACAGGGTGACGTGGGAGACCTTGAGGATCTGCAGGGGGTGGTAGTCGGCCCACCAGGACGGGCTCCAACCGGGCTGGTAGCGGGGATCGCGCAGCAACGACGGGCCGCCCGGAGCGTTGGGCGAGGGGATGAACTCGAGCTGCGTGAGCGTGTCGCGGGGATGGGTGAAGACGGGCCCGTCGACGTACGCGTCGGCCAGGTGCACACCGGCGGTGCCGCGGCACTCGATGCCGGCCGCCCGGAGCCTCTCGTAGAGCTCCCCCATCCCCTCGTCGACGTACCAGGCGATCGAGTGCAGCCGCTTGCCGTGCTTCAAGTAGAACCGCCCGAGGGGCTTGCGATCCCACCCGTCCACGGAGAAGGCGGGCGCCAGCGGCTCGATGCAGAGGTCGCCGAGCAGCACCAGCGACGCGTCGCGCTTCTCGGCCTCCATGTACCCCTCGGGCATGAAGCGCCGGACCGAGAACACGTCGTAGTACCAGAGGTCGAGCTCGCGCAGGTCGTCCGTCATGTGGATGATGTGGAAGTTGCGACCGATCGTGAACGCCATGCGCGGCGGCTCCTCTACTCCGTATGAAGGTCCCGGAGGCTACTTAACCCCAGAACTGGCCCCCTGGGGTACGTGACAGCCGCCACGGGACCCGCCACAGGGCCATGGGCACCGCGTGCGCCAGACACCTATGCTGCGCGGCCGGAACGTCGTTCCCATCAGCAGCACGGAAGGGGGCCGGTGGCCGTCCAGGTCCTGGATCGCGGCGCGATCCGCACCATCACCATCGACCGGCCGGAGCGCCGCAACGCCCTCGACCCGGCCACCTCGGCGGCGTTGGGGGCCGCCCTGCTGCAGGCGGCCGCCGACGACGCCGTGCGGGTGCTGATCCTCACGGGTGCCGGCGACCGGGCCTTCTGCGCCGGCATGGACCTGCGGGCCTTCAGCGAGGCCCGGGACGGCGGCTCCCCCACCCCGCCCAGCGGCCCCGGGCCGGAGGTGCTCACCGAGCGGCCCTACCCCAAGCCGGTCATCGCGGCGGTGAACGGCGCCGCCGTCGGCGGGGGGTTCGGGCTGGTGCTCGGCTGCGACGTCGTGGTGGCGGCCGAGCACGCCACCTTCGCGACGCCCGAGGTGCAGCGGGGCCTCGTCGGCACGGGGGTGACCAGCCGCGCCGCGCTGCGCCTGCCGCCGGCCATCGCGCTGGAGCTGGCCCTCACCGGCGAGCCGATCGACGCGGCCCGGGCGGCCGCGCTGGGCATCGTCAACCACGTCGTGCCTTCGGGCACCGAGCTCGCCGCGGCGCTGGCCCTCGCCGAGCGGATCGCGGCCAACGCCCCGATGGCGGTGCGCGTCGCCAAGGAGATCGTCTACGAGGCCCGCCACCTCCACGACGCCTTCGACCTGGCCGCGCTGCGGGCCAAGGCCGCACCGGTGATCGCCAGCGACGACGCCAAGGAGGGCGCGCGCGCCTTCGCCGAGCGCCGCCCGCCCCAGTTCAAGGGCCGCTGAGGCCTCCGACCGACCCCCGAAGCCCTCGACCCCCTCCGACGCACCCGAGGTAGCGATGACCGACGACCTGGCCAGCACCCCCCTCCCCTCCGACCTCGTCGGGCTCCTCGAGGGGATCACGACCACGCGGGCGATCCGCCGCTACCGCGACGAGCCGGTGCCCGACGACGTCCTGCGGGCGATCCTCTTCGCCGCCACCCGCGCACCGAGCGGGTCGAACCGCCAGCCGTTCCGCTTCGTGGTGCTGCGCGACGGCCCCAAGGCCCGCCAGGCCAAGGAGCTCATCGCCACGTCGGCGCAACGGGTGTGGGGCAGCAAGCGGGAGACCGACGACTACGACCGCGGCAGCGGGCGAACCGACAACTCGCCCAAAGCCCGCATGGCGCGGACCATGTCGGAGTACGTCGAGCACTTCGCCGGCGTGCCCGTGCTCATCCTCCCGTGCCTCGTGCGCTACCGGCCGCCCAACGAGATGGAGGGCGCGTCGATCTACCCCGCCTGCCAGAACCTCCTGCTGGCGGCCCGGGCGCTCGGCTACGGGGGCGTGCTCACGGGGTTCCACTACGCGGTGATCGACGAGCTGCGCGAGCTGCTCGGCATCCCCGAGGGCGTCTTCATGGCCGCCACCATCACCATCGGTCGCCCCGTCGGCAAGCACGGCCCCGTCCGACGCCGCCCCATCGCCGAGCTGGTGTTCGACGACGAGTGGGACGCGCCGGCGCCGTGGGCCCTCGACCCGCCCGGCACGGCCTTCACCCAGGCCGGCCCGCCCGGCACCTGGAGCCCCAAGGCGACGAGCTGAGCGCGCGACGGCGCCGTGCCCCGATGGGGCACGGCGCCGTCGACGTGGGGCGGGACGGGGATCGTGGAGCTCAGGCCGCGGCCGCGATGGGAGCCGGCTGGGTGACGAGCTCGGCGACCATCTGGTCGAGCAGCTCCTGGCCGGGCGGCACGACGATGGGCCGCCCGGCCATGGCGCTCACGCGGGCGAAGGCGTCGGCGACGAGCTCGCCGCGCAGGACGGGGCCGTGGGCCGAAGCGACGGCGGTGGGCTTCAGCGCCGCCACCGACGCGACGTGGCGGCGGTAGACGGTGGCGTCCAGCCACTCGTGCCACGGCGACACCAGGCTGTTCAGCACCGCGAAGCTCTCGTCGTAGAGGTCGGCCGGCACGTCGACGCCCTCGCGAGCGACGCCGTCGGTGAACGCGGCGAAGGAGTCGACCGCCCACAGGACGCCGGTGCTCTCGTCGTAGAGGCCCCGCGTCGTCGGCCCGTCGAAGATCGGGGGCCGCACGAGGCGGATGCGGCGGTCGCCGAGGTCGACGGTCGCGCCGGGATCCCGCCAGATCATGCGGTCGAGGGGGAGGGCACGGTCGGGCTCCAGGGCGGCCCGCTCCGTGCTGAAGAAGTTGGCCACGACGGTGGCGTTGGGGGCGGCCTCGAGCAGGTCGCGCATGTTGCCGAGGTGGTCGCCGTCGTCGTGCGACAGGAAGGCCCATCGGATGTCGCCGGGGTCGACGAGCGCGAAGACCCGTTCGAGCCACGCCTCCCGGTGCAGTGGTGCGCCCGTGTCGACCACCATCGGCTCGGCGCCCGTGATCACCATGGTGTTCACGAACAGGTACTGGCCGGGGCCGGCGGGGACGAGGTTCGGCACCAGCCAGGTGTCGCGAGCGATGCGGTACGGGGCGGGGGTGAGGTCGGGGGTGGCGGCGGCGGTGATCTCGGTGCGGCTCATCGGGGCTCCTCCAGTTCGGGCGTGCCCCAGGTGTCGCACGAGTCACATGAACGATCCTGAAGCTCCGCTTGAGGCGGGCCTCACGCGGCACGGACGCGGCGGCGCCGGTCCGGCCGCCGATGGGGCCGGACCGGCGCGGGACGCTGTGCGAGACGGCCGGTCAGGCGGCCTTGGCGGTGGCCTCGATGGCCTTGGCCTGGCCGTTGCCGGTGGTGATCTCGACCTTGCGAACCTTGGCGTGCTCCGCCACCGGCAGGGTCACCCGGAGGACACCGCCGTCGTAACGGGCTTCGATGCCGTCGACGTCGAGGCCCTTGCCGAGGGAGAGCTGGCGACGGAAGCGGCCACGAGGACGCTCGGCGATGATCACGCCGTCGCGCTCATCCGTCCAACCGGGCCGCTCGGCGCTCACCGTCAGGACGTCGTCCTCGACGTGCACGTCGATGGTCGCCGGATCCACGCCGGGGAGATCCATCTCCAGGATGTAGCGGTCGCCGTCGCGATAGACGTCGAGCGGCAGGACCGACGCGGTGCTCAGGGCGCGGAACGGGCGGAACGCCTCCTGGGCGAGGCGGTCGAGCTCCCGGAAGGGATCGAAGCGAAGCAACATCATCAACCACCTCCTTGCGATCGTCACGTGTGCGGTGCGGTCCGCCGAGGGGGGACGCCCCCCGGCGTCCACCCTCCTCAACACCCCGGCCCCCCGGATTGTTCCCGCAGCGCGGTCGCCCGGGTGCTATCGGCGAGACGCGTCCCCTGGCGCAGGTGCGGACGTCTCGCCGTCGAGCACCATGGCCTTCATCGCCCGCTTGTCGGGCTTGCCGGTGGCCAGCTGCGGCACCTGGTCGGCGGCCAGCACCAGGATCCGGCGGGGCACCTTGTAGGCCGACAGCCGGGTGTTCACCCGGGCCCGCAGCTCGTCGGGGTCCAGCGTGGCGCCGGGCGCGGGCACCACCAGGGCCACCACCTCCTCGCCCCGCGTCGGGTGCGGCACGCCCATCACGAACGCCTGGGCCACGTCGGGGAAGCCTGTGAGCGTGCTCTCCACCTCGAGCGGCGAGACGTTGGCCCCGCCGGACTTGATCGTCTCGCTCCGGCGACCGGTGAAGTAGATCCGACCCTCCTCGAGGTAGCCGAGATCACCGGTGTGGTAGTAGCCGCCCGCGTCGAAGGTCTCCTCCCGCTCGCGCTTCAGGAGCCCGGCCATGAGGCCGAACCCCCTGACGCAGAACTCGCCCACCTCGCCGTCGGGCAGGACCTCGCCGGTGACGGGGTCGATGACGAGGTAGTCGAAGTAGTCGCGGTTGCGGTGCGGCCCGAGGGTCTCGGTCATGCCCAGGTTCACCGTGTCGCCGCGCGACGACACGAACCCCGGCGGCGGCTCGGCGGCCCGCATCGAGGACAGGTCGTGCCGGGAGGCGCTCGGATGGGCGCGGAGGCTCTCCAGCACGGTCGCCCAGCCGCTGGCGGAGGTCGCCCGCTCCCGTTCGATCAGCTCGAGGGCTTCCTCGGGCTCGAAGCGCTCCTGGCAGATGACGGCGGCGCCGCTGTGGAGCGCGCCGAGCAGGACCTGCGGACCGCCCACCCAGAAGAACGGCATGGCGGAGAAGACCCGCTCGCCCGGCGTGGAGGCGGCCAGGCCCATGCCGGTGGAGGGGTGCACCTTGCGCACCGCGGCGCCGTGGGTGTGGAGCACCCCCTTCGGGTCGGCGGTGCTGCCCGAGGTGAAGATGCACAGGAGGAGGTCGGCCGGCGACACCTCCGCCTCCACGCCGGCGAGGAGCTCCGCGTCGACGTCGGGCGCCTCGCCCGGCGAGTGCGGCGAGCCCGGGGCGCCCGGGGAACCGTCGAGGTGGACAGGTACGGCCCAGGGTCGATCGGCGCCGCCCACCATCCAGACGGCTCGCAGGTACGGCGCACTCGGGAGGCGCAGCGGCCCGGCGCGGTGCGCGGCCAGGCCCGGCAGGGCCTCCTCGAGGTGGGCGTGGTAGTCGCGCCCGAGCATCCGCCGGGGGGCCAGCAGCAGGTGCGTGTCGCTCTGGCGCAGCACCCGGGCCAGCTCGGCCGGGCGGTAGGTGGTGCTCAGCAGCATGGCGACCGCGCCGATGCGCGCGGCCGCGAGGAAGGCCACCGCGAACTCCACACCGGAGGGGAGGATGATCCCGATGCGGGTGCCCTTGCCGCAGCCGGCGGCGAGCAGGCGGCGGGCGAGGTCGGCGGAGCGGGCCTCGGCCGAGCGGAAGCTCAAGCGGTCGTGCGGGGTCACCACGTAGTCGTCGTCGCCGAAGCGCTCGACCGCCCTGGCGAGGAGCGCGGGCACGGTGGCCCGGTGGTCGAGCGGAGGCACCCGCAGGGCACGCCGTTCGCTGCTGTCCATCGCTCCTCCCCGCAACCCGCTCCACCCGCACGACCCGCTCGACCCGCTCGCCGCCGCGACCCCCGTCGGGCCCCCATCATGGCCTCCGGGCGGCGGTCGGCGGTCCCGCTGCGGACGAGCAGCGGCCGGCGGGGCCGTGCGGGATACTGGGAGGACCGGGGAGACCTCGGAGCCCACCACGGGCTCGAAGGGGGGAGCCATGACGTCGACGTCGACCACGGCCACGGTGGCCTCGGAGCTGGGCTACCGGATCAACGACGCGGACAACCACTTCAACGAGCCGCCGGACTGCTTCGAGCGCTACATCGACCCGAAGCACGCCGACCTCGCCATCCGCTTCGTCCAGGCACCCGACGGCCGCCGCGTGCAGCTGTTCGCGGGGCAGCCGTCCAAGTTCAACGTGCACCAGGTGACCTTCTCCAAGGAGGAGCTCGAGAAGCTGCTCGGCGACACGAGCAACATCGGCACGGGCCGGGGCACGGTGCCGCAGGTGGAGGGCGAACCTGAGCTGTCTGTGATCCCCGGCATGCTCCTCAACCGCCTCAACCCGCTCAAGGGGTTGAACGACGAGGAGCGCAAGGCGTTCGTCAGCGAGTTCCGCTACCGGGCCGAGGCCTTCGGCAACCGCGACCTGCGGCTGGCGCTCATGGACGAGCAGGGCATCGACAAGGCCATCATGTTCCCGGCCGCCGCCCACGACATCGAGTACGAGTTCGCCGACAACATCCCGGCGCTGTACGCCAACATCCGGGCCTTCAACCGCTGGATGCACGAAGAGGTCGGCTTCGTGGCGGAGCACCGCATGTTCCTGCCGCCCTACATCGCGCTCGCCGATCCCGACCTCGCGGTCGCCGAGCTGGAGCAGGTCATCCGCGACGGCGCCCGGATGATCCAGATCAAGTCCGGGCACGCCCACGGGGGGGCCGCCAACCCGTGGGGTGGCCGCTCCCCCGCCGACCCCGTCTACGACCGGTTCTGGTCGATCGTCAACGACGCGGAGCTGCGCCTGACCGTGCACCTCGGCGGGACCGACTACCAGAAGTACGGCGCCGACTGGTCGGAGGACCCCGAGGCGGTCTTCGGCGACTTCGACGCCTTCCAGTGGATGATGTACTGGGGCGACCGCCCCGCGATGGAGCTCACGGCGGGGTTGATCCTGCACAACTTCTTCGGCCGCTTCCCGAACATCAAGGTGTGCCTGTCGGAGATGGGCACGGTCTGGCTGCCCTACACGCTCCGCAAGGCGGACCACGCCTTCCTGATGGGGCGCAAGGCCAAGTGGGCCGAGAACGGTCGGCTCGACCGTCGGCCCTCGCAGATCTTCCGCGAGCACTTCGTGATCGCGCCGTACCCCGAGGAGAACGTCCAGCGCGTGGTGGCCGAGGTCGGCGTGGACCCGATCGTGTTCGGGTCCGACTTCCCGCACGGCGAAGGGCTGGCCTTCCCGGGGCAATACGTGGGCGCGCAGCTGCAGGGGTTCTCGGAGGACGACCAGCGCCGCATCATGCGCGACACCCTGGAGGAGTTCCTGGCGCCCTGCCTGCAGTGACGTCGCGCCCCGTGTAGCTTGCACGCACCGGGAGAAAGGGGATGCTCGGTGGGGGACAAGCTCCGAGTCGGGATCATCAGCGCGAACTGGGGTGTGGCGGCGCACCTGCCGGCGTGGCGCGCCGTGCCGGGGGTCGAGGTGGTGGGCATCTGCACCGCGCACCGCGAGACCGCCGAGGCGGCCGCGGCCGCGAACGGGATCCCGAAGGCGTTCTGG
>Ga0182742_1003859_pt1 | contig 14136 bp, 9 predicted proteins | sample eDN5th37CBELigMG_FD_128880 | JGI IMG/M metagenome (GOLD analysis project Ga0182742, IMG submission 128880) | Enriched Miracle-Growth compost microbial communities from Emeryville, California, USA - eDNA 5th pass 37_C BE-Lig MG (version 2)... ... | reverse complement strand
GGCTATTTAACAACTCGGGTGCTTAATCTGAACCCCCAACCGAAAAAATGGGTCATTTCCATTCAATCGCAGCCCCACCCACTCGTTTCACCCCCCGAATGCGGCTAATATCTTCTACGAGTTTGAGGCATGCCATATCCTTCGCCTTTGCTTCAATCATAAAGTCAACATCCACATTCATGGAACGGAGAAGGTCGATCAAGGGCATGATATATTCCAAATCCACATAGTCAGCATGTGCTCGGTACATTTTTTCCGACTTCGGGGAAGAAATATGGATCTTCGGTTTTAAAGAACAACCTTCCCATGTTTGAAATACTTTTGGTAGCAGAGTATTCAGAGGCTCTTCACTCAAATTGGCCAAATGATGGTGATAATCAAAGACCAGACGAATGCCCTCTTTCTGACATACAGAAAGGGTCTCCTCGGTTGTGTAGGTTTTATCATCATTCTCTAAGGTGGTGACCTCTTTGATATGGGAGGGGAGAGATTGGATGTTTTCGTGAAATCGTTTTAGTGACTGTGTTTTGTCCCCGTAGGCACCTCCGACATGAATATTGAGGAGCCCTTCTTTTTCCACTCCCATTGCTTCTAGCATTCTGTAATGATAGTCCATATCAATCACCGCATTCTTTGTTACTTCTTCACGAGGAGAGGTGAATAAAGTGTACTGGTTAGGATGAAAGCTTACTCTCATCTGATGTCTTCGAATTAAATCGCCAAGCTCCTGCCACTCCTTTCGAAATGGGGTGACAAAATCCCAGTTCACCTCTGGATGAGTAGAAAGCGGGGCAATCGAGCTTGATAAGCGATACACTTGAATGCCGTGAGCAATATTATAAGATACCATTCGTAACGTATTAAAGATATTTTCACCCGTGACAGCCATTAGTTTTTCCTCGCGTTCGGAAGCGGGAAGCTGCTTATACCGGGTAAAGGTCAAGGCTCTTGCAGGCGATGCCTCCCAAAGAGAAAGGGCCGTCGATACATATCCGAAGCGAATTTTCATCGTTTTATAAACTCCTAACTAGAGAAAATAAGAAATAGGGCGTGCGATCCACTCCATGATTTTTTGCTTGAAACTTAAATGGTTCAAATCATGAAGGGATAATTTTTTTCCATCTTTTATATCCGTTTCATAAATATTTTTCATATGTGAGATGATATCTGGATCATACATATAGCAGTTAATTTCATGATTTAAAAAGAAGCTTCTTTTGTCAAAGTTGGCTGTACCAGAATCACAAATCCGGTCATCAATGATAAGGATTTTTGCGTGGTAAAAGCCTTTGAGATACCCGTAGACATTGGCCCCTTTTGAAATAAGTGTGCGCAAATAAGGGAACGAGGCCTCTCTCACAAACGCGTGGTCAGGAGTTTGCGGTACAAGGATAGTCACTTCCACACCGCGATCCAATGCAGCCAATAAATCTTGAAAGATGCGCTTGCTAGGGATGAAATAAGGAGAACCGATGTGAATCGATGTCTCAGCCCCTCGAATCATTCCGGAGAAGGTTTCTTCAAGATAAAACCCTTCTGAAGGGATAATTTGGTGACGAATTGGTCCTGAGACTGGTTCAGGAAAATAAGTAGGAATTTTCAGAAGATGTTCCTGCGTCTCCTCTTCCCAGTCCTTTAAGAACTCACGTTGTAGATCATGAACCCCTTCACCCGTAATCTTTAAATGGTAATCACGCCAAGGGTTTAGCTTTGGATCCTCGTTTAAATACTCTTTTCCGACATTGAATCCTCCAATATAGCCAAGCTTTCCATCAATGACTGTAATTTTTCGGTGATTTCGAACTTGTGAACGGTAAAAGAGAAAGGGAAATTTTGGTTTATGACTATAAGAAAAATGAATGCCGGCTTGCTTGGCTTCATTTACGATTCTACGTGGAACACTAAAGCTTCCTGCCCAATCGAGGAGCAGTCTAACTTCCACTCCTTCTAATGCTTTGTTTTTCAAAATTTGAAGAAACCTACGGCCATAAGGATCATCTTTTAATATATAAAAAAGAACATGAATATGCTCGTTTGCATGTTCGATTTCTGAAAATAAGTCTGTGAAGAGGGCATCTCCTCTTGTAAACACATCAATATGACTTTGCCTCATCGGATAACTTTTTCGATAAATAGAAGATAAATGTTGTCTTCTGCCAAGTACAAAGTCGACATACAATAGCAATAGGATGAGTACGAAAGCAAGTAGAATGAAACCGATAACCTTCATCAAATTCTCTCCCTTCTAAAGGATACCCCATTGGTACGGGAGTGATCGTACGTTGTAGTATCTCCTGTAAGTGTTCTTTCTATGAAGACAGAAAGTTGCGATAAAAAAACATTGACTGAATGCTCATTCATTATATAATAGGGGTAGATACAATTCAGAAAATTACACATTTTCACGCAAAACCTGTGCTGCTTGAAGGGGAGTTCAAGTAAGCCAGAAAGGGGTAGAGAAGATGAACGCCATGCTTTGGATCAACTTGATTGCTTTTCTAATTGTAACCGCTTACGCAGTTAGTCTGTTTGTTTATGTAGTCAAAACGAGAATCGAGTACATAAAGCTTGGGAAGAAGGTGGAGTTTGAATCCCGAGTGAAGGAAAGGCTCGATAAGATTTGGGTTAATGTATTCGGGCAAAAAAAGCTGTTAAAGGATAAGAAAAGCGGAATTATTCATGTGATGTTTTTTTACGGATTTATTCTTGTTCAATTTGGGGCGATCGATTTTATTATTAAAGGTCTTGTACCAGGTGCGCACTTGCCACTAGGACCTTTGTATCCAGGATTTACGTTTTTTCAGGAAATGGTCACCTTAATGATATTAGTGGCCGTTTTTTGGGCGTTTCATCGTCGATATGTAGAAAAATTGGTTCGTTTGAAACGGAATTTTAAATCGGGACTCGTGTTAATTTTTATCGGTGGATTAATGCTTTCTGTACTACTTGGAAATGGAATGAGTCTCATCTGGCATGCTCATGAAGCCTCGTGGACAGAGCCGATTGCCTCATTAGTGAGCATAGCTTTTTCTTGGGTAGGAGAAACAGCTTCCATCGCTATTTTCTATGTGGCTTGGTGGATTCATCTTTTGTTCCTGCTAGCATTTCTTGTGTATGTTCCACAGTCCAAGCACGCGCACTTGATTGCAGGTCCAGCGAATGTGTATTTTAATCGCTTAGAAAAGCCAGGGAAATTAACCAAGATTGATTTTGAAGACGAAACACAAGAAACCTTCGGTGTGGGGAAAATTGAAGATTTCACTCAACATCAGCTCATCGACTTATATGCATGTGTAGAATGCGGACGCTGTACGAATATGTGTCCAGCAACGGGAACAGGAAAGATGCTGTCACCGATGGACTTGATTGTAAAAATGCGCGATCACTTAACGAACCACGGGGCAGCCATTACGCAAAAGCAACCATGGGTTCCGACCTTTGCTTTTTCCAATACAAAAGGAAATCAAATCGCCTTAGCCGCTGCTGGAAAAGGGATTCAGGAGTCTGCGGCAAGTCTAGCTTACAGTCCAAGCTTGATCGGAGATGTGATAACAGAGGAAGAAATTTGGGCTTGTACCACTTGCCGAAACTGTGAAGATCAATGTCCGGTCATGAATGAACATGTCGATAAAATTATTGACCTTCGTCGTTATCTGGTTTTAACAGAAGGAAAAATGGATGCCGATGCTCAAAGAGCGATGCAAAACATCGAACGTCAAGGAAATCCTTGGGGACTAAATCGCAAAGAGCGTGAAAACTGGCGCACGGAGAGAGAAGATGTTCTCATTCCAACGGTAAAAGAGATGAAAAAGTCTGGCGAAGAGTTTGAGTACTTGTTCTGGGTGGGGTCTATGGGCTCTTATGACAACCGCAGTCAAAAAATTGCTTTGTCCTTTGCGAAGCTTTTAAATGAAGCGGGTGTGAAGTTTGCGATATTAGGAAGCAAGGAAAAGAACTCCGGTGACACCGCAAGACGTCTAGGAAATGAGTTTGTATTCCAAGAGCTTGCGACGAAGAATATTGAGGAATTTGAGAAGAATGAAGTCAAGAAGATCGTAACGATCGATCCTCATGCGTATAATACATTCAAAAATGAATACCCTGACTTCGGATTAAAAGCGGAAGTGTACCATCATACCGAGCTACTTGCTGAGCTTGTGAAGGATGGAAGACTAAAACCGAAGTTCGAAGTGAATGAAACGATCACCTTCCACGATTCTTGTTATTTAGGACGCTACAATGAGGTGTACGATGCACCACGCGATATATTAAAAGCCATTCCAGGCGTCACACTCGTAGAAATGGCTCGTAATAGAGACACGGGAATGTGTTGTGGAGCTGGTGGTGGCCTGATGTGGATGGAAGAAGAAACGGGCCATCGTATCAATGTAGCAAGAACTGAGCAAGCATTAGCCGTTAAACCGTCTGTTATTTCATCAGGCTGTCCGTATTGCCTAACCATGCTTTCAGATGGAACAAGGGCAAAGGAAGTCGAAGAAACGGTATCAACGTATGACGTGGCAGAGCTATTAGAAAAAGCCGTTATTGGAGAGGCATAAATCGTGTCGTAAAGAGGATAGAAATAATTTGCATGATTTTTATGTAAATTATTTCTATTCTAACTATTTTGATAGTAAAATAGAAGAAGATAATAAAGCGCTTACAAATTAAATTACCTTCAAAGGAGAAATTCAAATTCTCCTTTTTTCCACCTCATATACTGAGCGAGCGTTCAGTCACATCACAGAATGAATCACACAAAGAAAGAATCCAAACAAATGAATACGAAAAAGGGGAGAGTAACATGGGGAAAACAGTTATTTTAAGCGGAGTTCGTACACCTTTTGGAAAAATGGGCGGAAGCTTAAGCTCATTTACAGCATCTGATTTAGGGGGATTGGTGATCAAGGAAGCACTTGGTCGTGCAGGAGTAGAAGCAGAAAAAGTAGATGAAGTGATTTTTGGAACGGTTCTGCAAGGGGGGCAGGGTCAGATTCCATCACGACAAGCAGCTCAAAAGGCAGGACTTCCATGGAATGTAAAAACAGAAACGATTAATAAGGTTTGCGCTTCTGGCATGCGAAGTGTGACGTTAGGAGATCAAATCATCCGTTTAGGTGATGAAGAAGTCATCGTTGCCGGAGGAATGGAGTCGATGAGCAACGCTCCTTATTTTCTTCCAAAGGCTCGTTGGGGATTACGAATGGGCGATTCGTCCGTAAAGGATTTAATGGTGTATGACGGACTAACTTGTACGTTTACGGGTGTTCATATGGGAACATACGGAAATGGTGTGGCAAAGGAAATGGAGCTTTCGCGCGAGGAGCAGGATCAATGGGCGCTTCGAAGCCACCAGCGTACCGTTCAAGCAATCGAATCTGGTGTTTTAGCCGAAGAAATGGTAGCGGTTCGAGTTCCACAGCGAAAAGGAGAACCACTTGTGGTGGCGACTGATGAGTCACCGAGAAAAGATACTAGCATGGAAAAACTGACTAAGCTAGCACCAGTGTTTAACTCAGACGGAACGATCACAGCCGGAAATGCACCAGGAGTGAATGATGGAGCTGCAGCACTAGTGTTGATGAGTGAAGAACGAGCGGCTCGGGAAGGAAGAACACCAGAAGCGTATATTATCGGGCAGGCAGCTGTCGCGGTAGAAGCAAAGGATTTCCCGAAAACGCCTGGAATCGTGATTAACGAATTGTTAAAGAAAACGGGTAAATCAGTCGAGGAAATTGATTTGTTTGAAATCAACGAAGCCTTTGCAGCGGTTGCTTTAGCAAGTGCAGAAATTGCTGGACTTGATCATGAAAAGGTCAATGTAAATGGTGGAGCCGTAGCGATTGGTCATCCGATCGGTGCGAGTGGGGCAAGAATCATCATTACGTTAATGTACGAGTTAAAGAGACGTGGCGGTGGAATCGGTGTAGCAGCGATTTGCTCAGGTGGAGGGCAAGGAGATGCGATTATGATTGAGGTGCCAAAGCAGTAGATTTTTATGAGGGGATTTCCGATCATCTTGTACGGAATGTCCCCTTTTTTAAGAACTCTAATGGTAGAAAAGGGGGATAAAATGGAAATCAAAAAGGTAATGGTTATTGGTGCTGGCCAGATGGGAGCTGGAATTGCTCAAGTGTGTGCCCAAGCGGGTTACGATTGTCTATTGCATGATTTAAAGGAAGACTATTGTTTACGTGGACTTGGGGTGATCCGGAAAAACCTAGCGCGTCAAGTGGATAAAGGAAAAATGACACAAGACCAGATGGAAGTAATTTTAGCCTACATCCAGCCTTCCACTGATTTGCATAACGCAAGTGGTGTTGACCTAGTGATTGAAGCAGCAGTGGAAAACATGGAGGTCAAAACAAAGATTTTCCGTGAGCTCGATAAAATTGCTCCTGATCACGCAATCCTTGCGAGCAACACTTCCTCACTACCGATTACAGAAATTGCGGCAGCAACCTCAAGGCCGGAAAAAGTCATCGGAATGCACTTTATGAATCCTGTCCCAGTGATGAAGCTCGTAGAAATCATTCGTGGTCTGGCAACGGATGACGAGGTATATGAACTCATTGAGGGCATGACAAAAACCATTGGAAAAGTGCCAGTTGAAGTGAATGATTACCCTGGGTTCGTGTCCAACCGAATTCTCATGCCGATGATTAACGAAGCCATCTATACGCTTTATGAAGGAGTAGCCACCAAGGAAGCCATCGACGAGGTCATGAAGCTTGGGATGAACCACCCAATGGGTCCACTCACCTTGGCCGACTTTATCGGGCTCGATACTTGTCTGTATATTATGGAAACCCTCTACGAAGGCTTTGGCGACAGCAAATATCGCCCATGCCCACTGCTCCGCAAATACGTAAAAGCGGGCTGGCTCGGAAGGAAATCGGGTCGTGGGTTTTATGAGTATAGTTAACTACCCCTATATCAGGAGGAAATGCTATGGATTTACGATGGACGGAAGAACAGCAGATGATGAGAAAGATGGTTCAGGATTTTGCCCGAACCGAGATCAGTCCATTTATTGAAAAAATGGAACAAGGGGAGTTTCCAAGAGGAATCCTTAAGCAAATGGGGGAACTCGGCCTTATGGGGATCCCTGTTCCTGAACAGTACGGCGGAGCGGAGATGGATTTCACCTCATATATCATCGCGATTCACGAGCTTTCAAAAGTCAGTGCCACGATCGGTGTCATTCTCTCCGTCCATACATCGGTGGGCACGAACCCGATTCTTTATTTTGGTAATGAAGCGCAAAAGAAAAGGTACGTCCCGAAGCTCGCAAGTGGGGAATACTTGGGCGCCTTCTGCTTAACCGAGCCAAGTGCGGGCTCTGACGCTGCAAGCTTAAAATCACGTGCCGTTAAAAAAGAGAACCATTATGTGATCAATGGCTCGAAAGTGTTTATTACAAATGGTGGGGAAGCAGATATTTATATTGTGTTTGCCTTAATCGAGGATAAGGGAATTTCGGCCTTTATCGTTGAAAAAGATACACCAGGACTTGTGATTGGGAAAGACGAGCATAAGATGGGCTTGCACGGATCAAGAACCGTTCAGCTTACATTTGAAGATATGCATGTGCCAGTAGAGAACCTACTCGGGGAAGAAGGCCAGGGCTTAAAAATAGCGCTTGGCAACTTGGATGTTGGAAGAATCGGCATTGCAGCCCAAGCGCTTGGAATTGCCGAAGCAGCCTATGAGGCAGCCGTCGACTACTCGAAACAGCGTATCCAGTTTGGAAAGCCGATCTCTCATCAGCAAGGAATCGGCTTTAAATTAGCTGATATGGCAACGAATATTGAAGCGGCAAAACTATTAATCTATCGAGCAGCTGAGCTTCGTTCCTTAGGGTTACCATGTGGAAAAGAAGCTTCCATGGCTAAATTATTTGCCTCCAAAACAGCGATGGAGGTAACAACGGAGGCCATTCAAGTGTTCGGTGGTTACGGGTACACAGAGGATTACCCAGTTGAGCGTTTTTTCCGAGATGCAAAAGTGACCGAAATCTACGAAGGAACGAGCGAAATTCAGCGCATCGTTATTAGCAAGCATTTATAGACTTTGAAAAAGTGAGGGGAACAGGATGAATTTCAAATTGTCAGAAGAACATGAAATGATTCGTAAGATGGTTCGTGACTTTGCAAGAAATGAAGTGGCACCAACTGCCGCAGAAAGAGATGAAGAAGAACGTTTTGACCGCGAGATTTTCGATAAAATGGCAGAGCTCGGTTTAACTGGAATTCCTTGGCCTGAAGAGTACGGTGGAATTGGCAGTGATTATTTAGCCTATTGTATCGCGGTTGAAGAACTATCTCGCGTGTGTGCATCAACCGGTGTGACGCTGTCCGCTCATACTTCCTTAGCAGGCTGGCCTATTTTTAAGTTTGGTAGTGAAGAGCAAAAACAAAAGTTTTTGCGTCCAATGGCATTAGGTGAAAAAATCGGTGGTTACGGATTAACCGAACCTGGTAGCGGGTCTGATGCAGGTGGCATGAAAACAACGGCACGTCGAGATGGTGATGACTTTATTTTAAACGGCTCCAAAATCTTTATCACGAACGGCGGTATTGCTGATATTTATGTGGTTTTTGCGGTAACTGATGCCACACAAAAACATAAAGGAACCTCGGCCTTTATTGTTGAGAGTGATACACCAGGCTTTTCGGTCGGGAAAAAGGAGAAAAAGCTCGGCATTCGTTCGTCACCAACAACAGAGATCATTTTCGAAGACTGCCGTGTACCTGCAGCTAACATGCTCGGGGCAGAGGGAGAAGGGTTTAAAATTGCGATGATGACGCTTGATGGTGGGCGTAACGGAATTGCGGCTCAAGCCGTCGGAATCGCGCAGGGTGCACTGGATGCAGCAACCGATTATGCCAAAGAACGCGTGCAGTTCGGAAAGCCAATCGCCCAGCAGCAAGGCGTCGGCTTTAAGCTAGCGGATATGGCGACGGGCATTGAAGCCGCTAGATTATTAACCTATCAAGCGGCATGGCTAGAATCAGAAGGACTTCCATACGGAAAAGAATCCGCGATGTCAAAATTATTTGCTGGTGACACAGCGATGAAAGTAACAACAGAAGCTGTTCAAATCTTCGGCGGCTATGGATACACAAAGGATTATCCAGTTGAACGATATATGCGTGATGCAAAAATCACACAAATCTATGAAGGAACACAGGAAATCCAGCGACTCGTAATTTCGCGGATGATAACGAAATAAGAAAGAGGAATTGGGGGTTGGTTTTTGATAAGTGGCTTTTTGTTAATTGAGTGCCCGAGGGGGAGGAAAAAAGGCTTCATGGGAATTGAAATCGAGGTTGAGTGCCTATGCGAGCGAAAAAATGAGCTGCACGGGCACTTAAGTTCCTGTTTGATGCCCGTGTGTTAAAAATTACAGGGGCTGCGGTAACCAAAGTGTCTGTTAGGTTCCAGTGATCCTAAAAAAAGAGCCGGGATGGTAACCAAAGTGTCTGTTAGGTTCCCATGAGCCTAAAAAAAGAGCAGCGCTGGTAACCAAAGTGCTGGTTAGGTTCCCATGGGCCTAAAAAAAGAGCAGAGCTGGTAACCAAAGTGCCTGTTAGGTTCCCGTGGGATTAAAAAAAGAGCAATGCTGGTAACCAAAGTGCCTGTTAGGTTCCCGTGGGCCTAAAAAAAGGGCCGCGCTGGTAACCAAAGTGCTGGTTAGGTTCCCGTGGACCTGAAAAAAAGCAGCAATGGGAACCCAAGTAGCAGTTAGCTTCCCGTTCTCCAAAAAATTAACATCTCGTGGTAACCAAACCAAATCCTTAGGTGAACAAAATTCCAACCACAAAAACCGAAGCTAACAAAACCCAGCCACACAAAACCAACTAATCTCTAAAGGGGTAGAAAAATCGATGAAAAAAAGAGAAGTTCATGCCTCTGTGAAGGATGAACAGCTCGTCGTGAAAAGGCGTGACCAGATGATTAAAGGGGCGGTTGCGCTTTTTAAAGAGAAGGGCTTTCATCGCACTACAACTAGAGAAATTGCGAAAGCATCCGGCTTTAGCATTGGCACCTTGTATGAGTATATACGGACGAAGGAGGATGTGTTGTACCTGGTCTGTGATCATATTTATGACGAAGTGCAGGAGCGGTTGCAAAAGGATTTAGATACGAAAAAGGGAACGTTACAAAGCTTGGAGCGAGGAATTGCCAACTATTTTCGTGTCATGGATGAGCTTCAATCAGAAGTGCTCGTCATGTACCAGGAGGCAAAATCGCTGAACAAGGATGCTCTTCCATATGTACTAAGAAAAGAAATGGAAATGGTAGCAATGTTTGAGGATGTGATTGCCCGCTGTGTGGAAAATGGGGAAATCAATCTGACTGAAAAACAGATAAAAATGATTGCTCATAATATTTTTGTTCAAGGGCAAATGTGGGGCTTCAGACGCTGGGCACTCCAAAAGCTCTACACACTTGAGGAATACATCACCCTTCAAACAGAGCTATTGTTTTCAGGCATAACGAGGATGGGAGGAGAACAATGAATACGAAACCAACGTATACACATAAGCATCATATCCGATTTGTCACTGCGTCTAGCTTGTTTGACGGTCATGATGCCTCGATCAATATTATGAGAAGGATTTTACAGGCAAGTGGGGCAGAAGTGATCCATTTAGGACATAATCGCTCGGTGGAAGAGGTAGTGAATGCGGCGATTCAAGAGGATGTTCAAGGAATTGCAATTTCCTCTTACCAAGGGGGACATGTGGAGTACTTTAAGTACATGTATGATCTTCTAAAGGAAAAGGGTGCCACTCATATCCGTATTTATGGCGGTGGAGGTGGGGTGATTATTCCTCGTGAAATTAAGGAGCTTCATCAGTATGGCATTGCACGCATCTTCTCACCTGAGGATGGGCGATTGCTTGGACTGCAGGGAATGATTGATCGTATGCTAGAGGAGTGCGATTATCCAACGATTTCGTCAGAGGTGGATACGTATCTTTCAAAGTTAGATTCGGGTGACACGATTGCGACAGCCAAGCTGATCACGTTTGCCGAGCAGCAGGTGGGTGCAAACAAAGAAAGCGCCGCTGCGGTAGAAACCGTGATGCAGCAGGTGAAGGCACGGCAAAAATCGGTTCCTGTCCTCGGAATTACAGGGACCGGTGGTGCGGGGAAAAGCTCGTTAACCGATGAACTGATTCGTCGCTTTATTAATGAAGTACCGAATCAAAAGGTTGCGGTACTCTCAGTTGACCCAACCAAGCAAAAAACGGGGGGAGCTTTGCTCGGGGACCGAATTCGAATGAACGCGATTTTTTCCCCAAGAGTATATATGCGAAGCTTAGCGACCAGACAATCAAAGACCGAGCTATCGCTTGCTATTCAAGACGCGATTGCGGTGGTCAAGGCGGCTGGCTTTGATCTCATCATCGTAGAAACAAGTGGAATTGGCCAAGGGGATGCAGAGATCGCGGAGATTTGTGATGTTTCTATGTACGTTATGACGAGTGAGTTTGGAGCTCCATCACAGCTTGAGAAAATAGACATGATTGATTACGCGGATTTAATCGTGATCAATAAGTTTGAACGAAAAGGCTCTGAAGATGCACTTCGACAAGTACAAAAGCAGTATCAGCGAAGCCGCATGCTTTTTGAAAAAGAGCTAGATGACATGCCGGTATACGGAACGATTGCAAGCCAGTTCAATGATTCGGGCACCAATGCTCTGTTTGCGGCATTGATTGAGACATTAAATGAAAAAACAGGATCATCATTACCGACCACTTTTTCCAAAAATGCTCTTGTAGAAAAACAGAGCGTCATTATTCCTACTGATCGCCGCTACTATTTACGTGAAATCTCAGATACAGTTCGAGGCTACCATAAAAAAGCGGAGGAACAGGCAAATCTTGCACGAAAGCTGTTTCAAATAGAAGGCACGCTTACGGTTATTGAAGAAACAGGCTCAAGTGAAGAAGCGGTTCATGCGTTGAAGATACTAAAGGCTCAAGTGGAAGAGAAGCTTACTGCCGATACCAAAAAGGTGATATCTTCTTGGGAGGAAAAACAGAAGCTTTATAGCTCCGACCACTTTGTGACTAAAATCCGCGACAAGGAAATCGTAACGATTTTAAAAACCAAAAGCTTGTCCGGCTTATTGATTCCGAAGGTGGTACTGCCGAAATACAAGGATTATGGAGAAATTATTCGCTGGGTGTACAAAGAAAATGTACCGGGTGAATTTCCATACACTGCAGGAGTGTTTCCATTTAAGCGTGAGGGGGAAGACCCGAAGCGTCAGTTCGCAGGGGAAGGAACACCAGAACGGACAAATCGACGCTTTCATTATCTTTCAAAGGATGACGATGCGAAGCGCTTGAGTACGGCGTTTGACTCAGTCACTTTGTACGGGGAAGATCCGGATTATCGCCCAGATATTTACGGAAAAGTTGGGGAAAGCGGTGTAAGCATCTGTACGTTAGACGATATGAAAAAGCTGTATGATGGCTTTGATTTATGCCATCCTTCCACATCTGTGTCGATGACGATTAACGGTCCGGCTCCGATTATTTTGGCGATGTTTATGAATACAGCCATTGAACAGCAAGTGGAAAAAAAGGAGCAGGAACTAGGTCGACCGCTTACACTCGAGGAATGGACTCATGTGAAGGCAGCCACTCTTTCAACGGTGAGAGGCACGGTTCAAGCCGATATTTTAAAAGAAGATCAAGGGCAGAATACATGTATTTTCTCCACAGAGTTTGCGCTTCGAATGATGGGAGATATTCAGCAATATTTTATTGATCATAAAGTGCGTAACTATTATTCCGTTTCGATTTCTGGTTATCATATCGCTGAAGCGGGGGCCAATCCTATTTCTCAGCTGGCCTTTACACTTGCCAATGGATTGACGTATGTGGAGTACTACTTAAGCCGAGGCATGCATATTGATGATTTTGCTCCGAATTTGTCCTTCTTTTTCTCTAACGGACTTGATCCTGAATATACGGTGATTGGACGCGTGGCTCGTCGTATTTGGGCGACCGTGATGAGAGAGAAGTACGGGGCGAATGAGCGAAGTCAAAAGCTGAAGTATCATGTTCAAACTAGCGGACGTTCCCTTCATGCGCAGGAAATTGATTTTAACGATATCCGCACCACGCTTCAAGCGCTCATGGCTCTTCAGGATAACTGTAATTCGCTTCATACGAATGCATACGATGAAGCAATTACGACCCCGACAGAAGAGTCAGTGCGTCGCGCGATGGCGATTCAAATGATTATTACAAAAGAGCATGGCTTATCGAAAAATGAAAATCCTCTTCAAGGCTCATTTATTGTGGAGGAGCTCACGGACTTGGTGGAGGAAATGGTTCTTCAAGAATTCGAGCGATTGAATGACCGTGGGGGAGTACTCGGTGCGATGGAGACACAATACCAGCGCGGGAAAATCCAAGACGAATCGATGTATTATGAAATGAAAAAGCATACAGGGGAGCTACCGATCATCGGCGTCAACACGTACTTGAATCCGAATCCTCCGTCAGAAGAAGAAACAGACAATATGGAGCTGGCACGAGCAACAAAAGAAGAAAAAGAACTACAAATTCAAAATTTACGAGAATTCCAAGAGCGAAACAAAGACAAAATCGCTGCAGCGTTGCAAAAACTTAAACAAAAAGCCGTCAACAACGGCAATATTTTCGAGGAACTAATGGAAACAGTAAAAGTAGCAAGCCTCGGTCAAATTACCCGTGCGTTGTATGAGGTGGGCGGGCAGTACCGGAGAAATATGTAGTAAGAATAAGAGCAAAGAGAAAGCTAGCGCTTTCTCTTTGCTCTTTACACTTTTTTTACATAACTCATACCTAAAATGTCCTAATTTTTACTATAATAGAAGAAGATTGAAAGTTCTTTTTCAAACAAAGGACCTAACTATTTTCACGGGAAGTGAGATAATTGAAACAACTTCTTCAATTTATTGCTGTTATTCTTACTGTTGTTTCTGCTATTTATCTATACTCACTGCAGCTTGGTGCCATCCCTTTCTTTCTATTGGCCATTTTTTTCTTCTATTTAGCAGTCAGATTGTTTGTTAAGGAGAAAAAGAGGCAAAAAAGTGAGGGCAAGTACTAAAAAGTTTGG
>Ga0182742_1003858_pt1 | contig 14136 bp, 15 predicted proteins | sample eDN5th37CBELigMG_FD_128880 | JGI IMG/M metagenome (GOLD analysis project Ga0182742, IMG submission 128880) | Enriched Miracle-Growth compost microbial communities from Emeryville, California, USA - eDNA 5th pass 37_C BE-Lig MG (version 2)... ... | reverse complement strand
CCGACGCGGGCGCGTCGATCCTGTTCTACACCACCGACTACGACGAGCTGATCGGCTGCTGTGACCGCGTGCTGATCCTCTATGACGGGCGGATCGTCCGCGAGCTGCAGGGCGACGAGATCGACGAGAAGGCGATCGTCGCCGCTTCGCTCAACCTGGGCGCCGATGCCAAGACGGCGCCTGCCAGCCATTCCGGGATCAGCCCGTGAACGATCTCCGCCTGCGCCTTAGCCAGAATCTCGGCCTCCTCCTCGCGATCGGCCTCTTCCTCCTGTTCTGGCTGGTCTATAACGGCCTGCACCCCAAGGGCTTCTCCACGGCGGTGCTGATCCAGAACGCCAACGAGAGCTTCGTGATCGGGGCGGTCGCCATGGCGCAGACCGTGCCGGTCCTGGCCGGCGGCCTGGACCTGTCGGTGGGTGCCGTGATGACCCTGGTCAACTGCCTGGCCAGCGTGCTGGTCAACGGCTCGGGCTGGCAGATGGTGCTGGGCATGGTCGTCTGCCTGGCGGCGGGCGCGCTCGCCGGCTGGGTCAACGGCGCGATCGTGGTCTATGGCCGGATCCAGCCGATCATCGCGACGCTCGCCACCGGTGCGGTCTATATCGGCATCGCTTTGTTCATCCGGCCCACGCCCGGCGGCGAGGTCGACGGCGACCTGTCCTGGGCGCTCACCAACGACGTCTACGAGTTCTGCGCCACCTACGGCCTGTTCGACGACGGCGAGGCGGCCTGGCTGGCGCCGTTCGCCTGGATCCCGATGCCGCTGGCGATCATGCTGCTGGTGATCTTCCTGGTCTGGATCCCGTTCCGCAACTCGGTGACCGGCCGCGGCGTCTATGCGATCGGCTCGTCGGAGGGTGCCGCCTACATGTCCGGCGTGCGCATCGACCGCTGCAAGATCGCGGCCTTCACGCTCGCTGGGTTCTTCGCCGGTCTCGGCGGCCTCTACCTGGCGCTGCAGACCAGTTCCGGCAATGCCGACGTGCCCCAGGCCGGCGCCTACACACTGAACTCGATCGCCGCGGTGGTGATCGGCGGCACCTCGCTGATGGGCGGCTCCGGCGGGGCGATCTGCTCGCTGATCGGTGCGATGGTGATCCGCGCCATCTCGTTCAACTTCCGGATCTTCGACATCGCCCCGCTCCTGCAGCCTCTGTTCGAGGGGATCGTGCTGCTGGGCGCCGTCTCGATCGGCGCCGCCCGGGTATTCCGCGTCAAGAACCGCCTCGAACTACTGGGCTGAACCGACCATGGCCACCGGCTCCCTTCCCAAGCCCGCCTCCGGCTGGTCCCTGTCCCCCGAGGACAAGCCGATCCTGATCGCCGGCGCGTTCATCCTGGTGATCCTGGCGATCGGCACCGCCTACACGCTGGCGACCCAGGGCACGGCCAGCTTCCTGAGCCCGGTCTACCTGCTCCAGCAGCTCCAGGTCGGCGCGTTCCTGGGCATCGTCGCCGCGGGTGCCATGCTGGTGATCCTGCTGGGCCATATCGACCTGTCGATCCCCTGGACGCTGACCGCCGGTGCGATGCTCGGCAGTGCGATCGGCGGTCCTTATGCCATCCCGGTGGGGCTGGCGGTCGGCATGGTGGTGGGCCTGGTGAACGGGCTGGGCGTGGCCTATCTGCGCGTGCCGTCCATGATCTTCACCCTCGGCGTGAACGCGGTGATGCGCGGCTTCATGGTGATGCTCACCGGCGGCTACGCCCCGCAGAGCACCGCCACCCCGCTCATGAGCTACCTCGCCACCGGCCACGTGCTGGGCATCCCGATGCCGCTGATCGTTTGGGCGGTCCTCTCGGTCCTGGTGGTCCTCCTCCTGCAGCGCACCTCGCTCGGCCGCTACATCTACGCGATCGGCAACCGCGAGCGGGCGGCCTACCTGTCCGGCATCAACACCCGCATGGTCATCATCCTGGCCTTCGTCGTGTCCGGCGCCTGCTCCGCGCTGGCAGGCGTCCTGCTCGCCGGCTATTCGTCCAAGGCCTACCAGGGCATGGGCGACCCCTACCTGCTGCCGGCCATCGCCGCCGTGGTGATCGGCGGGACCAACATCCTGGGCGGGCGTGGCCGCTATCTCGGCACGGTGGTCGGCACCATCCTGATCGTGCTGCTGACCTCGGTGCTCTCGGTCATGCAGATGCCGGAAGCCGGGCGGCAGATCATCTACGGCCTGGTGATCATCCTGATGCTGCTGGTCTATGGCCGCCAGCGCGGCGTGATCGCCTGAGGCCCGCCTGCCACAACTTCCGGCAACAACCCGGTATCGGCCTGCAACCGTCCATGCCGCATTCCAGACGGCTGGAAGTTCTGCTCTTGAGATGGCAGGCGGTTTCCAACATCGGGTGAACATGTCCGGCTTTTTCGCGGCCCTGCGCCTTTCGCTGCTGCTGGCAGCAGCTTTGGTCCTGCTGCACACGCCGGCCGCGCGCGCCGACACCGACTGGGGGCTGCGGATCGCCGAGGCCGCGCTCACCAATCGCCAGGGTGCGCCGGTTTCCGGCAGCGCCCGGGCCTGGCAGTACCAGCAGGCCCTCTATCTGTACGGGCTGAAGCTCGTCTATGACCGGACCGGCGACCGCCGCCTGCTGGAGCATGTGAAGCAGTGGGGCTACCGGCATGTCGAGCCGGACGGGCGGATCGTGGCGGCACCAGGCGGGGCGGCGATCGAGCTCGATACGCTGGACAGCCTGATGCCCGGCCTGCTCGTGCTGCAGCTCTGGCAGGCCACTGGCGACCAGCGGTTCCGGCTGGCAGCCGACACCATCCGCCAGCGCCTGCGCGACTGGCCGCGCACCAGCAGCGGTGCCTTCTGGCACCGGGACGCACCGTCCAGCCGGTTCTCGTCCAACGTGATCTGGGCGGACGGCAGCTTCATGTTCACGCCGTTCCTGGTGGAGTACAGCCGGCTGGTGCCGGGCGACGGCCGCACCGGGCTGGACGAGGCCGCGCGCCAGCTCGACGTCTATGGCCGGCATTTGCAGGACCCGGACACCGGGCTGCTCTGGCATGCCTATGACCAGGACCGCGACTTCATGTGGGCGCGGCTGCCCAGGCCGCAGCATGCCCCGGTGATCTGGTGCCGGGCGGTCGGCTGGTACGGGATCAGCCTGGTCACCGTGCTGGACGCCTTGCCCGAGGGCCATGCCTACCGGCCAGCCCTGATGGCGCGACTGGCCAAGCTGGTGGAGGGCTACCGTTCTACCTTCGTGGCCGACCCGGGCGGCTGGCGGCAGGTCATGGCCGGCCCCGCCGTCATCCAGACGGAGAACGGCCCCACCCAGAACTTCGTCGAGACCTCCTGCTCGTCCATGCACGGCTACGTCATTTCCAAGGCGGTGACGCGGCGCTGGCTGCCGCTCGCGGACCATGCGCTGGCGGCGCGTGCCTTGCAGGGCATGATCGACCGGGTCTCCCTGGAGAATGGCCGCGCCAGCCTCGTCGGCGCGGTGCGCGGCACCGGGATCGGCGAGAAGGCGGCCGACTATCTGGACCTGACGCGGGTCGTGGTCGACGATCCGCATGGCCTGGGCGCCTTCCTGCTCCTGCACGAGACGCCCCTGCGCCGTCTGCCGCCGGGCACGGTCCTGGTGCGGCAGGAAGCGGAATCGGGGCTGGCACGCCGGCCGATGAGCCCCTGGCAGTATCCCGGCGCCAGCGGCGGCCGGCTCGTGCTGATGACCGATGCGACGGGTGGGCCTGCCGAAGGACCAGTCGGCCGCGCCCTGGTGCGGGTCGACCTGCCCCGCCCGGGCAACTACCGGCTCTGGGGGCGGTTCCGGGCACCGGACGAGGCCAGCAACGGCTTCTGGCTGCGGGTGGACGGCGGTGACTGGATCTGGTGGCAGGTCGAGCCGCACCGCTCACGCCTGCGCTGGACGGACCTGTCCCGAGGCAATGGCGAGCCGGTACTCCTGCCGCTCATGGCCGGATCGCACTTCATCGAGATCGCCCACGGCAAGCCCGGCACGGCCATCGACGCGCTGGTGCTCACCACCGGGCAGATCTACGTGCCGGTCGACGAGGCGACCGCGGAAGCCCGCTGAGCCCGTCTCGCCGCCAGCCCAGAGGTCAGTGCGGCGACCACATGACCCCGCCATCCGCCACCAGCGTATGGCCGGTGACATAGGAGGCCTCGTCGGACAGGAGGAAGGCCGCCACCGCGGCCATCTCCTCGGGCTGGGCGGCCCGGCCGAGCGGCACCTTCTCCTCGAAGCCGGCGAGCACTTCCGAGCCGGGCGTCCAGGTCGGGTTCATCGGCGTGATGACCCCGCCCGGAGCCAGGTTGTTGACCCGCACCCCGCGGCGCCCCTCGGCGAGTGCGAGGGTCCGGGCGACACCGGCCAGCCCCGCCTTGGAGGCGGCATAGCCGATGTCCTCTTCCAGTGGCGTGATCTCGTGGACCGAGGACACGAACACGATCGCCCCCTTTGGTCCGGTGCGGCGACGGAGGAAGGCACGGGCGGTCAGGTAGGCGCCGCGCAGGTTGACGCCTTGGACCGCGTCCCAGTCGGCCATGGGGTAGGCGGAAGGATCGTTGATCCGCTTGGTCGCGGCGTTGGCCACCAGCAGTTCCAGCCCGCCGAACCCGGCCAGCACGGCATCGAATGCCCGTTCCAGGGCCGCCTCGTCGGCCACGTCGGCGTCCAGCGCCAGATGTGACCCATCTGCCGGACGCATCGCCTGGAGCAGCGTGGCCGCCGCGTCCGCTTGGCCATGGTGGACCACTGCGACCCGCACCCCTTCCTCGGCCAGCCGCAGGGCAGTCGCCCGCCCGATCCCGGTGGCCGCTCCGGTCACGACCGCCCGTTTGCCCGAAAGTCCCCGCACGCCCTCGCCTCCTGCACGCCGCCGGCCTACACCAGCCGGCCGGCGGGCAGATGGCGGATGGGACGGTGCGGGATCAAGCCGATTGGTTCGAACGGGCGACGCCGTTCCTGTTCCTGCTCCTGTGGAGCGGCGGCTATGTCGCGGGCCGGCTCGGCATCGTCGACAGCACGCCGATCACCCTGGTCGCGATCCGCTTCGTCCTGGCCGCCGGCCTGTTCGTGCTGATCGCCCGGCTGATGGGTGCGCGCTGGCCGCGCCCGGCCCAGATGGGCTGGATCGCGCTGGTGGGCCTCCTGAACCAGGGCCTCTACTTCACCTTCGCCTATCTGGCGTTCGACGAGGGGATCGGGGCGGGCACCGCGGCGCTGATCAGCGCGCTGCAACCGGTCATCACCGCCTGCGTGGCGCTGCCGCTCCTGGGCGAGCGGGTCCGGCTGCATCAGTGGCTGGGGCTGGTGCTGGGCTTTGCCGGGGTGACCCTGGTGATCTGGAACAAGCTGGAGCTGGGCCTGGGCACGGCCGCCGGCGTGGCCTGGGCGGCGGCCAGCGTCCTGTCGATCACCGTCGGCACGCTCGTGCAGAAGCGGTTCTGCCCGGTGTTCAACCTGTGGACCGGCGGAGCGGTCCAGTATCTGGCGGCAGCCGCCTTCACCATCGCGGCCGTCCTCGTCACCGAGACGCCGAGCGTGAACCCGACCGTCAGCTTCGTCCTGGTCATGGCCTATCTGGTGATCGGCAACTCGGTGATCGCGGTCAGCCTGATGAACCTGATGATCCGCAAGGGTGAGGCGGCCAGGGTCACCAGCCTGCTCTACCTGGTGCCGGGCGGGGCGGCAGCGCTGGCCTGGCTGATCCTGGGCGAGACCTTCTCACCGCTGGCGCTGGCCGGGCTCGCCATCGCCGCCTTCGGCGTATGGCTGGTCATGGGCCAGCGGGGCCGTCGGACGCTGGTGCCGCCTGGTCAGCCCAGGAGGTCCTGATGCTCCCGATGGCGCCGCAGCCAAGCGGCGGCATAGGAGCAGAATGGCCGCAGCTTCAGCCCGTCCCGGCGCGCGATCTTCGTCAGTTCCTCCATGAGCCGGCCGGCGGCGCCCTTGCCCCGCAGGGCCGGATCGGCCTCGACATGGGTGATGACGAGCATGCCGTCCCGGCGGCGGTAGTCGGCGAAGACCAGCTTGCCGTCCTCCTCCAGCTCGAACCGGCCCCTGGCCGCGGCATCCTGAAACGTCGTGCCCATGGATGATTGAAGCGATGGCAGGACCCTGCGGTTCCCCGAGGGGTTGGCGCGTCGCGCGATCAGGAGCATTCTAACGTCCGGGAGCAATAACCGAATCTTTTCCGGTGATGATAATGAATCACATGATTCTCGTGTTCGACTTTCCATTCGATGGCCCCTGGGGGGACGAGATGGCGGCCGCTTCGCAAGGACTTGCGGAGGACATCTCGACCGAGCAGGGCCTGGTATGGAAGATCTGGACCGAGAATCGGCTGACCAAGCGCATAGGCGGCGTCCATCTGTTCAATGACCGGGATGCCGCACTGCGTTTCCGGGACAAGCATCTGGCCAGGCTGAAATCACTGGGCTTGAAGGACATCTTCGCCCAGGTCTACGAGGTCAACGAGCCACTGTCGCAGATCACCCGGGCGCCCATCTGATCGTCCAGGCCGTGCCGGCGCGGTGACGGGACCAACCATCCAGCTACACCACCGACCTTCATGCCCTCTCCCTTGTTGTCGGCGGCCCTGCAGGGGCTGGCGCTCGGCTTCGCTCTGATCGTCGCGATCGGCGCCCAGAACGCCTATGTGTTGCGCTGCGGCTTGGCGCGCCGTCACGTCCTGCCGGTGGTCCTCCTCTGCGCCTGTTCCGATGCCGTGCTGATCGCTGCCGGCTGCCTCGGCCTCGGCACGCTGATCGGCGGCTCGCCGGGCCTCCTGCGGCTGGTGGCGGCCGGGGGTACCGCCTTCCTCGCCTGGTATGGCGTCCAGGCACTGCGCCGCAGCCTGGCACCCGGCACGCTCGACGCCGCGGCCGCCGTCCCGGCTTCGCAAGCCGCGGCCCTGGCCGCCGCGGCCGCCTTCACCTGGCTGAACCCGCATGTCTTCCTGGACACGGTGGTCCTGGTCGGCGGGATTTCCGCCCAGTTCCAGGGCATGGACCGGCTGTCGTTCGCCGTGGGTGCCGCAGCCGCGTCCTTCATCTGGTTCGTGCTGCTGGGCTTTGGCGCCAGGGTCCTCACGCCTTTGTTCGCGCGCCCGGCCGCCTGGCGCATCCTCGACTTCCTGATCGCGCTGATCATGTTCGCGATCGCCTCGCCGCTCGCCCTGCAGGCCTGGCAGGGCTAGGGTCCCCGCCATGACGATCACGATCCGCGACCTGTGCGCGGCCGACCGCGAGCTGATGGTGCGCTGGACCATCGACTTCTTCGCCGACCTCAAGTCCGGCGGCGATCCGTATTTCGAGGGCGCGGTCCTGCGCCCCGAGACGGTCGCGCGCGACCTGATCCTGCCGTTCCCGGGCGACCGGCTGGGGGTGATGGCGCTGCGTGACTCGATTCCGGCGGGCTATCTGTCCGCTCGGCTGGACCGGCCCTTCGTCCACGAATCGCCGATCCACCTGGTGGGCCATGTCGGCCATGTCTATGTGGCGCCCGCCCACCGGCGCCACGGCGTGGCGCGCGCCCTGCTGGCCCATGCCGAGGCCTGGTTCCGGGCGCGCGAGGTCACCTGGATGCAGCTCTCCTGGCAGCCCGGCAACCTTCTGGCCGACCAGGCCTGGCGCGCCAGCGGCTTCGAACCCTACCGGATCTACGGCCGCCGGCGCATCGGGAACTGATCACGGGCACTCAGGCCCCGGCGTCGGCCCGTGCCTCCACCGCCAGTCGCGCGATCTCGAGCAGGCCGGGAGCGGTCCAGGCCGAGCGGCCGACGAACAGCCCGTCCACCTCGGGCACGACCGCCAGCGCCCTGGCATTCTGCGGATTGACGCTGCCGCCATAGAGTACGGGCGGCTCGATGCCGACCAGATCGACGACCGCCTGCTTGATCGCCCGGTGGATCGGCTGGGCGTCCTCGGGCGTGGCCGGGACGCCGCCCTCGCCGATCGCCCAGACCGGCTCGTAGGCCAGCCAGACGCGCGCCGCCTCGGCATGGGTCAGGCCCGCCAGCGCCATGCGCGCCTGGCGGACATTGGTCGCGACCGCCACCCCCAGCCGCTTCTCGTCCGCGGTCTCGCCCACGCAGACCAGCGGGGTCAGGCCATGGTCCAGGGCAGCGCGCACCTTGCGGTTCACGTCCAGGTCGGTCTCGGCGAAATGGGCGCGGCGCTCGGAATGGCCGAGAGCCACCAGGCTGGCGCCGGCATCCGCGACCATGGTCATCGAGATCTCGCCGGTCCAGGCGCCCTTCTCGGCCCAATGCGCGTTCTGCGCGCCCACCCTGACGCCGGAGCCTGCCAGCAGCCGGGCGACCTCGGCGAGTGCGGTGGCCGGCGGCAGCACGAACAGGTCGATCTCCTCCGGCCGCTCGGCCGCCGCCAGCGTGCCGGCATAGTCACGCGCCATCGCCAGCGTATGGTTCATCTTCCAGCCGGTGCCGACCCTGAACTTGCCGATCACGGTTGCTCTCTCCTGCGCTTCAACTGCGCGCGTATTGACACGGAATGTCGCAGAGCGCACCCTGCGGTTACGAACGTACGGGTATCGAACGAATGTTCAGCGGGGAGGCCAGCCGGCCGTCAGGAGGCGAAAACAGCCTCGCGACACGGGCCGCATGGCTGTCATTCATCGGCGGACTGACCCAGGACGAGATCGCCTCGCGCCTGTCGATGAGCCGTGTGAAGGTGAACCGGCTGATCGCCCAGGCGCATCGCGAGGGCCTGATCCGGGTGTTCATCGAGGGCACGCCGCAGGAATGCGTGACCCTGGAGGACCGGCTCTGCCGCAAGTTCGGGCTGAGCGGCTGCTTCGTGGCGCCGATGCTGGGCGAGGACGAGCGGCCGCTGCCGGTCGAGACGCTGGCCGTGGCGGGTGCCCGCGTCCTGCACAATGCGCTGGAGACCGGGCAGGCCCGCCTCATCGGCGTGGGCCACGGTCGCACCCTGGCGGCGATGGCCGACCGCCTGCCGCGCCAGCAGCGGGACGGGGTGCGGTTCGTGTCGCTGCTGGGCTCGCTCACCCGCAATGCCGCGGCCAATCCATTCGACGTGATCCACCGCCTGTGCGAGCGCACCGGGGCGGAATCCTACTTCCTGCCCGTCCCGTTCTTCGCCGACAACGGCGAGGACAAGGCGGTGCTGATGGCGCAGCGCAGCGTGCGTCATGCACTGGACCTCGGCCGCCAGGCCGACCTGGTGATCGCCGGGCTGGGCGAGGTCGCCAGCGGCTCGTTCCTGGTCAGGACCGGCATGATCACTGCTGAGGAGCTGGACGAGCTGCGCCGCCTGGGCGCGGTCGGCGAGATCCTGGGCCGGTTCTTCGACGCGAACGGCCGGCTGGTGGATGCCGAGATCAATGCGCGCGCGATCGCCATCGATCTGGCCGACCTGCAGGGCAAGGAAGTCGTGATCCTGGCCGGCGGCAGGAGCAAGCCGCAGGCGATCCGCGCGATCCTGTCCACCGGCCTGGTCACCCGCCTTGTCACCGACGAGGCGACGGCGCATGCCGTCATCGAGGCGGCGCCGCAGAGCAACTGAGTTTTCCTTGGCAGTCGACCTATTGTTCAAAGGGAGGTCTTCAAAATGACGACGAAGCAAAAGGATACCATCGATCGCTTCCTGAAAGGCGGCATGAGCCGCCGCGAGATGATCGAGCGCCTGGGGCGCATGGGCCTGGGTGCCGCCGCGGGCGCTTATGTCCTGAACCAGGGCATGACCGAGGCGCTGGCCCAGGAGTTCAATTGGAAGGCGCATGAGGGCAAGACGATCAACCTCCTGCTCAACAAGCATCCCTATGCGGATGCGATGATCGCCAACCTGGAGAACTTCAAGTCGCTCACCGGCATGAACGTCACCTACGACGTGTTCCCGGAGGACGTGTATTTCGACAAGGTCGCGGCTGCCCTGTCCTCGCGCAGCAGCCAGTACGACGCCTTCATGACCGGCGCCTACCAGGTCTGGCAGTACGGCCCGGCCGGCTGGGTCGAGGACCTGAACGAGTACATCAGCGACAGCGACCAGACCGCGCCCAACTATAACTGGGACGACATGCTGGAGGGCATCCGCAAGTCGACCGCCTGGTCGGGCGTGCCGGGTGCGGAGCTGGGTGGCGAGGACTCCAAGCAGTGGGCGCTGCCCTGGGGCTTCGAGCTGAACTCGATCGCCTACAACCGGCGGATCTTCGACCAGCTCAAGGTCGAGCCGGCCAAGGACCTGCCGGAACTGGTCGAGCTGGCCAAGAAGATCACGGACTCGGACGCCGGCGTGTATGGCATCGGCGTGCGCGGCAGCCGCTCCTGGGCCACCATCCATCCGGGCTATCTCTCGGCCTTCGCCAACTATGGCGCCAAGGACCTGACGGTCCAGGACGGCATGCTCAAGGCGGCGATGAACTCGCCCGAGGCCAAGGAGATGACCGCGCTCTGGGTGAAGATGATCCAGGAGAGCGGGCCGAAGAACTGGGCGACCTACACCTGGTATCAGGTCGGCACCGACCTGGGTGCCGGCGCCTCGGCGATGATCTACGACGCCGACATCCTCGGCTACTTCATGAACGGCGGCGACAACAAGGAAGCCGGCAACCTCGCTTATTCCGCGTTCACGCCCAAGCCCGGCGCTGCGGCCCCCACGCCGAACGTCTGGATCTGGTCGCTCGCGATGAGCACGTTCGGCGGTCAGAAGGACGCCACCTGGTACTTCATGCAGTGGGCGTCCGGCACCGACCATGCCCTGTTCGGCGCGCGCAAGATGGACTTCGTGAACCCGGTCCGTCAGAGCGTGTGGAAGGACGAGGAGTTCCGCTCGCGGATCGCCAAGTCCTATCCGGGCTATATCGAGCAGTTTGAGGCGTCCAGCCCCGGCTCGAAGATCTACTTCACCCCGCAGCCGCTGTTCCAGACCGTGACCACGGACTGGGCTGCCGCCCTGCAGAAGATGGTCGCCAACGAGATCCCGGTCGACGAGGGCCTGGACGAGCTGGCCACCAACATCGACCGGCAGCTCAAGGCCGCCGGCCTCGGCTGATCCGCTCTTCTTGACGATCCAGGATCGGCCCCGCCCCGGTACACCCGTGGCGGGGCCGATCCCGCCTTCACTGGACATCTGGCCATGGCCGCCACGACTGCAACCCAGCCGACCGCAAGCCCGAGGAAGAGCCGCCTCGGGCCCGCCCTCCTGCCCTATCTGCTGTCGCTGCCGGCCCTGATCGTCTGCATCGGGATCATCATCCCGTTCTTCACCGCGGTCTGGTACAGCCTGCAGCGCTACAATCTGAACCTGCCCTATCTGCGCGGGTTCGTCTGGTTCCAGCAATATATCGACCTCTTCAGCGACCCGTCCTTCTGGCACACGGTCCAGGTCTCGCTGCTCTACACGGCCCTCACCGTGATCCTGGAGCTGCTGCTGGGACTGGGCATCGCGCTTTTGCTGCGCCGGCCGTCCACGCTGCACAACATCATGAGCATCGCCCTGCTGTTGCCGCTGATGGTGGCGCCCGCTATCGCCTCGCTCATGTGGAAGCTGATGACCCATCCGGACTTCGGCATCCTGAGCTGGCTGATCCAGCAGGTGGGCGTGACCAATTTCCGCTGGGCGGCGGCACCCTCCTCGGCCCTGTTCACCGTGCTGCTGGTCGACATCTGGGTCTACACGCCGTTCATGATGATCCTGCTGCTCGCAGGCTTGCGCGGCCTGCCCAAGCAGCCCTTCGAAGCGGCGGAGCTGGACGGGGTGCCGGCGAGCTTCGTGTTCTTCCGCATCACCCTGCCGATGCTCACCCCCTACATCATCACCGCGGCCCTGTTCCGGATGCTCGACAGCATCCAGCAGTTCGACATCATCTATGCGATGACCCAGGGCGGCCCTGGCGACACGCTGATGGTGTTCCAGGTCATGGCGTATCTGGACTTCTTCCAGAACTTCAACGTGGGCCGCTCGGCCGCCGTGCTGATGGTGCTCTGGGCGATCGCCTACATCCTCTCCAACGTCTTCATCAAACACTGGCTGCGCCTGCGTGAGCGCGCCCGCGGAGCGGCGTGACATGGACCGTAGCAACCCCGTCACCAAGATCCTGCGCGGCCTGGCGCTGCTGGCCGTGGGACTGTTCTTCCTGTTCCCGCTGTTCTGGGTGGCGCTGATGTCCTTCCAGACCAACGAGCAGATCCTGCGCATCCCGCCGTCCATCGTGTTCGAGCCGACGCTCTCCAACTACTGGGCGCTGATCTCCGGCCGCCTGGTCAGCACGGCGGGCGTGCTCGAGATCAAGTTCATGGGCAATCTGTGGAACAGCGTGTTCCTGTCCACGACCTCGGTGGCCCTGGCGCTGATCCTGGGCGTGCCGGCGGCCTACGCGTTCGCGCGGTTCCGCTTCCGCCTGAGCGAGGACATCGCGTTCACGCTCCTGTCCTTCCGCTTCGCCCCGCCGCTCTTGGTCCTGCTGCCGCTCAGCCTGTACTTCCAGGACATCGGGCTCACCGACACCTATGTCGGCCTGATCTGGGTCTACCAGCTGATCGCCCTGCCGCTGATCCTGTGGATCGTGCGCGGCTATTTCGAGGACATCAGCCCGGACATCGAGCACGCCTACCGGATCGACGGGCATAGCTGGTGGAAGACCTTCACCAGGATCGCCCTGCCGCTGGCCAGGCCGGGTATCGCGGCGGCAGCACTGCTGTCCTTCATCTTCTGCTGGAACAACTTCATCTTCGCGCTGATCCTGGCGTCCGCCGGCAAGCAGCCGGTGACCGTGGGCGCCCTCGCCTTCGTCACCGCGTCCGGCATCCAGTACGGCCAGATCGCCGCGGCAGTGATCCTGTCGATCCTGCCGACCCTCCTCCTGGCACTCTACGCGCAGCGCTACCTCGTCGAGGGTCTGTCGCTCGGCGCAGTGAAGGGCTGACGCCATGGCGTTCCTCGACCTCGACCGGCTCTCGCTCGCCTTCAAGAAGGAGCAGGTGCTCAAAGAGGCATCGCTCCAGGTGGAACGCGGCGAGACCGTAGTGGTATTCGGGCCGTCCGGCGGCGGCAAGACCGTGCTCCTGCGCCTGGTCTCGGGCGTGATGCAGCCGGACAGCGGCGACGTCCGGCTGAACGGCCACTCGATCCTGGACCAGGGCCCGGAGGAGCGCGGCGTGGGCATGGCGTTCCAGAACTTCGCCCTCTACCCGCACATGCCGGCGTTCGAGAACATCGCGAGCCCGCTGCGCGCCCGCAGGCTGGCCGACAGCGAGATCGAGAGGCGCGTGCACGAGACCGCGCGCCTGCTCAAGATCGACCATGTGCTCAAGCACTTCCCCAGGGAGCTGAGCAACGGCCAGAAGCAGCGCACGGCTCTCGGGCGCGCCCTGATCGCCGGGCCGGAAGTGCTGCTGCTGGACGACCCGCTGCGCAATGTCGACGCCAAGCTGCGCTACGAGATGCGCATCGAGCTGCCGCGGCTGCTCAAGAGCTTCGGCGGCTCGGTCCTCTACGTGACCCAGGACTACAAGGAGGCGATGGCGCTGGGCGACCGGGTGGCGGTCCTGCTGGACGGCCGCTTCCTGCAGATCGACCGGCCGGCCGAGATCTACAAGAACCCGGCCGACGTGCGGATCGCCCGGCTGTTCGGCGACCCCACCATCAATCTCTATCCGGTGCAGCCCCGGCCCGCCGGCAATGGCGTCGAGATCGAGCTGTTCGGCAGCAGGATCACCCTGCCGGGCAGCCATGGCCATCTGCAGGGCAAGGAATGCCTGATGGGCCTCCGGCCGGAGCACATCCATGTCCATACCGAGCCGGTGGACGGCGGCCTGCCCATGGAGCTGGATGCGGTGACGCCCTTGAACGTGCGCACCGTCCTGTTCCTCAGGACGCAGGACAATCGCGAGCTGCTCGCCACCTGCTCGGAGCACGAGCAGGGCAATTTCGGGCGCGGCCACCGCGCGGTCCATGCGCGGATCGACTTCGAGCGCGCGCTGTTCTTCGAGCCCGCCTCCGGCATTCGTCTTCCGGCCGCGGCGTGAGAGCATCATGGCAGAACTGAACCTCACCGCCGTCGACAAGATCTACCAGAGCCGGGGTAAGCCGCCGGTTCATGCGGTCCAGTCGGTCGACATGGCGATCGGCGATGGCGAGATCGTGGGCCTCCTGGGCTCGTCGGGCTGCGGCAAGACCT
>Ga0182742_1003857_pt1 | contig 14137 bp, 11 predicted proteins | sample eDN5th37CBELigMG_FD_128880 | JGI IMG/M metagenome (GOLD analysis project Ga0182742, IMG submission 128880) | Enriched Miracle-Growth compost microbial communities from Emeryville, California, USA - eDNA 5th pass 37_C BE-Lig MG (version 2)... ... | reverse complement strand
GACAACATCAAAATGTCGGTCGAGCTCATCAGCCCGATCGCGATGGAGGAAGGCCTGCGCTTCGCCATCCGCGAAGGCGGCAAGACGGTCGGCGCCGGCGTCGTCTCGAAGATCCTGAAGTAACCGACGGTACGAGGAGTTTAGTTCTCAGGTCTTTGTGCGGCCAAAGGCCGCACACTGACACGGTAGCGAGCAAAAACCACGCTTTTTGCTCGCGGCCGACTGTGTAGGGTCTTGAAAAAATCGCCTCGGCGATTTTTTCCAGAAAACGTAGGCCAGTAGCTCAATTGGCAGAGCGGCGGTCTCCAAAACCGCAGGTTGGGGGTTCGATTCCCTCCTGGCCTGCCACGCGATTCGCATGACAGAACAAATCAACCAGGACGCCACCGCGGCGGACAAGGTCAAGGCATTGGTGGCGGCGCTGCTCGTTGCGGGCGGCATCATCGGCTACTACGTGCTTTCGACGCAGCCCTCGTGGCAACGGTGGCTGATCGTGGCCGGGGGCATGGTGCTCGCGGTCATCATCGTGGCGCTGTCATCGTACGGGCGTGGCTTCAAACAGTTCGTGACCGATGCGCGCGTCGAGCTGCGCAAGGTCGTGTGGCCGAATCGGCAGGAGACGATGCAAGTGACGCTGGCGGTGTTCATCTTCGTCATCGTGGCCGGTCTGTTCTTCTGGGTGCTGGACCTCGGGCTCGCCTGGGCGACCAAGGCCTTGTCGGGTCAGGGGGGGCTCTGAGATGGCGCTGCGTTGGTATGTCGTGCACGCCTACTCGAACTTCGAGCACCGGGTCGCCGAATCGCTGAAGGAGCGCATCCGCCGCGCGGGTCTTGAGGCGAAGTTCGGCGAGATCCTGGTGCCGACCGAAGAGGTCGTGGAGATGCGCGACGGGCAGAAGCGCAAGAGCGAGCGCAAGTTCTACCCGGGCTATGTCCTCGTGCAGATGGAGATGGACGAGGAAACCTGGCACCTCGTGCGCGAAGTGCCGAAGGTGCTCGGTTTCATCGGCGGTACGCCGGAGAAGCCCGCTCCGATCACGGACAAGGAAGCGAACCAGATTCTGCGCCGCGTGGAAGAGGGCGTGGACAAGCCGAGGCCGAAGGTGCTCTTCGAGCCCGGCGAGGTGGTGCGCGTCATCGACGGGCCGTTCAACGACTTCAACGGCGTCGTCGAGAACGTGAACTACGAAAAGAACCGGTTGCAGGTGGCGGTGCAGATCCTCGGCCGCTCCACGCCGGTGGAACTGGATTTCTCGCAGGTCGAAAAGGCCTGACGAGGAAGAGGCAGGGCGAAGTTTCTTTCGTGCGGCGCTCGCGCCGCACACCGACTCGGTAGCTGGCAAAAACCACGCTTTTTGCCGGCGGCCGACGACAGTAGGGTCTCGCAAGAATCGCCTCGGCGATTCTTGCCAGATCAAACGAGAGCCCCGCGCATGGTGCGCCGGGCTCGGTCTTTCAATGCTATGGGGAGGTTGGGGCGCGCCGTGTGCGGGCCACCGCCGCTGGAACCCAGGAGACGTAAATGGCTAAGAAGGTAAACGGCTATATCAAGTTGCAGGTGCCCGCGGGCTCTGCAAACCCTTCGCCGCCCATCGGTCCGGCACTCGGCCAGCAGGGCGTGAACATCATGGAGTTCTGCAAGCAGTTCAACGCGCAGACCCAGAAGTTGGAGAAGGGCCTCCCGATCCCGGTGGTCATCACGGTGTACAGCGATCGCAGCTTTACGTTCGTGATGAAGACGCCGCCGGCGTCGGTCCTCATCCGCAAGGCTCTCGGCATCGAGAAGGGCAGCGGCGCGCCGAACACCAGCAAGGTGGGCAGGATTTCGCGCAAGCAGCTCGAGGAGATCGCGAAGACGAAGACTCCGGATCTCACCGCTGCCGATCTGGAAGCCGCCGTGCGCACGGTCGCCGGCACCGCCCGCAGCATGGGCGTCGATGTGGAGGGGGTGTGAGATGGCCGCTGTAACGAACGCAAAGCTTCCGAAGAAGCAGAAGGCGTGGGCCGCAAAGCTGCCTCCCGGGAAGAGCTATCCGGTGGATGAGGCGCTGAAGCTCGTGAAGGAATTCGCGACAGCCAAGTTCAACGAGAGCGTGGATGCCGCGGTGAACCTCGGCATCGACGCCAGCAAGTCGGACCAGCAGGTGCGTGGCTCGACGGTGATGCCGAACGGCACGGGCAAGACCCTGCGCGTCGCGGTGTTCACCTCCGGCAAGAATGCGGAAGCCGCGAAGGCGGCGGGCGCGGACATCGTCGGCCTCGACGATCTCGCGGCGCAGGTGAAGGCGGGCCAGATCAACTTCGATCGCGTGATCGCAAGCCCGGATGCGATGCGCGTCGTCGGTCAGCTCGGCCAGATCCTCGGTCCCCGCGGCCTCATGCCGAACCCGAAGGTCGGCACGGTGACGCCGGACGTCGCCACGGCCGTGAAGAACGCCAAGGCGGGCCAGGTGACGTACCGCGTCGACAAGGCCGGCATCGTTCACTGCACGATCGGCAAGGCGAGCTTCGAGGTGAACGCGCTGAGGGAGAACCTCCAGGCGCTCATCAACGACCTGCAGAAGGCCAAGCCCGCCGCTGCGAAGGGCGTGTACCTGAAGCGCATCGCCGTGAGCTCGACCATGGGTCCGGGCGTGACGATCGATCCGTCGTCGCTGACGGCGTCGAACTAAAGAGTTGTGCGGGATTCGCGCGTTTGCGCGGATCCCGTCGAACCGGGCGAAAGCCCGGGGGAAGGTAAGGAATTCGTGCGGGCCGGTGGGCTTCATGCCACCGGCCATCATCGAAGACCGCTGGCGAGCCTGAGGATCCGCAAGGAACCGAGAGGCTCTTAATGACCGCCCGCGCAGATGGTGAACCGCTCCACGTGTGATTTCGAGGGTTGCCGTTCGCAGCACGTCTGCCGGCCATTGCCTCGCGCGTGAAGGTCACCGTCGAAAGAAGGTGGAGTCAACAAGGCCGTTGGCTCCTCGTGTGATCTTCAGGCCGGAGTTAGATACATGCCACTCAACCTCGAAGACAAGAAAGCGCTGGTACAGGAGGTAGGCGCGGTTGCGGCGAAAGCCCAGTCCGTCGTCGCCGCCGAGTACCGCGGCATCACGGTGTCGCAGATGACCGAGCTGCGTGCCAAGGCCCGTGGCCAGGGCGTGTACCTGCGTGTCGTAAAGAACACGCTTGCACGCAAGGCCCTCGCCGGCACCACGTTCGAACCCATCGGCTCGAAGCTGAAGGGTCCGCTCGTGCTCGCTTTCTCGAAGGACGATCCGGGCGCCGCCGCGCGCGTGGTGAAGGACTTCGCGAAGTCGAACGACAAGCTCGTCCCGACCCTCGTTTCCCTCGGCGGGCAGGTCCTGTCCCCGAAGGATATCGACAAGGTCGCAAGCCTCCCCACCAAGGATCAGGCCATCGCTCAGCTGCTCGGGACCTTGAAGGCCCCGATCGAGAAGCTGGTCCGTACCCTGGCGGAGCCTCAGGCGAAGCTCGTCCGCACCATCGCTGCCGTTCGCGACCAGAAACAGGCCGCCGGCGTTTGAACTTGTCTTTTTATTGAAAACCTTTCAGGAGTCCCAACATGGCTGCCAGCAAAGACGAAATCCTCGATGCAATTTCCAAGATGACGGTCCTTGAGGTCGTCGAGCTCATCTCCGACATGGAGAAGAAGTTCGGCGTCTCCGCCGCTGCTCCGGTCGCGTTCGCCGCGGCCCCGGGCGCTGCCGCCGCCGGCGGTGGTGCCGCCGCCGCCCCGGCGGAAGAGCAGACCGAATTCTCGGTCACGCTGAAGGAATACCCGGCCGACAAGAAGGTCACGGTCATCAAGGTGATCCGCGAGATCACCGGCCTCGGCCTGAAGGAAGCCAAGGACCTGGTCGAGGGCGTGCCCTCGCTGGTCAAGGAAGGCGTTGCCAAGGCCGACGTCGAAGCGATGAAGAAGAAGCTCGAAGAAGCCGGCGCGAAGGTGGAAGTCAAGTAACTTCCCGTGCGCGTCGCACAGAGCGCTGGGTGTTCCAGCGCTCTGAACAGTGTCGAGAACCGAGGCACTCCGGGTGCAGGACACCCGGGGTGCTTCGGCGTCTCCGGCACGAAGTAGTTGGTATTACGAGGTGAACCCGATGGCTTATTCCTTCACCGAGAAGAAGCGCATCCGCAAGAATTTCGGCAAGCAGGCGAGCATTCTCGACACGCCTTACCTGCTGGCCATCCAGCTCGACTCCTATCGTCAGTTCCTGCAGGCCGACCGTCCGGAAGACGCTCGCGAGTCCGTAGGGCTGCACGCTGCGTTTCAGTCGGTGTTTCCGATCACGAGCTACTCGGGCAATGCCACGCTCGAGTACATCAGCTATCGCCTCGGCGAGCCGGTGTTCGACGTCAAGGAATGCCAGCTCCGCGGCCTCACGTACGCCGCGCCCCTGCGCACCAAGGTGCGCCTGATCGTCCTCGACAAGGAAGCCGCCGGCGCCAAGAAGCCGGTGAAGGACGTGCGCGAGCAGGAGGTGTACCTCGGCGAGCTGCCGCTCATGACCGACAACGGCACCTTCATCATCAACGGCACCGAGCGCGTCATCGTCTCGCAGCTGCACCGTTCGCCGGGCGTGTTCTTCGATCACGACCGCGGCAAGACACATTCGTCCGGCAAGCTGCTCTTCTCCGCGCGCATCATCCCGTACCGCGGCTCGTGGCTCGATTTCGAGTTCGACCCGAAGGATGCGGTGTTCGCCCGTATCGACCGGCGCCGCAAGCTCCCCGTCACGATCATCCTCCGCGCGCTCGGCATGAGCGAGGAGGAGATCCTGGCGACGTTCTTCGACACCAACACCTTCCACATCGGCAAGGATGAGGTGGCGCTGGAGCTGGTCGCGTCCCGCCTGCGCGGCGAGACCGCCACGTTCGAAATCCGCATTGGCGAGCAGGTCATCGTCGAGGAAGGCCGCCGCATCACCGCTCGTCACGTCCGCCAGCTCGAAGACGCCAAGGTGAAGCGTCTGCGGGTGCCGCGCGAGTACGTCTACGGCAAGGTCCTGGCACACGACGTCGTCAACACGGACACCGGTGAAGTCCTGGCGAAGGCGAACGAGGTGCTGACCGCCGCTTCCGTCGAGAAGCTGATCGAGGCGGGCGTCACGGAAGTGAAGACGCTCTACACGAACGACCTCGACCGCGGCCCGTACATCTCGGACACGCTGCGCATCGACCCGACCAAGACCCGCCTCGAGGCGCTGGTCGAGATCTACCGCATGATGCGTCCCGGCGAGCCCCCGACCAAGGATGCCGCCGAGAACCTGTTCACGAACCTCTTCTTCAACGAGGAGCGTTACGACCTTTCGAGCGTTGGCCGCATGAAGTTCAACCGGCGCGTGAAGCGCCCGGATGGCGAAGGCGGCGGCGTGCTCACGAAGGAAGACATCATCGATGTGCTGAAGGTGCTCATCGATATCCGTAACGGCAACGGCAACGTCGACGACATCGACCACCTCGGCAACCGCCGCGTTCGCAGCGTCGGCGAGATGGCCGAGAACGCGTTCCGCGTCGGTCTCGTCCGCGTCGAGCGCGCCGTGAAGGAGCGCCTGACGATCGCGGAGACCGAGCCGCTGATGCCGCAGGAAATGATCAACGCGAAGCCGGTCGCGGCCGCGGTGAAGGAGTTCTTCGGCTCCTCGCAGCTGTCGCAGTTCATGGACCAGAACAATCCGCTGTCGGAAGTCACGCACAAGCGTCGCGTGTCGGCCCTCGGCCCGGGCGGTCTCACGCGCGAGCGCGCGGGATTCGAAGTGCGCGACGTGCATCCGACGCACTACGGCCGCGTGTGCCCGATCGAAACGCCTGAAGGTCCGAACATCGGCCTCATCAACTCCCTCTCCGTGTACGCGCGGACGAACCAGTACGGATTCCTTGAGACGCCGTACCGTCGCGTGGAGAACGGCCGCGTCACCGACAAGATCGATTACCTGTCGGCGATCGAAGAGGGCGAGTTCGCCATCGCGCAGGCGAATGCGAACCTCGATGCCGAAGGCAACCTGCAGGACGAGCTCGTTTCGTGCCGCCTGCAGAACGAGTTCACGCTCGTGCCGAAGGAGCGCATCAACTACATGGACGTGAGCCCGAAGCAGATCGTCTCGGTCGCTGCGTCGCTCATTCCGTTCCTTGAGCACGACGACGCGAACCGCGCGCTCATGGGCTCGAACATGCAGCGCCAGGCCGTGCCGACCCTGCGTGCGGAAACGCCGCTCGTGGGTACCGGCATGGAGCGCCCCGTCGCCATCGACTCGGGTGTCACCGTCGTCGCCAAGCGCGGCGGCATCGTGGACTCCGTGGACGCGTCCCGCATCGTGGTGCGCGTGCATGACACGGAGACCACCGCCGGCGAGCCTGGCGTGGACATCTACAACCTCACGAAGTACACGCGCTCGAACCAGAACACCTGCATCAACCAGCGTCCGCTGGTGAACGCGGGTGACAACATCGCGCGCGGCGACGTGCTGGCGGACGGCCCGTCCACCGACCTCGGCGAGCTCGCGCTCGGGCAGAACCTGCTCGTCGCGTTCATGCCCTGGAACGGCTACAACTTCGAGGACTCGATCCTCATCTCCGAGCGCGTGGTGGAAGAAGACCGCTTCACCACCATCCACATCGAGGAGCTGACCTGCGTCGCCCGCGACACGAAGCTCGGCCCTGAGGAGATCACGGCGGACATCCCGAACGTCGGCGACGCGGCCCTCGCGAAGCTGGACGAAGCGGGTATCGCGTTCATCGGCGCCGAAGTGAAGGCGGGCGACATCCTCGTGGGCAAGGTCACGCCGAAGGGCGAAACCCAGCTCACGCCGGAAGAGAAGCTGCTCCGCGCGATCTTCGGCGAGAAGGCGTCCGACGTTAAGGACACGAGCCTGCGCGTTCCGCCCGGAATGGACGGCACGGTCATCGACGTCCGCGTGTTCACGCGCGACGGCGTCGAGAAGGACAGCCGCGCCCTCGCCATCGAGAAGGCGGAGATCGAGCGCGTCCGCAAGGACTTCGCGGACCAGCAGCGCATCCTCGAGGACGACCTCTTCGAGCGCGTGCGCGGCATGCTCGTCGGCGCGACGGCGGCCGGTGGCCCGAACAAGTTCAAGGGCGAGATCACGGCCGAGTACCTGCAGTCGGTGCAGCGCGAGGAGTGGTTCGAGATCCGTCTCGAAGACGAAGAGGCGAACAACGCCCTCGAGCAGGCGAGCGAGCGCCTCAAGGCGCAGCGCAAGGCCTTCGAGAAGCGCCTCGACGACAAGAAGATGAAGATCACCGCCGGCGACGACCTCGCCCCCGGTGTCCTGAAGATGGTGAAGGTGTACCTCGCGGTGAAGCGCCGCGTGCAGCCGGGCGACAAGATGGCCGGCCGCCACGGTAACAAGGGCGTGATCAGCTCGATCACCCCGGTCGAAGACATGCCGTACCTCGAAGACGGCACGCCGGTCGACATCGTGCTGAATCCGCTGGGCGTGCCTTCGCGCATGAACGTCGGTCAGGTGCTGGAGACCCACCTCGGGTGGGCGGCGAAGGGCGTCGGTCTCAAGATCGGCCGCATGCTCGAAGCCCAGGCGGCGATGTCCGAGCTGCGCGACTACCTCAAGGCCGTCTACAACGAGACCGGTGGTCAGAAAGAGAGCATCGACTCGCTGAACGACGACGAGCTGAAGGTGCTCGCGAAGAACCTGTCGAAGGGCGTGCCGATGGCGACGCCGGTGTTCGACGGCGCGAACGAAGAAGAGATCAAGAGGCTGCTGAAGCTGGCGGACCTGCCGCTCAACGGCCAGACGCATCTCTACGACGGTCGTACCGGCGAGCGCTTCGAGCGTCCGGTGACGGTGGGCTACATGTACATGCTGAAGCTCAACCACCTGGTCGACGACAAGATGCACGCGCGTTCGACCGGCCCGTACTCGCTCGTCACGCAGCAGCCGCTGGGTGGCAAGGCGCAGTTCGGCGGCCAGCGCTTCGGCGAGATGGAAGTGTGGGCGCTCGAAGCGTACGGCGCGGCGTACACGCTGCAGGAGATGCTGACCGTCAAGTCCGACGACGTGAACGGCCGCACCAAGATGTACAAGAACATCGTGGACGGCAATCACCAGATGGACGCGGGCATGCCGGAGTCCTTCAACGTGTTGGTGAAGGAGATCCGCTCTCTCGGCATCAACATGGAGCTGGAGCAGGACTGAGACGGGCCTGGTTTTCCGGGTTTTGTGGGGGCCGCACGCCGGCCCCGCAAATAGCGGCCTGACCGGCCGTCAGGAGATTCGATGAAAGATCTACTCAAACTGTTCAAGCAGCACGCTCCGGTCGAGCATTTCGACTCCATCAAGATCGGGCTTGCCTCCCCGGAGATGATCCGCGCGTGGTCGTACGGCGAAGTGAAGAAGCCGGAGACCATCAACTACCGCACGTTCAAGCCGGAACGCGACGGTCTCTTCTGCGCGAAGATCTTCGGGCCCGTGAAGGACTACGAGTGCCTTTGCGGCAAGTACAAGCGCCTGAAGCATCGCGGCGTCGTCTGCGAGAAGTGCGGCGTGGAAGTGACGCAGTCGAAGGTCCGGCGCGAGCGCATGGGCCACATCGAGCTTGCGAGCCCGACCGCGCACATCTGGTTCCTGAAGTCGCTGCCCTCGCGCATCGGCCTCATGCTGGACATGACCCTGCGCGAGATCGAGCGCGTGCTCTACTTCGAGGCCTTCGTGGTCATCGATCCGGGCATGACCCCGATGCAGCGCGGCCAGCTCCTCACCGACGAGATGTACCTCGAAGCCATCGAGGAGCACGGTGACGAGTTCGACGCCCGCATGGGCGCCGAAGCCGTGTTCGAGCTGCTGCGCACGATCGACCTCGCCGCCGAAGTGAAGAAGGTGCGCGAGGAGATGTCCGGCACCTCTTCCGAGACGAAGCTGAAGCGCCTGTCGAAGCGCCTGAAGCTGCTCGAGTCGTTCATCGAGTCCGGCAACAAGCCGGAGTGGATGGTCATGACCGTCCTGCCCGTGCTGCCGCCGGACCTGCGTCCGCTCGTGCCGCTCGATGGCGGCCGCTTCGCGACGTCCGACCTGAACGATCTCTATCGCCGCGTCATCAACCGCAACAACCGCCTGCGTCGGCTCCTCGAGCTGAACGCGCCGGACATCATCGTGCGCAACGAAAAGCGCATGCTGCAGGAAGCGGTGGATGCGCTCCTGGACAACGGCCGCCGCGGCCGTGCCATCACCGGCACCAACAAGCGCCCGCTCAAGTCCCTCGCGGACATGATCAAGGGCAAGCAGGGTCGTTTCCGCCAGAACCTGCTCGGCAAGCGCGTGGACTACTCCGGTCGCTCGGTGATCGTCGTCGGTCCGACGCTGCGCCTGCACCAGTGCGGCCTGCCGAAGAAGATGGCGCTCGAGCTCTTCAAGCCCTTCATCTTCCAGAAGCTGCAGCTGCGTGGCGAAGCTTCGACGATCAAGGCCGCCAAGCGCCTGGTCGAGCGTGAAGGTCCGGAGGTCTGGGACATCCTCGAAGAGGTGATCCGCGAGCATCCCGTCATGCTGAACCGCGCGCCGACGCTGCACCGCCTGGGCATCCAGGCGTTCGAGCCGGTGCTGATCGAAGGCAAGGCGATCCAGCTGCATCCGCTCGTCTGCACGGCGTTCAACGCGGACTTCGACGGCGACCAGATGGCGGTGCACGTGCCGCTGTCCCTGGAGTCGCAGCTCGAAGCGCGCGCGCTGATGATGTCGTCGAACAACATCCTCTCGCCCGCGAACGGCGACCCGATCATCGTTCCGTCGCAGGACGTCGTGCTCGGCCTTTACTACATGACGCGTGAGAACGTCGGCGCGAAGGGCGAAGGCATGTTCTTCGCGGACGTGCAGGAAGTTCACCGCGCGTACGAGAGCCGGAACGTCAGCCTGCAGGCGAAGATCCGCATCCGCCTCAAGCAGTACACGAAGGCTGCCGACGGTTCGCTCACGGAGACCGTCAAGCACTTCAACACGACGGTGGGCCGCGCGATCCTGTCCGAGATCCTGCCGAAGGGCCTGCCCTTCGAGCTGATCAACCAGGACATGACGAAGAAGAACATCTCCGCGACGATCAACGCGTGCTATCGCGCGCTCGGTCTCAAGGAGACGGTCGTGTTCGCCGACCAGCTGATGTACACGGGCTTCGCGTATGCGACGCGCGCCGCGGTGTCCTTCGGCATCGACGACATCGTCATTCCGGAGCAGAAGACGAAGATCGTGGCCGGTGCGGACCGCGAAGTGAAGGAGATCCAGGACCAGTACGCGTCCGGTCTCGTCACGAACGGCGAGCGCTACAACAAGGTCGTCGACATCTGGTCGCGCGCGAACGACCAGGTCGCGAAGGCGATGATGGAGAAGCTCGGCTCGGAAGAGGCGACGGACTCCAAGGGTCAGAAGACCCGCCAGAAGTCCTTCAACTCCATCTTCATGATGGCGGACTCCGGTGCCCGCGGTAGCGCGGCCCAGATCCGTCAGCTCGCCGGTATGCGCGGCCTCATGGCGAAGCCGGACGGCTCGATCATCGAGACGCCGATCACCGCGAACTTCCGCGAAGGCCTCAACGTTCTGCAGTACTTCATCTCGACGCACGGCGCCCGCAAGGGTCTCGCTGACACCGCGTTGAAGACCGCGAACTCGGGATACCTCACGCGCCGTCTCGTCGACGTCGCGCAGGATCTCGTGGTCACGGAGCAGGACTGCGGCACGACGAACGGCCTCACGATGACTCCGCTGGTCGAAGGCGGCGACGTCGTGGAAGCGCTCGGCGAGCGCGTGCTGGGTCGTACGCTGGCTGAGGACATCCTGAAGCCCGGTTCGCAGGACCAGGTGCTCATCGCGCGCAACACGCTGCTGGACGAGACGCTCGTGCGCCTCATCGAGAGCGAAGGCGTGGACCAGCTGAAGGTCCGTTCGCCCATCACGTGCGACACGCGCTACGGCGTGTGCTCGGCGTGCTATGGACGCGACCTCGGCCGCGGTCGTCCGATCTCCATCGGCGAGGCAGTGGGCGTCATCGCCGCGCAGTCGATCGGCGAGCCGGGCACGCAGCTCACGATGCGCACGTTCCACATCGGTGGCGCGGCCTCGCGAGCGGCTGCCGCGAGCAGCGTCGAAGTGCGCAACAAGGGCACGATTCGCTTCCATCACGTGAAGACGGTGGAGCACGAGAAGGGTCACCTCGTTGCGGTGTCCCGCTCGGGCGAAATCGGAGTGGTGGACGAATTCGGTCGCGAGCGCGAGCGCTACAAGATCCCCTACGGTGCCGTCATCAACGTGAAGGAAGGCGACGCGGTGGCCGCGGGCCAGGTCTGCGCGACCTGGGATCCGCACACCCACCCGGTCGTCACCGAGGTGCCGGGCTTCGTGAAGTTCCAGGACTTCGTGGACGGGCTCACGGTCACGACGCAGCTGGACGAGGTCACGGGCCTGTCCTCCACGGTGGTGCTCGACACGAAGCAGCGCGGTGGCAAGGACCTGCGTCCGACCATCAAGCTGCTGAACGCCAAGGGCAAGGAAGTCACGTTCGCGAACACGGAGATTCCGGCCGTGTACACGCTGCCGCCGGGCGCCCTCATCAACCTTGAGGACGGTGCCAAGGTGTCGGCGGGCGACGTGATCGCGCGCATCCCGCAGGAGTCTTCGAAGACCCGCGACATCACCGGCGGTCTGCCGCGTGTCGCGGACCTGTTCGAGGCCCGCAAGCCGAAGGATCCCGCGATCCTCGCGGAGAAGAGCGGCACGGTGAGCTTCGGCAAGGAGACCAAGGGCAAGCGGCGTCTCGTCATCACGGGCGACGACGGCGAGAAGTACGAGGAGCTCATTCCGAAGTGGCGCCAGCTCAACGTGTTCGAGGGTGAAACCGTCGAGCGCGGCGAGGTGATCGCGGACGGCGAGCTGAACGCGCACGACATCCTGCGCCTGCAGGGCGTCGAGTCGCTGGCGAACTATCTCGTGCGCGAGATCCAGGACGTCTACCGGCTCCAGGGCGTGAAGATCAACGACAAGCACATCGAGGTGATCATCCGCCAGATGCTGCGCAAGGTTGAGGTCGTGGCCTCGGGAGATACCGGCCTGCTCCGTGGCGAGCAGCTCGATCGCTCCCGCGCGCTCGACATCAACGATCGCACGGTGGCGGAGGGCAAGACGGGCGCGCATCTGCAGCCGGTGTTGCTCGGTATCACCAAGGCGTCGCTGGCGACGGAGTCCTTCATCTCCGCGGCGTCGTTCCAGGAGACCACCCGCGTGCTCACGGAAGCCGCGGTGCGTGGCCTCAAGGACGACCTGCGTGGACTCAAGGAGAACGTCATCGTCGGCCGGCTGATCCCGGCGGGCACGGGCTTCGCGGCCCACGCCCACCGCCGTCGCAAGACGGAGGACGTCGGTCGCCGCAGCTTCATGGACGTGGGCGGCGGACTGCCGGACAGCGACGAGTCGAGCGTCGGAGAGGAAGAGAGCAGCGCGGCGGGCTAGTTAGTCCACTGGAAGTTGCCGGCGGCAAAACGCGTGGTTTTTGCCGCCTGCCCGCCGACGTAGCTACGCCGCGCGGGTGCTTTCGCCCAACGCATCAGCCACGAACCGAAGGGCCGGTGAGCGATCACCGGCCCTTTTTATTTCGCGGTCCGTCTTATCGCGGAGGCGGGCTCCAATCGGTTCCCGCCGCCTGGCGCCGCCGACGGATGTTGAGCGGATGCATCGGGTCGTCGAGCGTGACCGGCGGCGGCCACTTGCTTCTGTCCGCATGCTCCATGCACCTGGACGGCCAGTGATCGCCAAACTCCTGCCGCAGCTCTTCCCGCGCGCGCCAGAGCTCCGCAATGATTTCGTCAGGCGGCTCGATGTCGTGGGAGAAAGTCGGTTCATCCATAAGCACAGACCTCGATGAGTTGTTCTGGGGTGTAGATGTGAGGCACCGCGTATCCATACGCCTCACAAGCGTGCCTCATGTTTGGAATCATATGCTCGTTAGCGAGGTGCGCACAGTTCCAGGTGAGCACGATGTGCAGGCCGTTCAGCGCGGCGATGGCGACATGGTGCGCGTCGACTTCCGCACGCGCGGGAAGTCTGCATCGCTCGATGATTCGTGCGGCGAGCTCGTGCGATTGTGATGTCTCGTGGATGCAGGGAAGCCGCGACAGCACTTCAGTTCGTCGTGAGGCGGCGTGCGGATCACCTCTCTCGGCTTCCCTGCACACAAAGTCCGATGCGAATGCCACGTGCTGCGAGCTGAAGTTGTGCCACCAATGCTGCGTGATCAGCTGTTTTCTCGCTGCATGCACGTCGCGACTTGCGCGCGCTGTGAGATAGCTGATGACGCTCGTCTCGAGGTACAGCGTGGGCAAATTGCCTGCGGAGTACTCCCGGCATTCCAGCGTGGCGGGCACTGCGCTGAATCGGTGCCCCTGCGCTGTGGTGAAGCAATCCAGCCATGCATTGAGGTCCCGAATCGGCGTCGGGACGGGTTCGTCGGGAATCGGTTTTGCAGCATCCGTGCGTTTCATTTGCGCACGGTATCGGGCACAGTTCGCGCGCGAACCTCGCATTCGTGATGGATTCGTGCGGAAATGAAACTACTTATCGAAGTGATCGGCTGGTCGGGCGCGTTGATGATCCTCGTCGCCTATGGCCTTCTGTCGACGGGCAGGATGTCAGTGCGGACGATCCCGTATCACATGCTGAACATCGTTGGCGCGCTCTGCTTCGTGGTGAACAGCGGGTACAACGGCGCGCTGCCTTCGGCCGCACTCAACGTCATCTGGCTCGGCATCGGATCGTTCGCGGTAGCGCGGATCTGGTCGCAGAGGGCAGTGCAATGATGAGAGCGAAATACCTCGCGCGGGCTTTGTCGCTCGCCCTGCTCCTCGCGGCAGCCTCGCTGTCAGCCGCCCCGTTGCAGGACGGGCCGTATGTCATCCAGCAAGCGAACGGGAAGTGGATCGCGCGCTGGGTCGAAGGAGATGACGCGGCCCCCACGGTGCGCGAAGAACCGGTATCCATGGGGCGCGAGATCAAGGTGCCGGCAGTCGGAAGCTTGCCGGCATTCAGCGTGAGGATGAGAACGTCGCTGGCCGCGGCGCCGGACGAGGCCCGCCTTCCCGCCGGCTCCGCGCTGTTCGTCATGGCGGACACGCACG
>Ga0182742_1003856_pt1 | contig 14137 bp, 16 predicted proteins | sample eDN5th37CBELigMG_FD_128880 | JGI IMG/M metagenome (GOLD analysis project Ga0182742, IMG submission 128880) | Enriched Miracle-Growth compost microbial communities from Emeryville, California, USA - eDNA 5th pass 37_C BE-Lig MG (version 2)... ... | reverse complement strand
GGTTGTTCTGTTTCCTTAGAAAAAGGACCGGATGATTTGTATACTTCAACTAATGCTCGAAAGAGTGAAAAATAATAGATAATCAGGTGACGAAATGGAAGTCGATGTAAAAGTTAAGGAAGACAATTATAAGGTCTTTGCTTTAATGAGCAATTACTTAAACAATGCTCCGGACTATATAGAAGGAGAAGATATTGATGCGCTTGTTCAATATGGTGTCTCGCCTGAATATGCGTTTGCGGTGACATTAGTAGCTGCGTTCGGGCTTGATATTGTCGATCGTGCAGAGGATAAGGATTTATTTGAAATTTATTTTAAAAATATGTTTCATAAGTTGGATGTAACCGAATACGAACTGAATTCTTATTATCAAAACATCAAGATTCCGACAGTCAAGATTGGCAAGAGTGATTTGAAATATGAAAAATACAAACCGTTTGAAGCATTTGTTTGTGAAGATATTATTAAAATGAAAGACGGAAGACAAATTCCGCAAATCGGCTTTTTTGAAAAAGAATTTTCATATCCAGCGGTTTTGGAAGATGGTCGGATTTGGATGACGATTACTCCGAATGAAATTGAGACGATGAAAGAAGCGGTGTACGACGCTTCTGGGCGCGTCCTTACGTATGGACTTGGGCTCGGATATTATGCTTTTATGGTTTCCGAGAAAACGAACGTAGAAAGCATAACGGTTGTGGAGAAAAATAAAGATGTGATTCATTTATTTAATAAATATATCTTGCCACAGTTTAAACAGAGGCATAAAGTGAAGATTATCCAGGCTGATGCGTTTGAATATGCGCAAAATCAAATGGCGAAAGCACAATATGATTTTGTGTTCACTGACCTTTGGCATGATGTATCGGATGGCATTGATATGTATTTGAAAATGAAGGAACTTGAACAGAATAGTCCTCATACAAAATTTAAATATTGGATTGAAAGGTCAATTTTATGTTATCTATGACATTAGTGAAAAAAACATCCCCATAGAAGTTTCTATGGGGATGTTTTTTATTTACACTTTGTGGAACTTCTGTGAAACAAGATTTTTCGGGGCGTCCCTGTGACTTTTTATTAAATTGGAGATTTATAGGTGAAATTATTATTTTACTGATATTAGGTTAGGTTTACGCACTTGTCCAAACACGTTATCGGATTATGCATAAATTATAATGACAAAAGGGAAAAGGAGGGAAGATGCATGAGTAGAGTATGGTGGAATCGAGATGATTCTAGAAACCGAGGCAATAACCAACGTTCTAGAAATGATTCTGAAACAGATGTACGAAATGATGTAGATTTTGATGTGGATTTGGATAATGAATTTGATAATGAAAATGATATCAATCTTAAAGACAAAAACACAAATGTTGCGAAAGCAAGAGTGTTTAAAAGCGGAAACTCTAAATTAGATATCGATATTCGGGTGGATAGTGATTCCCGTGCAAAAGTACGCTCCAGATCTGAGGCTGATGCTGATTCTGATCAGGATCAAGACCAGGATCAAGATCAAGACCAAAGACAACGCTTCTTTGATTAATGCTAGACTGAAAAACAAGGAATACTATAAAAATAGTATTCCTTGTTTAAAGATAAGGAGATTTTAATATGCAAAGACCCGTAGAAAATCAAGCGAAAACCCTCATTCGAGATAGTGGGAATTCAGATGTCGATCTTACGGTAAATATCGAAATTGAAACAAAAGCGATAGCATATGGAATGATGTGTAGTTTATTTGCTAAGGGAGAACTTGATGAAATTCAACTAGAGAAAGCCGTACGAAAACTTGATGCATTAATTGATCGAGATAAAAACAGGAAAAAAAATAAATCTACTTCAGGGGTAAGTAGACCGAAAATATTCCAATTCCCTAATTAATGACAAGAAGAAAAGGGCTATGCTTTTTCTTCTTTACATAAACTTGTTTTGTTGTTTTGATGACAAATCTTTAAAAAGCGAGATTTGCGTTCAACGTGTGGAAAAACGTGTACAAAAGTTGCGGTGTACTAACAAAAAAGACTTTAACAAAGAACCGAAATCGACTACTAAAGCATTGAATGTTTAATAGGAGGATACAATGAGACTTCCCCTTTTGGTTGATTCGTTCCCGATAAGATTGAACCCAAACAACACCCATTTGTAATGTTTCTGCGGTGTTAAAACATGCCGTTTTCATTCGGGGAGTCTTCTGGGATTTGGGTGCCTAAATCCCATAATTCAACGATTTGATTTTCTTGAAAACGGAAGATATGGACAACGGCTACTCCAAGGTCCTTTGGGTTCTGCTTTACGTGGGAGTATACCACAACGGTTTCTTTTTCTTGAATAGCAAATTTAACTTCAAAGCTTTTGGAAGGGGATGCGGCGGCGTTTTCCTCCATTGCCAGCATGAGGGTATTTGCATCACCACGAAAATAAGGATTGTGATGTTTAAAGTTAGGTGCTACATAATTTTGGTATGCTTCACGAACATTACCCGATGCAACTTCCTTTAAAAAAGATACTGCTATTTCTTTAATAGTGTTTGAGTGGAACTTTTCTGTGCTCATCTCTCTCATCCTTCCATTTTAAAAATTATGTTTCATTAGAATTAAATGAAGTGTAGGTTATCCCGTTATTTAAGTCAAATGTTGAAACGGCTATCAAAGATCTAAGAGGTCAAAACAGGTTTATATTTTTTATGAAGAATTGAATAAATTTCAAAGTTATTATCATAATGTTAGAGGTGTATAACACATTTGAACGGAAAAATATACAGCCTTTGAGCACAACCATTTTGAAGACCTAGGAGGACATTATGGATGGGAAGATTAATGCATTTCGAAATTCATGTGGATGACATGGACAGGGAGAAGAAATTTTATGAAGAGGTATTTGGTTGGACATTTGAAGATTATAGTGAATATGCGGGAATGCCTTATTTTGGGGCAGTGACTGGAGATGATAAGGAACCTGGAATTAACGGAGCTTTAATGAAACGTCAAAGTCCACCTCCTGAACCAGGACAGGCATTGAATGGTTATGCTTGTACAATGGGAGTGGAGAATTACGATTCAGTTGAAACTAAGATTCTCAACAATGGAGGGAAAGTTGCATTACCTAAATATGCTTTACCTGGTATGGCGTGGCAGGGATATTATCTAGATCCTGAAGGGAACATCTTTGGTATTCATCAACCAGACAAGAACGCAAAGTAGAAATTTCTTATTATTTACCATCCAGAATAAAACAATCAGGTACTTTTCGCTGAATAGATCAGTACCTGTTTTCGTTCAGAGTGAAGAGATACTTTTACTGGAGTTACCTTTGACCCATTTAAAATAAATGTAGGCCCTTATCGGTGTTGATCGACTAAAATTTGGTTCCCGTCTGGATCTTCAATCGTAAAATAGGCAGGTCCCTCACTGTTTTCATCTGCTTCAGTCAGCAACTTGATTCCTTTTGCCTTGAGTTGCTTTTGAATATCGCGGATGTCTGTAAATGAATCAAGGTTTTCAGCGTTTTCATTCCAACCGGGATTAAAGGTAAGAATGTTCTTTTCAAACATGCCTTGAAATAATCCAATGATGCTGTTTTCATTCTTCAATATGAGCCAATTTTGGTTAATATCTCCACCTAAGGATTGAAATCCAAGACTTTCATAAAAAGTTTTTGATGCATGGATGTCCTTCACTTTTAAGCTTACAGAGAATGCACCTAGTTTCATGTTTTCCCCTCCTATTTAAGTAATTTACAATTAAGGTCTTTTGTGGTAATTGGTTGAGTTATGTATAGTATAAAGGAGGATTAGACTAGGAACAACTTCTCCAAAGTTCAGTTATTCTAAAATTTTATGTGAAAAGGTGATTATAGATGGATGAAAAAGGAAGAATGATTGATGCAGTTGACCAATATATTTGGGAGCTACCAGAGGATATTCAAAACATAACAAATGCTCTAAGAAAAATCATTCTTGATTCGTCCCCTAAACTGGTTGAAGAGTATAAATGGTCTATGCCTAACTATTCTTATAATGGATTAGTCTGTTATCTACAAGCGGCTAAAAAACACGTCAACCTTGGGTTTCATAAGGGGAATGAACTACTTGAAAAGGACCCAAATAAAGGATTACAAGGTACAGGCAAAACAATGAGACATATCCGAATAACCAAACTGGAGGAAATTCAACCCGAAGCTTATACTGCCCTCATTAACGAAGCAATATCATTGAATGAGAAATGAGCTACTTCGCAGATGAAATAAACAAAAAAGGAAAAAGGACTTATGAAATCGTGTTGATTGGGTGTGCTAGAATGACCAGTGGGAGGATTGTTAGGAAAAAATCATGGAGACTTTATTAAAGTTTCCCTAAATAAAGATACAGAACCTAAGGTGGTAGAAGTTCCAGAGTACTTAGAAGAAAAGTTAGCAGAATACCAGCTAAAAGAGACGTTTATGAAAAAGTCATATTCTCAACAAAGGAAATTTGTTGAAGCCATTGTGAATGTAAAAAAAGTTAAAACGAGAAATAAACGAATAAAAGATTTGATTGGATATCTTGAAAGTTTTTGATGCTACTATAGGTTATTTTAATAGTTTCTCAGTGTTTTTTATCTGCGCTGATTACATAGTTAATTAATTCAGTAGAAGAAAAGCGACACCTTTAAGGCGTCGCAAATTTTTTTGCTTAAAGGTTATAAAGGTTTATTTCTTATAATATTCCGTCCATTTCGCATTTCCTTCATCATAGAAATGCTGCCATGCATCAATGCCATTATGATAGGCATCTTGCCAGTTTTTGACTTTTGTATCGTACCCATAGCTCCAAATATCCTTTGAGCGGTCGTAAAAATAATTCCATAGTTTATCGGTATTTTCATAATCATTCTCGCGGAGATAGTTAACTAAATCCTCGGCATGTTCGAATTCTATGTCGGATTTATCCATGATGCTTACTCCTGTTTCATCTGCAAGGTCCATCAGTTTATCGCTGATTTCATCTGCTTGTTCCATTCCTTCATCGCGCCATTCTGTCCAAGCTTTCATCATGCGGTCATATTCTTTATCCCAATACGCCTCAAGTTCTCGCTTCGAGTTTACAAACGAGAACTCTCCATTTCCAGCTTGAGCTACTTCTTTTAATAGTTTTTGTGCTTCATTGTCGACTTGGAAACCGATGATATTAATAATTGGCTGAATTCCTTCGTTCGCCAGTTTTTCCGCTTCCTCCACAGGATTACCATCACAGGTTTCAATTCCATCACTGACTACATATACAATCATCGTGCTAGCTTCTTTTGGAATGTCGTTTTTCGTTTCTGAAAGGGCTTTGCCAATCGGGGTCCAGCCAGTTGGGTTTATTTTATCTAAAGCAGATGAAATGGCGTCCATATCCGTTCCACCAGTATAGATCACTTCAGTGGAGCCACAGGATAATTGCTGATCTTTGTCGGCGTTGGAACCCTCATGTCCATATACTCTTAAAGAAACTGTACTGTTTTCTGGCAAATCCTTAATAAAATTCTGGATGGCGGATTTTGCATCGTCCATTCTAGTTCCGCCTTGGCTTTGTGCCGCCATGCTACCACTTGCGTCTAGCAAAATCGCAAAATGAGTATTCGCTATCGTTGGTTCATCGATTGTCTCATCGGGGGTTGCGACGTTAACGTTCACGGAAGGGTCAAACTTAAGGAATATTTCTGTCTCTTCATGGTAATCTTCGTGAATGAGAGAAAGGATCGCATTTTGAAGCTCTTCTTTTGGCGCATTCTTTGGGAGTTCATCCAGCTTCTCTTTTGCTTGTTCTGCATCAAAATTTTCGGCACTAAAAGGTCCTGGCTTTCTCATTAACATTTGCTCAATCTTTGTTAGTTCTCTTAGATCATCTTCGACTTCATAGTATTCTGGCTCTTCTTTCCACCATGCAAGAGAATCTTCGGTACTTTCTTCTGTTTCAATCTTTTTCTGTTCTGCATTAGATGTGGTCTCTTTCTCTGGTGCAGCTGTATTTGATTCAGCACTACAAGCAGATAAAAAGAGAAGCATAAATAATGCTAGTGGGTATAAATACTTCATTTGAACCTCCATTTTTTCTGTTCGGATTTGATAGCATAAGTTGACTTAGATAAGAGTTGTTATGAAATGGATAAAGTGGAACAAACCCTTTCGTCTTTTACACTTCAATTGTATACGGAGTAATATTCTTTTGGTTCTATTAAATGTATAATAGTGGTAAAAACAAAACGAAAATCCTATATTTTTGGGGTGGGTTTTAGTTCTTTTGTCCTATTTATAGTGCGATAACCTTATAATCGAGGAACACTAGATTTGTAGATCGCTGTGAAACAAGATATTTCTGGGAATCCCTGTTACTTTTTTTTGCGAAGGCAATGTCATTATTTTTCGTTCATTTTATGAAAGATAATTCACTTGTCCAAACAGGTTTATGGATTATACATAAGTTATTAATAATTAAAGGGAAGGAGGGAAAAGAATGAGCAGAGATCGGTCGAATGGTTCTAGAAATGAGTCAGACACAGATGTGCGCAATAAGGTAGAATCTGATGTGGAGTTTAAAAATCGCTTAGATAATGAAAATGATGTGAATGTAAAGGACAAGAATACAAATGTGGCAAAAGCAAGAGTCTTTAAAAGTGGGAACACTAACCTAGATATCGATATTCGCGTGGACAGTGATTCCCGTGCAAGAGTACGCACAAGATCTGAGGCTGATGCTGAATCTGATCAAGACCAAGATCAAGATCAGGACCAGGAACAGAGACAACGCTTCTTTGATTAATACTAGATTGAAAAACAAGGAATACTATGATCATAGTATTCCTTGTTTTTAAGTAAAGGATTAATTAGGCAACAATACGTAGAAATCAAACGAAAACGCTTATTCGATTCGAGGTAGTGGAAATTCAGATTTCGATCTTACAGTAAAGATCCAAATTGAAACAAAAGCGATTCTTTATGGAATGATGTGTAGTTTATACGCAAAAGGAGAATTAGGTGAAATTCAACTAGAGAAGTCAGTAAGAAAGTTTGATGCATTAATTGATCAAGATAAAAATAAGAAAAGAATAATTCCACCTCAGGGGCAAGTAGACCGACGATACTCCACTTTCCCAATTAACGACAAGAAGGAAAGAGTGATGCTTTTTTCTTCCTTACATAACAAGCCATGAACCACCCTGTGGTCTTTTGGCTCTTTCCTGTAAAGGCAGAATTTAGCACAAGGATGGTTCCTAATCGACCCCTGCTACCATTGATTAATCTAAGTTATTTACTAAGGCGAATCCCTGTCATGTATTTTTATAAGCCGTTTCTGAACAATTGCAAAAAGCAAACCTTTCGGAAACAGGTCCGTGGAACATTTGAATTGTGAAACAAGATTTTTCAGGGCGTCCCTTTAACTATATTGCATCAAATAGGTTGCCGACGAGTCTTCCGAAGCCTCTTATTAGCCACCAAATCATTCGGAGAGGGAATAGAATTAGTTCGGGTATGTAGAATAGGACATCGAATAGAAAGTCGATAAATGTGTAGTGGTCGCTGTGTTTTTTGTTAGTGATTCGTTTTGCTTTCTTTTTTCTCCACCATTTTTTCATTTTAGTGCTCCTCTCTTGAAAGGAATCTATTACTATTGAACGAAATCAGAAATCAATATTGATATGATTATACGTAATTGTTTATTGTGGAAATTTTATGATTTCCTACGCTTTGTTTTAATACGTTTTTTTTTTAGTTTAGGTTTCAATACATTTCTCAATATATTCTTTGTATTAATATCAATTTGTCGAGGAGAATCCGTCCTTGTGGCTTGGATTCTGTGCTTTAAAATTTATCTAAGTTGGAGAAGAGGTTATGTAAAAAATGAACGGGGAAGGTGATACACAAATTGCGGATCATTTGCCTGAATATATAAAGATACGGGTATGTGGTACGAAAGTGACGTACTTTCATCAGATAAGCAAAAATTTCGATCGATTGCCAAGATGGAGTTCAGTAAAAAATGAAATAAAAAAATGTTGAGCGGACAAACAGCGATTTTCTTTTTCGCGCCAGATCTTTTTGGCAGTTAACCATGGGGCGGTTGCATTAACAGGTCTCTCACATAGTTCAATTGAAGAATTTAGTCAAAGGATTGGAATGCATATTGGGTGTGTTATTTAGTCATTTAGATTCTATATTATTATATTTTACGGTTCTAATACTACAAGCAAATTAAAGAGGCTATTTAACGAGATAAGTCAGTGACTACAAAGGAGGTCCAACATTCCTCTTTATGTAGGTTACTGGCTTTTGGGTACGAAAAATTCAGTGAAAATTAAGTAACGGATAGAGTTGATAATTTGGGGAAAATTCCTTTTTATGGTTTGCGTTCTGATCCATCATAAAAATAATGTGTTACGATTAAATTACCAATTGTTGGGGCGGAATGGATCCTGTGATGTCCGAGTATATAAATAAAATTGGAAGGGGGAGAGGTTGATGGACGCTACTCAAATCGGCAATATGAGACTAAAGCAAGTGGCTGTCATGAATGGGATTTTCCTAGGTGTAATTATTATCTTTTTTATCGTGATTGAAGTTTTTACGGTCACATTTGCACAGTTTTTCGTATTTCTTGGAGTGGTGATGTTGATTCAAGGTGTTTACGGCCTACTGAAAGGGGATTCTCCAAAATCAATTTTTTCGATTTTTGAGCAAGTCGCTGTTTATGAAAAACAGAAAATGGGAAGTGAATGGTACAAACAGCGTAAAATCGGGTTTATCTGGAACCTGATTATCGGTTGCTTGATGTTTTTGCAATCTATTGGGAATGTAAACACTACCGGAGATGTCTTAGAATTTGACTTGTTCTTTTTAGCAATTATCGTGTTTTTTATGTTCGTTGTGACCAATTTTAGCTTAATTATTCATTTTCGAAAGATTGACCGGTCTACTTCAGAGAATGATTTTAAAGGTTATGCTCGAAAATCGAGTCTTAGGGCGGTTGCCGTTGGCTTGATTTTAGGCGTCGTGTTCGCGTTGATTACTCTTTCTTATATATTTTCTGTTATTTAGTGGAAATGCTTCGGTGGTTATTTTAAAAAAGGGGGGAGAGTGGATGGTGCCGATTTTACAGACAATCCTTTTCGTCATTGCCTTTATTGTTGCTGTATTATTCGTGGTTCAAAAACGAAAGCAGGCGGGAATTACAGGTTTGAAAAGCGCGGTAACTCCGATCTGTTTTTTCCTAATTGGCTTGGTTAATTTGATTGCATATTGGTTTAATTTTATGGGGCTTTGGAATTGGACACTAACGGTTTTGTTGTTGCTGTTAGGTGCCTATTTTACGAAGTATTTGGCCGTTCCCAAAAGAAGATAAATGTGAAAAGGGATGCTCCAGTGATTGGGAAGCAGCCATTTTCAATTTGACTCTTTCCTTAAACTTTGTTGCTTTTCGAGATAAAATGTAAAGAATTAGTTTTAACCTACAAAATGGCTTTTCTGCGTTAAAATCGCCTTTAGGATTTTATTCTATACGAAATACAGCCTTTTATTTTCATTCAACCCGTAACAGGAATAATTTAAACAAGATACCAACAAACTAAATAAAAAAAAGGGGCATGACATTTATAGATGATTAGGAAGGGATAAGCATGAAGAAGATTGTTGTGTTTCTATTAAGCCTAATTTTTATGATGATTATAAGTTTATTTCCTTCACAAGTATATGGACAGAATTTAAGCATTTATGATGTCAAACCAGGTGATACGTTATCGGCAATTGCCAAGAGATACCATACTTCTGCTCAGGAGATAAAGAAGGTAAATAAGCTAAGATCGGATCAAATTTATGTCGGGCAAAAACTTAAAATTTATCCTCATAAATATACGACACAAGGTCAGTTTATCTTGTTGACAAGGGAAGAGTTTAAGCTTTGGTTGTTTAACCAAAACGTGGCGCGAAAAATAAATAAAATTCAACATCATCATACATGGGCCCCTTCTTATCGGCACTTTAAAGGTTCGAATCATTTTGCCATTTTGAATGGCATGAAAAATCATCATGTAAATAAAATGAAATGGAGAAATATTGCGCAAAACCTAACGACTTTTCCAGATGGGAGAATTGCTATTTCAAGGCCTTTTAATGATGAGCCAGAAGGGTCGATTGGCCCCATTGCCAATAGTGGCGCAATTATGATTGAAAACCTTGGCAACTTTGATATTGGAAAAGACCAAATGACCCAAGAGCATAAAGAAACAATTGTTTATGTAACCGCTTTGCTTTGTTTAAAATTTGGTTTAACTCCTTCAATCGACAGCATTACTTACCATCATTGGTGGCATTATGGGACAAAACGGCGCGTATTAGACAAACATAACAAATACTCTGTGAAAAGTTGTCCAGGAACCAACTTTTTTGGCGGCAATAACACAGCTCATGCAAGAAATAATTTTTACCCTCTTGTTGTGAAGAAGATGGAGGAGATACGCGCGACCATGCGTTGATTTTGATGAGAGGTAAATTTAACCAGATGCTCGTCATTCCGTTTAGGATGGCGGGTTATTTTTTTATTATAAAGTGTTCAGTCTCCCCAGGAGTTGGTGCTTTTGTGACCCTCTTCCTTTCGTTTTGATAGAATTAATTCTCTTATCGTGGTAAAAAAGGCACTCTTCTCTATTTAGAATAATAAACAGCAATGTTGAGTGCCTTATTTATAGGAGTTAATACCTGTTTTAGGGAATGCCTTTAGGTAAAATATACCATATATTTTAATGTTAAAAAGGTTCTAAATATTCATTTAAAATAAAATCTATTAATCTATAATAGGAATAATCAAAACTTAGGGGGTCGAAAGATATGAAGAGAAAGATGATTATACCGATGGCGCTGTCTTCAGCGTTATTGTTAGGAACAGTGCCAATGGGCAGTGTACTTGCCAACAACGATCCGGTTGTAAGCAGTGTACAAGCTCAAAAGAAGTGGAATGAAAATGCAAATGTTCCAGTTTTCGTAAAGGAGAAGCATGCAGAGAAATTTGCTACTAGCAGCGCTGCGAATGCAGTTAAATACCTCAAGAAAAACGAAGCGAAAACCGGTATTAAAAATGTTGACAAAAACTTAAAGGTAAAAAATGTTTCTAAAGATGAATTGGGCATGACGCATGTTCGTTTTAATCAAGCAAAAAATGGTGTTCCAATTGAAGGATCAGAAGTGGTTGTTCATTTTAATGATAAGAATGAAGTACAATCCGTTAACGGTAGAGTGAATCAGAACCTTGTCGATGAGGCGGTGGACACAACAGCTTCTCTAAGTGCAGCTGACGCACTAGAAAAAGCGAAGGCGGCTGTAAATGCTCCTGAGGAGTTTACATATGAACCAACAACTGAGCTTGTGATTTATCCTTTTGAAGGAAAAGCATATACTGCTTATAAAACAAATGTGAATTTCATGGGCGATGCACCTGGGAACTGGTATGTTTATGTTGATGCGAACACTGGAGAAGTGATTGATAAGTATAATGGCATCATGCATGCGGATGAAATTAAAACTCAAAAGGGAGTTGGACTTGGCGTTCATGGAGCACATCGTGAGTTGCATATCTCCAAAGTGCAAGAAGAAAAAGCCGGTACACAGTTTGCTTTAGCGGATTTCTCACATGAGAATCTTGAGGGAATTTTAACGTACGATTCTAAAAACGACGGAAATACTAGCAATGATACATTATTTGTAGGAAATGATGCTTCCTTTAAGGATGATTATGACCGTGCTGCTGTTGATGCACACTATAACTCCGAAAAAGTATACGAGTATTTCTTAAATGAACATGATCGCAATTCCCTTGATGGAGAAGGCATGGCTATTGTTTCTTATGTTCACTATGGACAAAATTATAACAACGCATTCTGGAACGGTGCTTGGATGACGTATGGAGATGGAGACGGGGAATTCATGACTTCACTATCAGCTGGTCTTGATGTTGCAGCGCACGAAATGACTCATGGCGTTATTTCGAAAACAGCTAACCTCCAGTACCGCAATCAATCCGGTGCACTAAACGAATCATTTGCGGATGTGTTTGGTGCTCTTGTTGATGATAGTGATTGGGAAATGGGCGAAGATATCATGGCTCCAGCTGCGAAAGAAGATGGGCTTACAAGACTTCGTAGTTTAAGTGATCCAAACAGCGTGGTAGTCAGCAACGAACAAAGAGCAGCGTATGCTACTGATGATCGTAAAGTATATCCAGACCATATGGATGAATTCTATAACATGCCGCTGAATGTTGATAATGGTGGGGTTCATATCAACTCTTCGATTACAAACCATGCTGCTTACTTAATCGGTCAAGAAGTCGGTCGTGAAAAATTAGGGAAAATCTACTACCGTGCTTTAACAGTTTACTTAACACCAACTTCTGACTTTAGCGACGCTCGTCAAGCGATCGTTCAGTCGGCTATCGACTTATACGGTGAAGATAGCGAAGAAACAGCAGCAACAAATGCTGGCTTTGATGCAGTAGGAATCTACTAATCTCGCTATCTTAAAGATAAAAACTGCACTCTCATTGTTAGATTGATTCATCTAGCAATGGGCGGTGCAGTTTTTTGCTTGCATGTGGAACAATTTTTGTGAAACAAGATTTTTCGGGGCGCCCCTGTGACTTTTTAAAAACACCTTGTAAACGATTGCAGTTCGTGTTAGAGTAAACAACGTAAACGTTTACGGAGTATATGAGGGGTAATCGAAAATGGCAATTACGATTAAAGATGTTGCGAAAAAGGCAAATGTATCCATTGCGACGGTTTCGAGGATTATTAATAATAAGCCAGGTTATTCGAAAGAAACGGAAATAAAGGTTCTTGAGGTAATCAAGGAGCTTGGATATTCTCCGAATAGTATCGCTAGAGGATTAATTAGTAAGCGCACACATACGATTGGAGTATTAGTACCAAAGCTATCGAGTATGTTAACGAATGAAATTATTCGAGGGATTGAGAACATTACCCACCAATACGGTTCGAGTGTAATCGTATGCCATACGGAGTCGAACGGTCAAAAGACAATGCAATATTTGCAGTTACTCCATGAAAAACAAGTTGATGGGATTATTTTTGCTAGTACTTCCTTAACAGAGGAGTACTATCAATTCATCGAAAACAAAGGGATCCCAATCGTACTTCTGTCTACTAAATCAGACCAATTTCCTGTTCCTTATGTAAAAGTGGATGACGAGGTTGCCGCCTATACTGCGACAGAATATTTGATTAAAAAAGGACATCGGACAATTGGGATGTTAAGTGGAAACAGAGATGACCGAATTGCGGGTAAACCAAGAGTTGATGGGTTTATAAAAGCCTTGAAAAACTATCAATTGTCAGTAAATGAGGACCACATTGTTTCGTTCCATGGATTCAGTTTTCATGATGGGGTTAATTGTTTTCAACAATTGATACATCAAATCCCTGATGTAACAGCAGTGTTTGCCGCAAGTGATGAAATGGCCTTGGGAATGATCTCAGCTGCCTATGAAATGGGAATCAAAGTTCCTGAGCAAATTTCAGTGATTGGTTATGACAATTTAAGTATTGCCGAGATGAGTATTCCTCCTTTAACTTCAGTAGCACAACCCTTATGTGAAATGGGGGAGGCTGCAGCGGAAATGGTTTTTGAAGTGATTGAAAACAATCAAAAAGTGAACAGTCAAATATGTGCTCATCATATTGTGGAAAGAAAAAGTGTAAGAAGTTTATAAAAAAGAGAGACAACACTCTTTTTTATCTTTAACGTAAACGTTTACGTTAAATAGGTTCTACTTGGTTTATCTACAATTCTACTAAAAAATTTTACAAAGTAAGAAAACGTTTACGTTCCAAACCTATTATATTTTTTAGTAGATAGGTAAACGTTTACGCTTCTGTTGTTTTTTACATTTAGAGTAAACGTTTACGTTTTACTTTTAAATGTATAAATATATTTTAGAAACTTTTAAAAAATTTGAAACACATTTGGAGGGTTCACCATGAAAAAAATCACAAAAGGATTCCTATCAGTGAGTTTAGGAGCTTCATTGCTACTAGCAGGATGTGGCGGTGGAGGAGATAATGCCGATGGAAAAGTTACCTTAGAGTTGTTTTCCAATAAATCCGAAAGC
>Ga0182742_1003852_pt1 | contig 14149 bp, 11 predicted proteins | sample eDN5th37CBELigMG_FD_128880 | JGI IMG/M metagenome (GOLD analysis project Ga0182742, IMG submission 128880) | Enriched Miracle-Growth compost microbial communities from Emeryville, California, USA - eDNA 5th pass 37_C BE-Lig MG (version 2)... ... | reverse complement strand
TCCTGCCCGATCCGCCGCCACGCCATATCGGCCTCCATCAGCAGACAGGAGCAGCGAATCAGGCAGGACGTCGTACGTCCATACACATCCGCGCACAGGTCTCACTGGACCAGGACCTGTTCAAGCCGGTGGCCGACGAGATCGAGAAGCGTGCGCGGGTGATGCTGATCGGCTATGGCGGCGGCGGGGTGCGCAACATCTTCGCGACCAGGCCGTTGCGCGACCTGGCCGATCTGCGCGGGCTGAAGATCCGGGTGCAGGGCACCCCGATCTGGAGCCGCGCCTTCACCGCCGCCGGCATGTCGCCGACCGTCATCGCCTATAACGAGATCTACAACGCCATCCAGAACAACGTCATCGAGGCTGGCGAGAACGAGGCCGCCGGTGTCGAGCAGATGCGCTTCTTCGAAGTGGCGCCGCAGCTGGCCATGACCCAGCACGCCATCACCATCCGGCCGCTCTGCTTCTCCTCGGCCAGTTTCGCGCGGCTGCCAGGCGATCTCCAGGCGGCCATCCGCCGCGCCGGCAAGGAGGCGGGCACCTTCGGCCGGCAGATCGAATCCAGCGAGGATGCGGCGAAGCTGGAGGCGCTGGAGAAGGCCGGCAAGCTGCAACGCGTCGAGTTCACCGAGCGCGCCGAGATGAAGCGCCTGGTGGACCCGGTCATGCAGGCCTACGCGAAGGAGATCGGCGCCGATCCCATCCTGCAGAAGATCAACGCCCTTTCGGCCTGAACCCGCAACCGGCGGGGGTGGCGCGCCGCGCCCCGCATCCCGCTTCCATCAGGAGTGCCCATGGTTCAGCCACCGAAGGGTGCGCTCGGCCTGCTGCGCCGGGTGAACGATGGTCTCGCGCGTTGCATCGCCCTGCTGCTGATTCTCAGTGTCGGCGTGCTGGTCATCCCGGTCAGCCTGCAGATCTTCTCCCGCTACACCTCCCTCATCCCCTCCTACATCTGGACCGAGGAGCTGGCGCGCTTCTGCCTGATCTACTCCATCATGCTCGGCGCCATGCTGGCGGTGCGGGAGGGCACGCATTTCGTCGTGGATGTCTTCCCGCGCCTCACCCCGCGCGGGGAGGCGAAGGTGGAGCTCTTCGCCGGCAGCTTCGTGCTGGTCTTCGCCTTCGTCTTTCTCTGGTGGGGCTGGGAGTTCACCGAATTCGCCTTCTACCGGATCAGCGAACTGGCCGAGCTGCCGCTCTGGATGATCCACATCGTCTGGCCGGTGGCGGGCCTGGTCTGGATCCTGTTCCAGGCCGAGCGCATGGCCCGGGCCATTGCGGTGCTGCGGGGAGAGCCGGTGTGATGGGCGGCAATGTCCTGGCGCCCGGCACCGCCGCGGCCATTCTGTTCGGCATCTTCTTCCTGCTGCTGGTGCTGCGCGTGCCGGTGGCGGTCTCGCTCGGCCTCGCCTGCCTGCCGATCCTGCTGATCGAGCCGCGACTCTCGCCCATGATGCTCGCGCAGGAGACCTTCAACGCCTATAACAGCTTCATCCTGCTGGCGGTGCCCTTCTTCCTGCTGACCGCCAACCTGATGAACATAGGCGGCATCACCGACCGGCTGGTGACCTTCTCCCGTGCCCTGGTTGGGCATTTCCCCGGAGGGCTGGCGCAGATCAACGTCGTGCTGTCCTTCTTCTTCGCCGGCATTTCCGGCAGCAGCACCGCCGACGCCGCCTCCCAGTCCAAGATCTTCATCGAGGCGCAGCGGAAGGAGGGCTATGACGACAGCTTCAGCGTCGCCATCACCGCCGTCTCCGCGGTGCTGGCGGTCATCATTCCGCCCTCCATCCTGATGATCGTCTGGGGCGGGGTGCTGACCGTCTCCATCGGCGCCCTGTTCCTGGCGGGCATCGTCCCCGGCCTGCTGATCGGCCTGGTACAGATGGCGACCGTCCATGCCTATGCGAAGCTGCGCGGCTATCCCACTTACCGCCGCGCGACCCTGGGGCAGGTGGTGCGCAGCTTTCTCGTCTCCGTCCCCGCCCTGACCACGCCGATGATCATCGTCGGCGGCAAGATCTTCGGCTGGTTCACCGCCACCGAGAGCGCCTGCATCGCCGTGCTCTATGCAGGCTTCCTCTCCCTCCTCGTCTACCGGGAGATGGACTGGAAGGGGCTGGTGAATGCGCTGGGCGATACCGGGCGGCTGGCCGGCGTCGCCCTGTTCTGCGTCGGCACGGCAAGCTGCTTCGGCTGGCTGCTCGCCTATTACGAGATCCCGAAAGCGTTGCTGGCCAGCGTGCAGGGCTGGGGCATGGGGCCGGTCGGCGCCGGCTTCTTCATCGCCAGCGTCTTCCTGGTGGTGGGCTGCTTCCTGGATGCCATCCCGGCCATCATCATCGTCGGCTCCATCCTGCAGCCGCTTGCCATCGGGGTGGGGATCGACCCGGTGCATTTCGCCATGATCGGCATCATCTCCCTGGCCTTCGGGCTGGTGACGCCGCCCTACGGGCTGTGCCTGATGATCGCCTGCTCGGTGGCCGGGATACGGATCGGCGACGCGCTGAAGGACACCTGCATCATGCTACTGCCGATGCTGGGGGTGCTGGCGCTGGTCATCCTCTTCCCCTCCATCGTGCTGTTTCTGCCGGGGCTGATCTCCCCCGAATTCCTCCGCTGACCGGCCGGCTGCCGCACCCCTGTGCCGGCGCGGCAGTCCGGAACCGGAGCAGCCCGGTCACGTTCCCTGCCCGAATCGGCATGGTGCCGAGAGGGAACCCCATGTCCATTATCTGGATCGTCATCCTGCTCATCGTCCTACTGGCGGTGCTGCCGACATGGCCCTACAGCGCCGGCTGGGGCTATTTCCCGTCCGGCCTTCTCGGCCTCATCCTCATCGTCATAGTCATCCTGGCCCTGATGGGCCGTCTCTGACGGCGGGATGCCGGAATCGCAGAGCGGAACGACCCGCAGGGTTGCGATCGCCGGGCGCCGCTACGCACTGACCAGCGACCCGGAGGACAGCTTCCAGGATGTGTCCCGGCACGCGAAGGGCGTGCGGGCCCTGCACTCGGTCGCGGCGGCGCTGCTGCCGCTGGGCCGGGTGATCGCGGCGGAGCCCTCGCCCCGCAGCCTATGCGCCCTGAGGCAGAATGTGGCGGCAAACGGCCTGGGGGACCGCATTACCATTGAGTCGGCGGCGCGGCGATCGCCCGCTACCGGCCGATCCCCATCGTCGAGTTCAACGCCCGGACCATCCTGGGCAACCGCAACCGGAACCCGCGGGAGGTGCTGGAGGACTGGCTGGCCCGCTTTCCGGTGGTCCATGCCATCCGCGACACGGTCCCGCCGGAGCGGATCACGCCGGATGGCGCCCTGGCCTTCCTGTACGACCATCTGGTGCAGCGCCGCTGCCCGAATGACCTGGTCCTGGGCTTCGATGCAGGCTGGACCGCCCGCTGGCGCCCGCCGCCCGGAGCCGGGCAGCGGCGATCCTTGGCCCCTCCCCGCGGGCCGGGGAGGGGAGGAGGTTCCTCAGTGCGCCTCGGCCAGCGCCGCCTCCGCCGCCACGCCGAGGCACTCCTCCAGCGAGGCGCGCAGCCGGCGCAGGTTGCGGTGCCGGGCGAAGCTGCGGCGCAGCGCGTCCTGCGTCTCCGGCTCCAGCCGCGGCAGGTCGTCCGCGGTGCAGCCCATATCGGCGGCGATGCCCCCGAGCAGCCCCTGCATGACGGAGGGGAAGGCGCTGGCCGGCGGCGGCTCGATCTGGTGGACCGAGATGCGGGAGAGCAGCGGCGCCGGGATGCCGCGCGTCTCGTTGGCCGCCATGATCCACAGCACATGCCGCAGATCGGCGGTCGTCCGCAGGCATTCGTCGAACCAGGCGGAGGCGCTCTCCGGCTCGATCATCGCCAGCAGGGTGTCATGGACACGCCCGTTGCTCTCCCGCTGGCCGCCGGCCTTCTCGACCTCGTCGAGAAAGAAGACCGGGTTCGGGGCGGAAAGCCGGGCCATTTCGGCGATCGGCCAGGCCGGGGTCGCCGCGCTCCAGCCGCGGGCAGTGCCCTGCAGGCAGCGATTGTCAGTGGCGCCGCCCAGGTTGAGGCTGGAGAAGGGCAGGTCCAGTGCCTGCGCCAGCCGCCGGGCGAACCAGGTCTTGCCCACGCCCGGGGCGCCGACCAGCAGGATCGGCCGCAGTCGCGGGGAGGGGCGGCCGGCATGCGCGGCCAGGGCCAGGGTGCGCCGAATCTCGGCGATCGGCGCGGCGAAGGCGGGCGCGGCCTCGGCCAGGGCGATGAGGCGCTTCCCGGCATCGCGCGGCACCCGCCGCAGCGGCATCGGCGCGGCGAGCGGCTGGTAGTGCTGCCATTCCGGCCGGTCATTCGGCGGCTCGAAGGGCTGCAGCACGGTCACGGCCGGGCCATCCGCAGGCTGCGGCCGGGCCGCGGCCGGTTCGGACGGCGCGGCGGGGGCAACCGTTGGTTCGGGTCGGTCGAGCATGTCCGCGATGCGGAAGGACAGGGGCCGGCCGCTATCCCCGCTCGGGACGAAGCGCAGCCAGAGATCCGCCGCCAGCCGGGCGGCCAGCACGAAGCGGCGCAGCCGGGCCGACGCTGCGGTGGCATTGGCCAGGCTGCGGGCTTCCGCATGCAGGCGGTGCTGCAGGGCCTCGATGCAGGCCAGGGCGGCCTGGCGGCAGAGCGGCCCGCCGCGCTCGGCGACGATGCGGGTCGCGGCCAGCACCAGGTCGGGGCCCTGGGCGAATCGGTGCGCGATGGGCGCGAAGTTCGCGGCGAAATCCAGCAGCCCGGCATCGTCGCCGGGGCGCATGGCGCGCTCCCCCACCCGGGCGGGGAAGAAGGGGGAGCGCAGATGCTCCAGCAGCGCCGCTTCCAGCGCCGCGATCTCTTGCCGCTCGATGACCAGCCAGAGGCAGAGTGGCGGGGTGGTCTCGTCACCGAACAGCATGATGGCGCCGCTGGTGCCGGGCTCGGCCACGGGTTGGCTGGAGGGGAAGCTGTGGTTGTCGAGGATCGTATCGGGCAATGTCCGGGCTCACTCACGGAGGCTCACGGGAAGGAGAGCCAAGAAAACATCGTATGCCGTGTTTGTGAATACAATTCTCATTCCGGTTCGCTGCTCCCTTTCCTGTGTTGCCACAGGGCCAACCGGAACAATGCCGCCCCGGGGGCCCGAAACCCCCCGTAGCAAAGCAGGCAGGGCGCCACTGTTAGGGGCGCCACAGCGGGCAATTATATGAGGTTGTGCCCCAGCACCCGGCCGGCCACCGCGTCCAGCTTCGCAAGCAGGGCAGGGTCGCGTTTTTCGGGGGCGGTGATGATGGCATTGTCCAGGGCGCGGTCGCAGCCGGCAGGGCAGGGGCCGCGCCGGACGCCCAGCGCCGGCACCACGGCCTTCACCAGGGCCCGCGCCTTTTCGGCGTTGCCGAGCAGGACCTTCACCACCTGGTCGACCGTCACATGGTCATGGTCCGGGTGCCAGCAGTCGAAATCCGTGACCATGGCGACGGTGGCGTAGCAAAGCTCCGCCTCCCGCGCGAGTTTCGCTTCCGGCATGTTGGTCATGCCGATCACGCTGCAGCCCCACTGCCGGTAGAGCTCGCTCTCCGCCCTGGTGCTGAATTGCGGGCCTTCCATGACGAGATAGGTGCCGCCGCGGGTGACCGGCAGCGAGAGGCCGCGCGCCGCCGCCTCCAGCGCATCGCCGAGTCGCGGGCAGACCGGATGCGCCACAGAGACATGCGCGACGCAGCCGGTGCCGAAGAAGCTCTTCTGCCGGGCGAAGGTGCGGTCGATGAATTGATCCACAATGACGAAATGACCCGGCGGCAGATCCTCCCGCAGGGAACCGACGGCGGAGAGGGAGATGATTTCCGTGACGCCGGACCGCTTCAGCGCATCGATGTTGGCGCGGTAATTCAGCTCCGAGGGCGGGGTTGGGTGGCCGCGGCCGTGGCGCGGCAGGAAGACGCAGCGGACCCCGGCGAGGCGGCCGAAGAGCAACTCGTCCGAGGGCTCGCCCCAGGGGGTTTCCACCCGGCGCCATTCCCGCTCCTCCAGCCCATCGATGTCGTAGAGGCCGGATCCGCCGATCAGGCCGATCACGGGTTCGATGATGTCAGGCATGGGGGCGGCTCCGTCGCGGGAAAGACGGTGGGGTTCTAGACACATCGCCAGGAGGCGTCATCGCCCTCGCGCGTGGCACGGGCGGCATGCATCGCAGGGTGCGGCCGGGCGAGGGCCGAATCGTGGCCGGGACGGGGCCGCCATGGCATCATTCCGCGAGTGCCGCCTGGTGGCGGGACCCGAACGGAGGAATTCCGCTTGCCCCTGCGCCCCGTCCCCTTGGCTGCCCTCCTGACCGCCCTGTTGCTCGCCGCCTGCGCCTCGGCCTCGCCGCCGCGCATCACCGATTCCCGGATCGAGCGCGGGACCGCGCTGCCGCCGCCCGGCCTTTCCGGGCCGCCGGTCCACCCCTGAGCGGCCTGGAGAGGCCAGGCCGGAAATGAAGAAGGGCCGCCCGAGGGCGGCCCTTTTCATCAGAATGTCGGGGATGCCCTCCTCAGTGGAGGTCGGCCCAGACCTTGCGCTTCACCGCATAGGCGAGGCAGCCGAGGATGGTCAGGAAGAGCACCATCCGCACGCCCAGCGCCTTGCGGACCTCCATCTCCGGCTCCGACGCCCAGGCGAGGAAGGTGGCGACGTCATGCGCCATCTGCTCGACCGTGGCCTTGGTGCCGTCGGTATATTCCACCTGGCCCTCGCCGCTCAGGGGCGGGGCCATGGCGATCTGATGGCCCGGGAAGTACTTGTTGTAGCTCATCCCCGGCATCAGGGTCACGCCTTCCGGCGGATCGGAATAGCCGGTGAGCAGGGCGTAGATGTAATTCGCGCCGCCCTCCCGCGCCTTGGTGATGACCGAGAGATCCGGCGGCAGGGCGCCGTTGTTGGCCGCCCGCGCCGCCTGCTCATTGGGGAAGGGGCGGCGGAAGCGGTCGGAGGGGCGCCCCGGCCGCTCGAACATCTGGCCCTCGTCATTCGGGCCGTCCTGCACTTCCACCGAGGCGGCGATCGCCCGGACCTGAGCTTCGGACAGGCCGATCTCCTGCAGGTTGCGGTAGTACAACTGCTGCATGGAGTGGCAGGCGGCGCAGACATCCTTGTAGACCAGGAAGCCGCGCTGGACGGCCGCCCGGTCGAAGGTGCCGAACAGCCCCTGGAAGGAGAAATTGGCGTTCGGGATGGCGATCTCCCCCTCCGCCGCCAGCGCCGGGCTGGCGGCGAGCAGGCCGCCAGCGACGGCGAGGGCCCTCAGGGCCGAGCGCCCCCCGCGGAGTGAAAAACGGAACCCGAACATCAGGCCTTCTCCATCGGCTTGCTGGTGGCGCCGGCGGGCAGGGGGCCGCCGCCGCGCAGAACGGGACGGGCGATGCTCTCCGGCAGCGGCAGCGGCCGCTCCAGCCGGCCGAGCAGCGGCAGGATCACCAGGAAGTAGGCGAAGTAGTAGATCGTCGCGACCCTGGCCAGGACCACATAGATCCCCTCCGGCGGCTTGGCGCCGCAGTACATCAGCACCAGGAAGGCGATGGTCCAGAGGAACAGGAACCACTTGGCGATCGGCCGGAAGCGCATGGAGCGAACCGGGCTGGTGTCCAGCCAGGGCACCACGAACCAGATCAGGATGGAGCCGAACATCAGCAGCACGCCGCCCAGCTTGTCCGGCACCGCGCGCAGGATGGCGTAGAAGGGCAGGAAGTACCATTCCGGCACGATATGCGGCGGCGTCACCAGCGGGTTGGCCGGGATGTAGTTGTCCGGGTGGCCCAGGTAGTTCGGGAAGAAGAACACCAGGATCGCGAAGACGATGAAGTAGACGACCAGCCCGACGCTGTCCTTCACCGTGTAGTAGGGGTGGAAGGGCACGGTGTCCTGCGGCCCCTTCGGGTCGATGCCGAGCGGGTTGTTGGAGCCCGTGACGTGCAGCGCGGCGACATGCAGGAAGACCACGCCGAAGATCACGAAGGGCAGCAGGTAGTGCAGGCTGAAGAAGCGGTTGAGCGTGGGATTGCCGACGCTGAACCCGCCCCAGAGCCAGGTCACGATGCTCTCGCCGACCACCGGGAAGGCGCTGAACAGGTTGGTGATGACCGTGGCGCCCCAGAAGGACATCTGGCCCCAGGGCAGGACGTAGCCCATGAAGGCGGTGGCCATCATCAGCAGGAAGATGACCACGCCGATCATCCACAGCAGCTCCCGCGGCGCCTTGTAGGAGCCGTAGTAGAAGCCGCGCCAGATGTGGATGTAGACCACGATGAAGAACATGCTGGCGCCGTTGGCGTGCACGTAGCGCAGCAGCCAGCCGTAATTCACGTCGCGCATGATGCGCTCGACGGAATCGAAGGCGTAGTCGACATGCGGCGTGTACTGCATCGCCAGGAAGATGCCGGTGGCGATCATGATCAACAGGTTGACCATCGCCAGGGCGCCGAAATTCCAGAAGTAGTTGAAGTTCCGGGGCGTGGGGAACGTCCCGTACTCCTTCTGCATCATGGTGAAGACCGGCAGGCGCGCGTCGATCCAGCGCACCACCGGGTTGGCGAAATCGCTCTTGTGCTGGCCGGCGGCCATGGGGCGCTCCTTGTCTGCAGGGCCGTTGCTCGCCTCGGGCCGGGCCCTTGGCGAGCGGGCCCGCTCAGCCGATCCGAATCTGCGTGTCGGAGGTGAAGGAATACGGGGGCACTTCCAGGTTGGCCGGTGCCGGCCCCTTCCTGATGCGCCCCGAGGTGTCGTACGCGCTGCCATGGCAGGGGCAGAACCACCCGCCAAACTCGCCGCGCGGATCCGTGGGCTTCTGGCCCAGCGGCACGCAGCCGAGATGCGTGCAGATGCCGACCACGACCAGCCAGGGATCCTTCTGCACCCGCGACTGGTCCGTCTCCGGATCCGGGAGGGCGGAGAGCGGGACGGAGCGCGCCTCCTGGATCTCCTTCTCGGTGCGGTTGCGCACGAAAATCGGCTTGCCGCGCCACATCACCGTAATCGCGGCGCCGGCCGCGACCTGGGAGAGGTCCACATCGGTGGTGGACAGCGCCAGGACGTCGCGGGCCGGGTTCATCGAGGCGATGAAGGGCCAGACGACGACGCCCACGCCCACTGCCGCGAAGGCCGTGGTCACCAATTGCAGGAAGTCCCGGCGGGTTTCGCCAGTCTCGGCGGCGGGGGGCGACGTGTGGGGCGCCCCAGGGGGCGCCAAAGTATCGGCCATGCCTCTTCGTCCCTGATCCCGGCCACGCCCGCATCCCGGGGCGGGACCGGCGGGGGCCGAATGCGATATGCCCGAGCACCCGCCGGGACCCGCCTGCAGGCGGGCCTCGCCAGGCACCCCTTCGCGGCGGGGGAGGCCAATTCCGGCCAAGGCGGAACCCGCGCTCCCCCATCGCGCCGCGGCGCATATAAAGCTAGGCCGTGCGGGGTGGCAATCCGCCGGACCCGCAACCCCACCGATATGCCGCGCAGGAGCACGACTTGACCGACGCCGCCGCGACCGCCGCTTCCGCCCCCGATTCCGCCGCGCCCGAGGCGCATCCCTTCGCCGAGCCGGCCCGCATCTGGTTCGAGGAGCTGCGCGACCGCCTCTGCGCCGCCTTCGAGGCGATCGAGGCGGAATGCGACACCGGCCCGCATGCCGCCCTGCCGCCCGGCCGTTTCGAGCGCACCGCATGGTCCCGTCCCGGCGGCGGCGGCGGGGTGATGAGCATCATGCGCGGCCGGGTCTTCGAGAAGGTCGGGGTGAATGTCTCCACCGTGCATGGCGAGTTTTCCCCCGAATTCCGCCGCCAGATCCCGGGGGCGGAGGAGGATCCGCGCTTCTTCGCCACCGGTGTCTCCCTGGTGGCGCATATGCGCAGCCCGCGCGTGCCGGCGGCGCATATGAACACCCGCTTCATCTGCACCACCCGCGCCTGGTTCGGCGGCGGCGGGGACATCACCCCCATGGCACTGGATGCCCCCGAGTCGCGGGAGGACGCGGCCCGCTTCCACGCCGCCTTCAAGGCCGCCTGCGACCGCCACGACCCCGGCTACTATCCCCGCTTCAAGGCCTGGTGCGACGAGTATTTCTTCCTGCCGCACCGGGGGGAGGCGCGCGGCCTCGGCGGCATCTTCTTCGACTGGCTGGGCGACCGGACGCCGGGCAAGGGCACGGCGGCGGATTTCGCCTTCGTCCAGGATGTCGGCCGCGCCTTCCTGGAGGTCTATCCGGCCATCGTCCGCCACCGGATGCGGGAGAGCTGGACCGCGGCGGAGCGGCAGCACCAGCTCATCCGCCGCGGCCGCTATGTGGAGTTCAACCTGCTCCATGACCGCGGCACGCTGTTCGGCCTCAGGACCGGCGGGAATGTTGAGGCGATCCTGATGTCCATGCCGCCCGAGGCGGCCTGGCCCTGATGCCCGCGCAGGACTCCGCACCGCCGCGTGAGGCCGGTTGCGGCACCCCGGAAAGGATTTGCCCTTCGTGGCGCAGTTCCTATCCTCTGCCCGCGCGAGACGGCCGGGAGATGCGGAAGCGATGATCGAGCTCACCGTCAATGGCGAGACGAGGCGTGTAGAAGTGGAGGCCGACACCCCGCTGCTCTGGGTGCTGCGCGACACGCTCGGCCTGACGGGCACGAAATACGGTTGCGGCATCGCCCAGTGCGGCGCCTGCACCGTGCTGGTGGACGGCCAGGCGACGCGATCCTGCTCCGTGCCGGTGGATGCCGTGAGGGGGGCCCGCGTCACCACCATCGAGGCGATCGAGAAGGATCCGGTCGGCCGCCGCGTGGTCGAGGCCTGGGTGGCGCAGGAGGTGCCGCAATGCGGCTACTGCCAGTCCGGCCAGGTGATGGCCGCGACGGCGCTGCTGACCACGACGCCGAAGCCCGATGCGGCCGATATCCGGGCGGCGATGACCAATATCTGCCGCTGCGGCACCTACAACGCGATCGCCGCCGCCATCCGGCAGGCGGCGGACGCCGCTTGAGCGGGAGGACCAGGCCATGCAGGTCGAGGAGGCGCTGCTCGCCCGGATCGAGGCCGGCGAGACCCTGAACCTCTCCCGCCGCGGGCTGCTCGGTGGCGTCGCGGTGGCCGGGCTGCTGCTCGGCGCCGGGATGCCCGGCCGCGTGGCCCGGGCTCAGGCGACTGGCGGGCTGCAGCACGCCACCAAGGTCGCCGCCTATCTCAATATCCGCCCGGACGGCACCATCCATCTGCGCAGCCCCTTCGTCGAGGGCGGGCAGGGGGTGGACACCGCCATCGCCCAGATCGTCGCCGAGGAGCTGGATGCCGATCCCGCCCGCTTCACCGTCACCTGCGCCCCGCCCGGGGCCGACTACATGGTGGTGGCGAACGGACAGCGGCGGCTGACCGGCGGCAGCCTTTCCGTCCGCTCTTCCTACGCGCATTTCCGGAAATTGGGTGCGACGGCGCGCGCCATGCTGCTGCAGGCCGCGGCGGAGCAGTGGTCCGTGCCGGCGAAGGACCTGGTCACGGAGCCGGGCCGGGTGCTGCATCGCGCCTCCGGGCGCGCTGCGGAGTATGGCGAGCTGGCCGCGCTGGCCGCCGCCCTGACCCCGCCGGCTGATGCACCGCTGAAGGATCCGAAGAATTTCCGCCTGATCGGCAAGCCGGTGCCGCGGCTCGGTATGCGGGAGCGCGCGACCGGCCGCGTGCAATATGCCATCGACCTGAAGGTGGAGGGCATGTTGCAGGCCGCCGTGGTCCATGCCCCGCGCGCCGGCGCCCAGCCGGGGGAATTCGGCAATGAGGCGCAGGTGAAGGCGATGCCCGGCGTGCATTCCGTGCACCGCCTGCCCGGCGCCGTCGCGGTGGTGGCGGACAGTTTCTGGCATGCCCGCAAGGCGGTGGAGAGCCTGCAGGTGATCTGGACCGCGCTCTCCGGCCCGGTCCTGGCGGAGGATTTCTCCAACGCCACCATGCTGGACAGCCTGAAGGGTGCCAAGGGCCGCCCCGGCAATCCCGCGGAACAGGCCGGCGATGTCGAGGCCGCCCTGCAGCGCGCCGCGCGGGTGATCGAGGCGGAATACGACGCCCCCTATCTCGCCCATGCGCAGATCGAGCCGCCCTCCGCGCTCGCCCGCTTCAATGCGGATGGCACGCTGGATGTCTGGGTGCCGAACCAGGTGCCGGAGGTCTTCCAGTCCGTCGCCGCGCGGGAGGCGGGGATCGAGCCGGCGAAGGTGCGCATCCACACCCCGCCGCTGGGCGGTTTCTTCGGCCGGCATTTCGCCTATGGCCCCGGCAACCCGATGCCGCAGGCAATCCGGCTGGCCAAGGCGGTGGGCAGGCCGGTCAAGGTGATCTGGACGCGGGAGGAGGAATTCCGCCGCGACGCCTACCGGCCGCTCGCCTTCGCCAATTTCCGGGCGGGGCTGGACAATCAGGGGAAGCTGGTGGCGCTGCATGCGGCGGGTTACGGCGAGGGGCCGATCACGCGCCATTTCGGCGCGGCGCGGCTCGGCAACCCGCCGATCGACGGCTCCATCATGGAAGGGCTGAGCGGCAAGCCCTACCGCGTCGCCAACAAGCGCATCGAGTATGTGCCGGTGCCGCATCCGCCGGGGGTCAATCTCGGCTTCTGGCGCTCGGTCGGGCATTCGATGAACGACTTCTTCTTCGAATGCTTCCTCGATGAGGTGGCGCAGGCGGCGGGGCGCGATCCGCTCGCCTTCCGCCAGGCGCTGCTGCAGCATAGCCCGCGGCACCTGAACCTGCTGAAGGCGGTGACGGAGCTTGCCGGCGGCTGGCGCGGCCAGCCCTTCGAGGCACCGGACGGCTCGCGCCGCGCCCGCGGCCTCGCCATGGCCTCGCCCTTCGGCAGCGAGGTGGCGACCATCGCCGAGGTTTCCATCGACCAGGGCGAGGTGGTGGTGCACGATGTCTGGGTGGCAATCGATCCGGGCCAGGCGGTGAACCCGCGGATCATCGCGCAGCAGGTGGAATCCGCCGTCGCCATCGGCCTGTCCTCGGCCCTGGCCGAGGAGGTGGTCTTCGAGCGCGGCGAGCCGAAGACCCGGAATTTCGACACCTATACCGTGCTGCGCAGCGACCGCATGCCGCGCGTGCATGTGCGCGTGGTGGAGAGCGGCGCCCCCATGGGCGGCATCGGCGAGCCTGGCCTGCCGGGCGTCCCGCCGGCCGTGGCCAATGCCGTCGCTACCCTCACCGGGCAGCGCATCCGCAGCCTGCCCTTCAGCAAGACGAGGTTCGGCCAAGCATGAAGGCAGTTTGGTACGACCGGAACGGCCCGGCCGCCGAGGTCCTGACCTATGGCGACCTGCCGACGCCGAGCCCCGGCCCGGGCGAGGTGCTGGTGCGCCTCGCCACCTCCGGCGTGAATCCCTCGGACTGGAAGACGCGACTCGGGCGGACACGGCCGAAAGTATTCCCGCGCGTCGTCCCGCACAGCGACGGCGCCGGGCATATCGAGGCGGTGGGCGAGGGCGTGGACCGCGCCCGCATCGGCGAGCGGGTCTGGATCTGGAATGGCCAGTGGAAGCGCCCCTTCGGCACCGCGGCCGAGTATATCGCACTGCCTTCAGCCCAGGCGGTGCGGCTGCCGGACAATACCGGCTTTGATGCCGGCGCCTGCCTCGGCATTCCGGCGCTGACGGCGCTGCATGCGGTGCTGACGGATGGCGGCGTCACCGGGCAGCGCGTGCTGGTGACGGGCGGGGCCGGCGCGGTCGGGCATTACGCCATCCAATTCGCCCGGCTGCTCGGCGCGGCGCAGGTCCTGGCCACTGTCAGCGGCGAGGAGAAGGCGGCCCATGCCCTGGCCGCCGGCGCCGACGCGACGATCAACTACCGGCAGGAGAACCTGCCGGAGCGAATCGCGGCGCTGACCGGCGGGAATGGCGTGGACCGGGTGGTGGAGGTGGACCTCTCCGGCAATGCCAGGATGCTGCCGGCCATCCTGGCGCAGGGTGGGCTCTGCGTCGCTTATGGGTCGAATGAGGCTGCCGCGAGCCTGGAATTCGGCCCGGCGATCCTGAAGGGAATCGCGGTCCGATTCTTTATTGTCTACGAACTCACCGAGGCGCAGCGCCGCACCGCCATCGGCGCGCTCATTCCCTGGCTGGAGCGCGGGTTGCTGCAGCATGCCATTGCCGCCCGCCTGCCGCTTT
>Ga0182742_1003851_pt1 | contig 14149 bp, 14 predicted proteins | sample eDN5th37CBELigMG_FD_128880 | JGI IMG/M metagenome (GOLD analysis project Ga0182742, IMG submission 128880) | Enriched Miracle-Growth compost microbial communities from Emeryville, California, USA - eDNA 5th pass 37_C BE-Lig MG (version 2)... ... | reverse complement strand
TATCTCGGTCTGGAGGCGCGCAGCGTCGAAGTCCAGTGCCAACTCGCGGCCGGCATGCCGCGCTTCGCCATCGTGGGTCTGCCGGACAAGGCGGTGGGCGAAAGCCGGGAGCGGGTGCAAGCCGCGCTCTCCGCCATGGGCCTGTCGCTGCCGCCAAAGCGCATCACCATAAACCTGTCGCCCGCCGACCTGCCGAAGGAGGGCTCGCACTACGACCTTCCGATCGCGCTTGCCTTGCTAGCGGCGATGGGCGTCACCGATGCGGAGCAGCTGGGCGAGTTCGTGGCGGTGGGGGAACTTGCGCTGGATGGGCGGATCGTCGCCTCGCCCGGCGTGCTGCTCGCCGCGCTGCATGCGAGCGCCACGGACCGGGGGCTGATCTGCCCGGAAGCGCAAGGGGCTGAGGCCCGCTGGGCGAGCGGTGTGCCCGTTGTCGCGGCGGCCAACCTCGTCAGCCTTCTGAACCACCTCAAGGGCACGCAGCGCCTGCCGGAGCCACAGCCCGGCGCGGTCGAGCCGCTGATGCGCGGGCCGGATCTGCGGCAGGTGAAAGGGCAGGAAAGTGCCAAGCGGGCGCTGGAGATCGCGGCGGCTGGATCGCACAATCTGTTGCTCGCCGGTCCGCCCGGCGCGGGGAAATCGCTTCTGGCCAGTTGCCTCCCAGGCATCCTTCCCCCGCTAGCGCCGGGAGAGGCGCTGGAGGTGAGCATGATCGCCTCCGTCGCGGGGACGCTGGAAAGCGGGCGGATCAGCCGTGCGCGACCGTTCCGCGCGCCGCACCATTCCGCCAGCATGGCTGCGCTGACCGGCGGCGGGATTCGTGCCAAGCCGGGTGAGGTCAGCATGGCGCATCTGGGCGTTCTGTTTCTCGATGAGTTGCCCGAATTCCAGCGGGCGGTGCTCGATTCGCTGCGCCAGCCGCTCGAGACGGGGCGAGTGGATGTGGCGCGCGCCAATGCGCATGTGAGCTACCCGGCACGTGTGCAGCTGGTAGCGGCCATGAACCCCTGCCGCTGCGGCCATCTGGGCGATCCGGCGCTCGGCTGCAGCCGTGCTCCGCGCTGCGCCGCCGATTACCAGAGCAAGGTGTCAGGCCCGCTGCTCGACCGGATCGACCTGCATGTCGAAGTGGACCCGGTCAGCGCCGCCGACCTTGCCTTGCCTCCGCCGGCGGAGGGCAGCGCCGAGGTTGCCGCCCGCGTGGCCACGGCGCGGCAGCTGCAAGCCACGCGCGGCATCCGCTCCAATGCGGAGCTGGAGGGGGAGGCGCTGGAGCATTATGCAACACCGGACGAAGCCGGACGCGCGCTGCTTCTGAAAGCGGCTGACGCGATGCGCCTTTCCGCCCGAGGCTACACAAGGATGCTCCGTGTCGCGCGCACCATCGCGGATCTTGCGGGCGCCGCGCAGGTGGGGCGCATCCATGTGGCCGAAGCGCTTAGCTACAGGCGCCAAGCGCCGCGCGCCTGACCGTGGCGGAACAGCCCCATTCTATCACTGTTCTGTCTATGCTGGCAGAAGCCTCTTGCTCTAGAATATAGATGTCCCAATCTGAAACGATCGTAAAGCTCGCGCCAGCCAGCGGAGCAACGCTCGTGAAGGAGGTGGCCAATTGGAGGACGATCGGGAGTACGAAGACCCTGATGCCTGGCGGAGCAAGGTTCGCGAGGAACCGATGCCGTTCCGGCACGCAGAGTTCTCCCTCCGCCGTGAGCCGAGCCCGGATTTCCACGGCATCGGCCACCGTGAGCGGCTGCGCGATCGGCTGATCGAAGGCGGCACCGACGCGCTGGCCGATTACGAGGTGCTGGAATTCCTCCTGTTCGGTGCCCGCCGCAAAGGGGATACGAAGCCGCTGGCGAAGGCGCTGATCAAGCGCTTCGGCTCCCTCCCGGCGGTGCTCAATGCGGATCCGACTGCTTTGATGCAGGTTCCGGGCGTCGGTCGGCACAGCGTCGGCGTGATCAAGATCGCGGCCGTGGCGGCAAAGCGCATGGCGCGGGCGCAAGTTCGCGAGCAGCCCGTGCTGGGTAGCTGGAGCACCCTGATCGAGTACCTATCCATCGACATGGCGCACCTGACGCGGGAGCGCGTGCGCGTGCTCTATCTCGACAGCAAGAATCGCCTGGTGAAGGACGAGCACATCAGCGAAGGCACGATCGACGAGGCCTCGGTCCACCCCCGCGAGGTGATCCACCATGCGCTGGATTCCGGCGCGAGCGCCCTCATCCTGGTGCACAACCACCCCAGCGGAAACCCTGAACCGAGTCAGGCCGACATTCAGCTCACCCACCGGATCGCCGAGGCAGGCAGGCTGGTCGGCATCACCGTTCACGACCATGTGATCGTGGGGAGCGAGGGGCATGTCTCGCTACGGGCGAGGGGGCTGATCTGATCTCAGCCAGACGGAGAGCGAACGGCAGGGCCCAGGCTGAAGCCGGCAGCCCGCGGAACTTCAACGCCCGCGCTGATGCTAATACCCGCGGGGCCGTAAAGCACGGATGGATGCCAACTGCACCGAAAGGACAGAGCATCGCCACTGCAACGGCAGCGCAATGCGATTGCATCGCCGTCAGTCGAGCAGGCCGAGCTCGATCAGGCGGGCTTCCAGACCCTTGGCTCCGGTGAACAGGTGCGTGTGCCAGCCGCGTGCAGCGGCAGCGTCCAGGTTTTCCTGCTTGTCGTCCGTGAACAGCAGCGCCTGGGGAGGCAGGCCGAAGCGGCGCTCCGCGATGGCGTAGATTTCGGGGTTCGGTTTGGCGCAGCGCTCATCGCCAGACACGACGACATCGCGGAAGTGGCTCACGAGCGGTTCGCTGGCGCGGTACTGGGGCCAGAACTCAGCGCCGAAATTGGTGAGCGCGAACAGCGGCACGCCGCGTGCGGCCAGCCGCTCCACCAGCGCGTAGGTACCGGGCACCGGCGCGGGAATGGTCTCGATGAAGCGGGAACGGTAGGCGTCGATCAGCGGCGCGTGATTGGGGAAGCGGGCCTTCAGCTCCGGCACCATCTCGTCCAGCGAGCGGCCGGCATCGCACTGGAAGTGCCATTCCTCTGTCACGACGTTCGCGAGGAACCAGTCCAGCTCCGCCTGATCGGCGATCAGCTTGGCGAAGAGGTGGCGCAGGTCCCATTCGATGAGCACGCGGCCCACATCGAACACGACCGCCTGCGGTCCGTCACCCTTCCCCACCCCGGCGCGAGCCTGCGCCGGGTCATGTGCATCAACGTACATCGGGCGCAGCCAAGGCTGGCGCCGACCCGTCGATCAGCCCTGGCGGGCCTTGAAGCGGCGGTTCGTCTTGTTGATCACATAGGTGCGGCCGCGACGACGGATCACGCGGTTATCGCGGTGGCGGCCCTTGAGCGACTTGAGGCTGTTGACGATCTTCATGGCGACTCTTCTCGCAAAAAAATGCGGCACCGGAGGTGCCCCCGATGCCGGAACTTCAAGCCGCGCCGGTAAGGAAACGCCCCTGCAAAGTCAAGCCGGGCGCTCTTTCGTCAGCTTGCGCTCCCAGGCGAGGGCGTGGGCGACGATCTTGTCCAGCTGATCATATTTCGGCGTCCACGGCAATGTCGCGCGAAGACGCGAGGGGTCCGATACCAGCGAATCGGGGTCCCCGGCCCGACGCGGTGAGAGCACCCGGTTCAGCTTGAGGTTGGTTACGCGGTCCACGGCGTCCAGCACCTCCAGCACGGAGAATCCGCGCCCGTAGCCGCAGTTCATGGTGAGCGAGCGGTGCGGCTCCGCGATCAGGGCCTCCAGCGCGAGAACATGGGCGGCGGCAAGGTCGCTGACATGGATGTAATCGCGCACGCCCGTCCCATCGGGCGTAGCATAGTCGGTGCCAAACACGGCGACGCTCTCGCGCTTGCCGAGGGCCGCCTCCACCGCGACCTTGATGAGGTGCGTCGCGCCGGCAGTAGACTGGCCGCTGCGCCCCTGCGGATCTGCCCCCGCCACGTTGAAGTAGCGCAGCGCGCAGTAGTTGAGCGGGTGCGCAGCGACGGTATCGGCCAGCATCCGCTCCGTCATCAGCTTGGACCAGCCGTAGGGGTTGATCGGCTCCTTCGGGCTGTCCTCGGGAATGGGCGAGATCTTGGGGAGGCCGTAGGTGGCCGCGGTGCTCGAGAAGATGAAATGCGGCACTCCCGCACTCACCGCCGCCTCGATCAGGGTGCGGCTCTTGGCGGTGTTGTTGTGGTAGTATTTGAGCGGGTTCTCGACCGATTCCGGCACGAGGATGGAGCCGGCGAAGTGCATGATGGCTCCCATGCCCCGCCCCATGCTCTGCTCAGCGAAGATGCGCGCCAGCAGACCGTCGTCGGCGATGTCGCCTTCGTAGAACGGGGCGTCTTCCGGAATGGCGAAGCGGAAGCCGGTGGAGAGATTATCGATCACCGCGACAGGCCAGCCGGCATCCTTCAGCGCGAGCACGGCGTGGCTGCCGATATACCCGGCGCCGCCGGTGACGAGGACAGGTACCTTCTCGACCATTCCGCTGGTTCCCTACGCAGGCCTCTGCGCCTGACTCTCGCGCTTCGCCTTTTCACGGAGGCGATGCAACCCGCCGCCCGCGAGGGCGTTTGGGAGGCATGGGACAGATCTTCCGCCGCGCCGCGCTCGCCGCCGCTCCATTGGCAGCCGCCGCATTGCTGGGCGCCTGCACCACCGCCTATGTCTCCCCTGTCGAGGTGACGCGCTTCGTGGGAGAGGAGCCTGCACTGCTCGGCAGCGGGCCGCTCGCTGTTCGCGCAGGGCCCGGCATGGATGCGCAATCGCTCGAATACTCCGTGTTCCAGACGGCTGTGGGCGAGGAGTTGGAGCAGCTTGGCTACATCGTTGCCGGGGGTGATGCGGTGCAGGTGGCGGAGATCACCGTCGAGCGCTTCGTCTCCGCCGAAGGGCGTGACCGATCACCCGTGAATGTGGGTGTCGGGGGATCGACCGGCTCATACGGCTCGGGACTTGGCGTGGGCGTCGGGCTCAATCTGTCCGGGCCCCCACCGGAGCGGGTGGATACGCAGCTGCGCGTGGTCATTCGGCCGACGGCCGGCGGCATGGCGCTGTGGGAAGGTCGGGCGCGCTTTACCGCTACGGCCAACAGCGACATGGCTGAAGCGCGCGCCAGCGCCGCCAAACTGGCAGACGCGCTGTTCGCCGGCTTCCCCGGCGAGTCTGGAGAGACTATCGAAGTCCGATGACTGACATCGTGATCGATGCCGCCTTCGACAGCGGCAATATCGTGGTCGAGCGGATCGAGGGCGCGACGGCCGTCCTGCGGATCAGGCGCGATCAGGCCTCCGACTTCTTCCAGTGGTTCCATTTCCGCGTGGCGGGCGCCGAAGGGCGCGAGCTTGAACTCAAGATCGTGGGCCTTAACGCCTCAGCCTATCCCGGTGGCTGGCCGGGATACCGCGCGCGAGTCTCCGAGGACCGGGCATGGTGGGGCCTCGCGCAGACCTCTTTCGATCGGGAGGAGAACGAGGGAACGCTCACCATCCGCCACGCGCCGGGCAGTGACATTGCCTGGTTCGCCTATTTCGCGCCCTATTCAATGGAGCGGCACCACGATCTCGTCTCGGAAGCGGCGGCGAGCGAGGGCGTGTCCTATCGCTGTCTCGGTCATTCGATCGACGGGCGGCCGATCGACTGCCTGGTAATGGGCGAGGGCGAGGTGCCGGTGTGGCTCTATGCTCGCCAGCACCCGGGTGAGAGCATGGCGGAATGGTGGATGGAAGGCGCGCTGGAAGCGCTGTGCGACCCGGCTGACCCGGTGGCCCGCGTGCTGCGCCAGAAATGCCGACTGCACATCGTCCCCAATTGCAACCCGGATGGATCCGCCCGCGGACACCTGCGGACCAATGCAAAAGGCGTGAACCTCAACCGGGAATGGGCGGAACCGAGCCTTGAGCGCTCCCCGGAAGTGCTGGCAATCCGCAACGCGATGGACGCGAGCGGTGTGCGCTTCGCCATGGATGTGCATGGCGACGAGGCGATCCCGGCCAATTTCCTGGCAGGCTTCGAGGGAATTCCCTCATGGACCGAGGCGCTGGGCGAGGAGTTCACCCGCTATCGCACCATCCTCGCGCGGCGGAGCCCAGACTTTCAGACGAAGCTCGGCTACCCCACAGCGCCGGCGGGCAAGGCCAACCTGTCTATGAGCACGAACCAGCTGGCGGAGCGCTTCGGCGCCTGTTCGATGACGCTGGAGATGCCGTTCAAGGACCATGACGCCCTGCCGGACCCGGATCAGGGCTGGAGCCCGGAACGGTGCAAGCTGCTGGCGCGCGAGTGCCTCGCCGCGCTGGTGGAGTGGTTGGAGAAGTAGAGCGACCTAGAGGCCGAGATCGGCAGGGCCGAAGGCGCCGGGGAGCAGTTCGGAGAGGCGCGCCTCTCGCACTTCCGTATCGCCTGCCGACACGACCAGCGGGTCCGTCCCGCCGAGGCTCGCCAGCTCATGCAGCACCTGGCGGCAGCGGCCGCAGGGTGCGGCAGGGTCACTGCCGGCGCTGATCGCCACTTGGACGAGACCGCCACGGCGACCTTCGCCCATCGCCTTGGCCACCGCGTTGGTTTCCGCGCAAAGGGAGAGGCCGTAGCTGGCATTCTCCACATTGCACCCGGTGACGATGGCACCGTCATCAAAGCGAAGCGCGGCGCCAACGTGGAAACGGGAGTACGGGGCGTAAGCCTTTGCTCGAGCGGCGCGGGCGGCTTCGATCAGGGCAGTGCGATTGTCGGTCATGAGGCGATCAGCCCTTGATATGAAGCACACAGATGAGGGTGAACAGGCGGCGAGCCGTTTCGAAATCCGTCTCCACCTTGCCCTCCAGCGCCTCAAGCAACTGGCGCGTGGCGCGGTCGTGGATCGCCCGGCGCGCCATGTCGATCGTCTCGATCTCCTGCGCAGAGGTCTTGCGCAGGGCCTTGTAGTACGAATCGCAGATCGCGAAATATTCGCGGACCACCCGGCGGAAGCGGGCAAGGCCGAGGCCGATCGTTCCCGCGTCCTCTCCTCTGCCGTCGCGCAGAGCCATCTCCAGCCGGCCTTCCACGACCGAGAGTTGCAGCGACCAAGGCCCGTGCTGCCCTCGCTCGGCAGCGCGAACAGGCACGAAGCTGTTTTCCGCGACCAGATCGCGCATGGCGGCCTCGCGTTCCCGCTCGACATCCTCGTTGCGCCACAGGATCGTCGCCTCGTCGAGAGTGATCGCGGCGATTCGCCGATGGCTCTCGGGGCCGGTCGTATGGTCGGGCGGCAGGTCGGTCATCGGACGGGACGCTTTCGCAGAGCGGCGGCGCTTGGGCAAATGTGAAAGCGGGGGCTGCAGGAATAAGCTGGCAACTGCGGGCAGCGGCGCGAGTGATCCCCGCTATCCACAGGCCCTGCCTGCCGGGTGCGGGTTGCGGTGCCGGGCACACAGGAGCATCAGGCGAGCCTCCATGGCAACGCAAGACCTCCTCAGCCGCCCTGCGGCATCCGAATCGAATCCCGGCCCGGCAGGCCGCGCTCTCCCCGCCAACCTGGACGCGGAAGCCGCCTTCCTCGGCGCCGTGTTGATCGATAACCGCGTGCTGGAAGAGTTGCCCGTCTCCCTGCGGCCGGAGCATTTCTTCGAGCCGCTGCACGGGCGGATCTTCGAGCGGATCACCATCCAGGTCGACAAGCAGATGGTGGTGACGCCGGTCACCCTGAAGCCCTATTTCGATAGCGACCCGGCCATGGCCGAACTGGGCGGCACATCTTACCTCGCGCGCCTCACCGCCGATGGTCAGGGGCTGCTCGCCCCGCGCGAATTGGCGCAGCAGATCTATGACCTCGCTCTTTTGCGGGAACTGGTGAAGGTCGGCCGCGAGCTGGTCGAGGGCGCGCTCGACACCTCGGAAGAGGTGGAGCCGATGCGACAGATCGAACGCGCCGAATCGCGCCTGTTCGAAGTGGCCGAGGGCGTGACCGGATCGAGCGAGGCGGAAAGCTTCCGGGGCGCCACCGGCAAGGCGCTGGAGATGATCGAGACGGCGATCAATTCCGGCGGCCATGTGTCCGGCAAGACGACCGGCTTCACCTCGATCAACGAGAAGGTCGGCGGCCTGCACGATTCGGACCTCATCATCATCGCGGGCCGCCCGGGCATGGGGAAGACCTCGCTCGCCACCAACATCGCATTCAATTGCGCGGACCGTCTGCTGCGGGACCGGCGCGACGGGATCGAGAAATCGGTCGGCGCGGGCGTGGCGCTGTTCAGCCTGGAAATGTCGAGCGACCAGCTGGCGACGCGTATCCTTGCGGAACAGGCCGCGATCCCCAGCGAGGCGCTGCGCATGGGCAAGATCAGCCGCGACGATTTCCAGCAGCTCTCCTATGCCAGCCAGCGGCTGGCGGACCTGCCGCTGTTCATCGACGACACCCCGGCACTGTCTGTCGCTGCGCTGCGCACGCGCGCGCGGCGGCTGAAGCGGCGGCACGACATCGGCCTGATCGTCATCGACTACCTCCAGCTGATGCAGGGCAGCGGGCGCAGCCAGGACAACCGCGTCAACGAAATTTCCGAGATCAGCCGTGGCCTGAAGGGGTTGGCGAAGGAGCTGCAGGTGCCGGTGATCGCGCTGTCGCAGCTTAGCCGTGCGGTGGAGCAGCGCGAGGACAAGCGCCCGATGCTGTCCGACCTGCGCGAATCAGGCTCGATCGAGCAGGACGCGGACATGGTCTGGTTCGTGTTCCGCGAGGATTATTACGTCGCCGCGCGCGAACCCAAGATGCCGGGCGGCGATACGGACATGAAGGGGCACGAGGCGCATGCCGCCTGGCAGGCGGAGATGGAGCGGGTCTACGGCCTCGCCGAACTGATCGTCGCCAAGCAGCGCCACGGCGCCACCGGCAAGGTGCGGCTGCGGTTCGAGCCGAAAATCACCCGCTTCTCCGACCTGGCGGAGGGCGATTACGGGCCGACCCACGACTGAGCACATGCTCGGGGGCAGTGCTAGGGACCGCAGGTCCAGCGGCCGGGAATCGTCTGCGCTGAGCCTTCGCGCTCGAGCAGCAATTTCGCCGGATAGGGTGGCGATTCACCTTCGGCCAGCGGGGTTTCCGATGTGCGGGCAACGGTGATGGTCATGACAGGTCCGGCGAACACCCCGCCATCCGGCAATCCGTCATAGCCGCCGGTCTCACGAGCAGTGAGCCGTTCGGGCTGGCCCGCGACCTTTACAAGCGCCTGCGCCCGACGTTCCTCATCCCCAACATCGCCGAACGCAATGAAGAGCGCGCCCTCTTCTGAGTCGAATGCGCAGCCGAGCTCCCCCTCCAGCGGGTAGGCTTCGCGGTCCGCAGGCGTCAGCGGCGCGAGGAGAATCGGTGAGCCCTCCCTCGAAGGAGCGGCGCTCTCGGAAGCTACAGCTGAAGTCGTTTGCTCCGTCTGCGGAGCGGCGGGAGGATCAGGTTCGGCGGAACAGGCGGCGAGCGCCAGAAGGGTCAGCAGTATGAGATGGGCGCGCATTTGGTCTCCAGTTCGCCCTGCAACGCGAGCCTGGCCTTAGAGTTTCCCATCCGCGCACTACAGGCCGAGGTTGAGCTTGCGCGTGACGGTATAGTCCACCACCGAGACAAGGAACCAGCTCGTCCACCAGCGCAGGCGGTTCCACAGGGTTCCCCGGCGGTGGTGCAGCTCCGGCGTGATCGCAACCGAGGCCGGGAGGTGCTGCGCGACGAAGTTGCGCATGGTCTCGGCGAAGGCCTTGTCTTCGATCCGCAGCACGATCTCCAGATTGATGTAGAGGCTGCGCATGTCGAAGTTGGCGCTGCCGAGATAGACAACATCGTCCAGCACGATCAGCTTGGTGTGCAGCTTGCACGCCTCGAACTCCCAAATGCGTGCGCCTGAGCCAAGCAGCTTTGCATAGAGCGAGCGTGAGGCGCCGATCGTCGCCCCATTGTCGGACTTCCCCGCCAGCACCAGCCGCGTCTTTCCGCGTTTCGCGATCCGGCAGATGCGACGCAGCAGACGTCTCGGCGGCGAGAAGTAGGCCATCAGCATGTCGAGCCGCTCACCCTCGACCAGATCTTGGCTGACGCAGCGCGCCCAGCTGGAAAGGCCGCGCGTCGGCCCTCCGATGAGCAGCTGGACAGGCCCAGCCCCACTCCGCCAATGCCGCACCTTGCGGCGGATATCGGCGAATTGCGCATTGGGATGGGCTGCCCAATTATCCAGCTGATTGAACCAGCGCACGATCCTTTCGACCACTTCGCCCTCGATGGTGAAGGCGAGGTCATTCCACCCATTCTCCTGCGGGGAGGCGAAATAATCGTCCGCCACGTTGAAGCCGCCGAGCATGGCTCGGGCCCTATCGGCGATCACCATCTTCTGGTGGTTGCGGATCAGATAGCGGAACGACCAGGCGGCGATGAAGCAGCGGAACCGCCCACCGGCGGCGATCAGGGGTTCGAAGAACGCATCGTCCGCCTCGGCGCCGAAGCCGTCCACGATCAGCGTGACGGTGACTCCACGCCGGGCAGCCTGGGTCAGCGCGTCCCGCACCAAGCGGCCACTTTCGTCCGGCGCAAAGATGTAGAAGGCCAGATCCAGCCGCTCCTGCGCCGATCCGATCAGGTCCAGCAGTGCCTTCCGCCGGTCTGCCCCGTCCGGGTAGAAGGCCAGACGATGGCCGTGCGCCTCCACGCTGAAGGGTGGCGGCGCACGAAACTCGGCCGGACTTGCAAGCTCGTCGCCTCGATGCATGCACTCTCCTAGGCGCTGCGGACCGGGCGCGAAACCTTGACTGTTCAGGGGAAGCATCCTATTCGATGGGCTTCCCATACAAACTGCTGATCTGGAGTGCCCGATGGCGCGCGTCACTGTCGAAGATTGCGTCGACAAGATCCCTAACCGTTTCGATCTGGTGCTGCTCGCCGCTCAGCGTGCTCGCGAAATCTCCGGCGGGGCGGAGCTGACGGTCGATCGTGACCGTGACAAAAACCCTGTCGTCGCGCTGCGCGAAATCGCGGAGCAGACGGTGCGGCCCAAGATATTGCAGGAGAGCCTGGTGCAGTCGCTGCAGCGCGTCCTTCCCGATGAGGAGGATGAGGCTGACGAGATCGGCTCGCTGAGCCAGTCGGCGGAAGCAATGCGCCTCTCGGCCGCAGCCCCGGCCCGTACGAACTCCGCGGGCGGCGATTACGAGGGCTAATCTTCCCAGCGACGGATTGTGAGACAATGAAGGGGCCGCGCCGTATGGTGCGGCCCCTTTCGCATGTTGGGCATGCCTGACTTACCTGGCGCCTCGGCCAGTAGCCTCCTGCAGCGCATCGATCCGCTTGGACGCCTCGGCTTTGGTGAGCGAGGTGTCATAGGCATCGGGCTGGTCCGCTTCCTCGCTCAACGTCTTGAGATAGCTTGCCTGGGCGCCGGTCATGGGCTCCTCGCCAGTGGTCCACTGGTCAGGATCCTTCTGGGCGTTCGACGTCGGGTGCGACTTTGGATCCGCGTCAGGATGGTGTGCTTGCATGTCGTGCCTCCTTCGAGGGGACAACGACATTGTTCCCTTCATGTTCCTCCTCGACCGGAGCGCATCGGCGCGGTAAACTGGCCGCCATGGTGGGGCAATGAGCGACATTCTGGACGCGGCGGGCAGCATGGCCGAAGGGTCGCTTTGGAGCCGCGCTATCGAGCCGAGACACGGCGAGCGCTCTCAGGACGCTCACGATGGCCATACTCATGAAAGCGCCTGCCTCAATTGCGGCACGGAGCTGGTTGGTTCGCATTGCCATGAATGCGGACAGCACGCCCACATTCATCGCACGATCGGCGCCTTCATGCATGACCTGCTGCACGGCGCGCTGCATTTCGAGGGCAAGACCTGGCACACGCTGCCGCTGCTCGCCGTGCGACCTGGAGAATTGACGCGCCGCTACATCGCGGGCGAGCGGGCGCGCTTCGTCTCGCCGATGGCGCTGTTCCTGTTCTGCGTGTTCCTGATGTTCGCCGTCTTCCAGATCGCGGGGATTTCGCCGCCGGTGAATTTGTCCGGTCCAGGACAGATCTACGAAGAGGTCGACGAGCAGGTGACCGCGCTTGAGGCACAGGCCCAAGCTTTGCGGCAAGAGCGTGACACACTTCCAGCGGGAGATCCTCAACTCGCGGGGATCAATGGACGCATCGAGGGGATTGAGCAGCAGATCAACGGCATCCGCTCAGTGGCAAGCGAGGGGCGGATCGACCTCGACATCGGTGTGCCGTTTGTCGATCACGCGATTGAGAAATGGGAGAAGAATCCCAGCCTGATGGCCTATAAGCTGCAGGCGAACAGCTACAAGTTCTCCTGGCTGCTGATCCCCCTCTCCATCCCCTTCGTCGCACTTCTTTTCGCCTGGCGCCGCAAGTTCGGCGCATACGATCACGCCGTATTCGTGACCTATTCGCTCAGCTTCATGACGCTGTTCTACGTGCTGCTGGTGCTGCTCGGCATGGCGGGCGTGGGAGCCGGAGTGCTGAGCGCATTGGGCATCGGCGTCCCGCTGCTGCACATCTACAAGCAACTCAAGGGCGCTTACGGCCTGTCGCGCTTCTCGGCCCTGTGGCGCACGGTCGTGCTGACCATGCTGATCTTCGTGATCCTGTTCGTGTTTATCGACCTGCTGCTGGTGCTCGGCGCGCTCGGCTAAAGCGGAGCAGCCGGGCACCAGCGCAAGCCGGTGGGCGTTGCGGATCAGGCGCCCTGAGGAGCCGTCCCGCCGCCGAAGCGCTTGCCCGCCTTGGGAATGGCAGAGCCGTGCACCGGCTGCACCGTCACCGGGCCCGCGGGCTGATCGGGCCGGTCAATGCGGCCATTGTCCAGCAGCTGCTTGATTTCGTCGCCGGTCAGCGTCTCATATTCGAGCAGCGCCTGCGCGAGCAGCTGGAGCTGGTCCTCATGCTCCGTGAGCACCTGGGTCGCGCGAGAATGAGCGCCTTCGACCAAGCCACGGATTTCCGCGTCGATCAGCTTGTTCGTCTCATCCGAGGCCATGGTTCGCTGGGTCTGGCCCATGCCGAGATAGCCTTCATGACTCGCCTCGTACTGGAGCGGGCCGAGCTTGTCGGACATGCCCCACTTGGTGACCATGTTGCGGGCGAGATCGGTCGCGTACTGGATGTCGGACGAGGCACCGCTGGACACCTTGTCGTGCCCGAAGATGATCTCTTCCGCCACACGGCCACCCATGCTGACGGCCAGGTTCGCGTGCATCTTGTCGCGGTGGTAGGAGTAATTGTCCCGCTCCGGCAGGCGCATGACCATGCCCAGCGCGCGGCCGCGCGGGATGATCGTCGCCTTGTGGATCGGGTCCGATGCCGGCTCGTGCACCGCGACGATCGCATGGCCCGCCTCATGATAGGCGGTCATCTTCTTCTCGTCGTCGGTCATAACCATGGAGCGGCGCTCCGCCCCCATCATGACCTTGTCCTTGGCGTCCTCGAACTCCTGCATCGCCACCAGCCGCTTGTTCCGGCGTGCGGCCAGCAGCGCGGCCTCGTTGACAAGGTTGGCGAGATCGGCGCCGGAGAAGCCGGGCGTGCCACGAGCAATGGTGCGCGCGTTGACGTCGGGCGCCAGCGGCACCTTCTTCATGTGCACGGCGAGGATCTTCTCGCGACCCTCGATGTCAGGTACGGGCACCACGACCTGCCGGTCGAAGCGGCCCGGACGCAGCAGCGCAGGGTCGAGCACGTCAGGCCGGTTGGTCGCGGCGATGATGATGATGCCCTCGTTCGCCTCGAAGCCGTCCATTTCGACAAGCAGCTGGTTCAGTGTCTGCTCGCGCTCGTCATTCGAGTTGCCGAGGCCGTGGCCGCGATGGCGACCCACCGCGTCGATCTCGTCGATGAAGACGATGCAGGGCGCGTTCTTCTTCGCCTGCTCGAACATGTCACGTACGCGGCTGGCGCCGACGCCGACGAACATCTCGACGAAGTCCGAGCCGGAGATGGTGAAGAACGGCACGCGCGCCTCACCCGCGATCGCGCGGGCGAGCAGCGTCTTGCCGGTGCCGGGGCTGCCGACCAGCAGGGCGCCCTTGGGGATCTGACCGCCCAGCTTGGAGAAGCGTTGCGGGTCACGCAGGAACTCGACAATCTCCTGCAGCTCCTCGCGCGCCTCGTCGATGCCGGC
>Ga0182742_1003850_pt1 | contig 14159 bp, 17 predicted proteins | sample eDN5th37CBELigMG_FD_128880 | JGI IMG/M metagenome (GOLD analysis project Ga0182742, IMG submission 128880) | Enriched Miracle-Growth compost microbial communities from Emeryville, California, USA - eDNA 5th pass 37_C BE-Lig MG (version 2)... ... | reverse complement strand
TACGATCTCCCTTTCAATATACTCACCACGTTATTCTTTTCTAATAAAAAATAAATATGTAATCTTTTCCTATTTTCACTAGAAATAAGTCGATATAGTGACAAATAATGGATCTGAAAACAGTAAAACCCCCTCGAATACCGAGGGGGTGAATTATACTATTTGTTTAAAGCGGTTTGTAATGCTTCCAAATTATCTTTCATAATGGTAAAGTACGTGCGTTCATCTTTTACATCTGCATCCGTTAAGGTTGAAAGATTATGGAGGGTTAATGGTTCTGCACCAATTTCCTTTTGAACAATTTCAGTTAGCTTTGAGCTTACATTTTGTTCGAAGAAAATATAATGTAGATCATGTTCCTCGGCTTCTGCGATAATCGTTTCAAGCTCTTTTTGAGTAGGCTCATTTGTTGAAGCCAAGCCCGACACGCTGATTTGCTCAAGTCCGTAACGCTCTGACCAGTAACCAAATGCGGCGTGAGATACTAAAAATTCCTTGTGTTTTGCTGTGCTTGTTACTTCAGTAAAGTCTTCATTTAATTGCTGTAATTCTTTTTCTAGTGCTGAGAAGTTTTCTTCGATTTGCTCTTTATTATTTGGTAACTTTTCAAGAAGTTGCTCTTTAATTTCTTCTGCTAGGCTAATAGAATAAATAGGGTCAAGCCATACATGTGGGTCTACATCACCATGATTGTGTCCATCTTCTTCTTCGTGAGCATGTTCATCTTCCGCATGCTCTTCTGTTGATTCTTCATGAGCGTGTTCATCTTCCGCATGCTCTTCAAATGTGATATGTTCAGCGGTTGCTACTAACGTGACGTTTTCATTCTTTAGTGCTTCTTCCGCCTTTGAAACGAAACCTTCTAAACCTAGACCAATGTAGAAGAAAAGGTCAGAATCTGCAAGATCAATCATATCTTTTTGAGATGGCTCAAATGAGTGTTCATCTGCACCATTAGGATAAATAGAGTTGACACTTACTAAGTCTCCACCAATGCGTTCTGTGAAGTACTGTAGTGGATAAACGGTTGAATAGATTGATAGTTTATCGTTTTCTTGACTCGTTTCAGTTGTTTCTCCCTGACAACCTGCAAGAACTGTGGCAATGAGTAGCATTAAAATAAATACTGTATTTTTACGAAACATGCTTAATCTCCTCTCGATTATGGATAAAACGTAATAATTTCGATTTAAAGTATATAAAGATAGTTTTAATTTTGTATTTTAATAGATAATCCGAAACGGTTACGATTTACATTAGTTATATTACCTAAAAGTCGAGAAATATGCAACCAAAAAAATTGTCTAGTTTTGCAATTATCTTGTATTATAGTCATAAGTACAAATAAGGGGGTACCAGGATGAGATTGTTAGATGAAATTTTAGAGTATAATCAACAGTTTGTTGAAGAAAAAAGGTATGAGGAATATACAACAACAAAATTCCCGAACAAAAGACTGGTTATTTTAACTTGTATGGACACAAGATTGTTAGAGCTGTTACCTAAAGCGATGAACGTATCAAATGGGGATGTAAAACTCATAAAAAATGCTGGTGCACTTGTTACGCATCCGTTTGGAAGTATTATGAGAAGTTTACTTGTAGCTGTGTATCAGTTGCAGGCAGATGAGGTTCTGGTCATTGGTCATTATGATTGTGGAATGAGTGGAATGAAGGCGGATGTAGTCATCGAAAGCATGAAAGAGCGGGGAATTACTCAAGAGACGCTTGATATGCTTAACTACTCTGGCATTAACGTCTCCGAGTGGATGCATGGATTTGACAATGTGTCTGATAGCGTGAAGCACAGTGTGAACATGATTAAGAAGCATCCTCTACTTCCAAAAGGAGTTCCTGTACATGGACTTGTCATTGACCCTGAAACAGGTAGATTAGACGCTGTTGAAAATGGGTATGAGGGCATCTAGTTCTTTCTTTCCTTTTTTTCGGGAACATAATCAAACCCACCTGGATGAAAAGGGTGACATTTTAATAAACGTTTAATGGTTAGGTAACCACCTTTAATCGGTCCAAATCTTTGAATGGCCTCTAATCCATAGTGTGAGCAAGTGGGGTAGAAGCGACAGCTTGGTGGCTTGAGCGGAGAAAGGGCAATTTGATAGAAACGGATAAAGGCAATCATCGCCTTTTTTAGCATGTAAATCTCTCACTTTCCTCTTCCTATATACGAACAACATAACATAGATAGGATAATTAGTCTAAAAAATGGCATGGTTTAGTAGAGATAATGCGTAATAATTGTTGTATACTGAAAAGAGAAATTGATTGGGATAGGAGTGGAACAAATGCCTTCTGTAGAAAGCTTTGAACTAGATCATAATGCAGTGAAAGCCCCTTATGTAAGACATTGTGGAGTACATAAAGTGGGTAGTGATGGAGTTGTTAATAAATTTGATATTCGATTCTGTCAACCAAATAAGCAAGCAATGAAGCCAGATGTTATTCATACATTGGAACACTTATTAGCATTTAACCTGCGTGAGCATGCTGAGAAATATAGCCATTTTGATATTATTGATATTTCTCCAATGGGATGTCAAACAGGTTATTACCTAGTTGTGAGTGGAGAGCCTTCGGTGGAAGAAATTATTGATCTACTCGAGGATACGATGAAATCAGCCGTGGAAATCGTTGAGATTCCTGCAGCTAATGAAACACAATGTGGTCAAGCGAAGCTTCACGATCTTGAGGGAGCTAAACGATTAATGCGCTTTTGGCTTGAACAATCAAAAGAAAATTTGAAACAGGTATTTGCCTAAAAAATAGAGCCGAGCATTTTTGCTCGGCTTATTTTTTATAAAATTGGTGACAATAGCCTTGATATTGATTCTTTTAGACGAATCTTTACAGGTCTTTTCATATAATTTTCAAGAGTTAATTCCGTTGAAGCCTTCATATCCTCAGTAAATTGGTCCATTAGTGTATTAGAAAATCCTTTATGATAGATGAATGCGTTCACTTCAAAATTAAGGCGGAAGCTTCGTACATCGATATTTGCTGTCCCAACAGATGCAATTTCATGGTCTACAACAATGGATTTTGAATGGATAAATCCTTTTTCATAAATATAAATTTTTGCCCCAGCTTTCAGCATTTCTCCAACATAAAAATAAGTAGCCCAATAGACAAACATATGGTCTGGCTTATTGGGGATCATAATTTTTACATCGACTCCACATAAACAAGCAATTCTTAATGCATCTAAAAGACTAGAGTCCGGAATAAAGTATGGGGTCTGAATAAAAATGGTTTCTTTTGCTAAAGAAATCATTTTTATATAGCCATTTTTAATTTGTTCCCACTCTGAGTCAGGTCCGCTTGTTACAATCTGTAGGCCAACATCTCCACTGCTAATGGGATGTTGGAAGTAAAGAGGGGAATAGTTAATATCATACCGATAGGAAGCTTGGTTCCAATCGAGAATAAACCTAGTTTGTATAGGGTGTACTGCTTCACCAACAATCCGAATATGTGTGTCACGCCAGTATCCGAACCGTTTATTTAATCCTAAATACTCATCTCCTACATTAAATCCGCCTACATAACCGATTTTTCCATCAATGATAGCGAGTTTACGATGATTACGATAATTTAATCGCAAATTAATTAAAGGAAGCTTTGAAGGGAAGAAGGCTTCAACCTCTCCGCCAGCTTGGCGCAGCTCCTTGAAGAATGATTTTCTTAATGATCGGGAGCCTAGCTCATCGTAAAGAACCCGAACCTTTACTCCAGTACTTGCCTTTTGTGATAACACTTTCATTAATCTTCTGCCGAGTTCGTCGTTTTTGATGATATAGTATTGCAGATGGATATGGTCTTTAGCATTCTCTATATCATGAAAGAGTGAGTGAAATTTTTCTTTGCCATCAGTAAAAATTTGAATGTCGTTATGTTGAGAAAACGTGGCAGCATTATTAATTAAATGCATATGAATAAGGTCACGACTTTTTTCTTCGGTTGAATTTTGGAAAGGAAAACTTCTTTGATTCAATTGTGTGATTTGCTCTTTGATTAAAGACTCTATTCCTACTTTGTCACGATCTTCCCAATAAAACATTTTCTTTCTGCTTAAATTTTGTCCAAAAAGTAAATACATGATAAAGCCGAGTACAGGAATGAAAAATAGTACTAAAATCCAGGCCCAGGTGGCACTAGGATCTCTTCTTTCTAAAAAAATGACAATGATAGCAAGTAAAATGTTAAGGAAGAAAATAATTCCAACAAAAATAGAAAGTATATTCACTAAGATACCCTCACTCTTCTTTTTTTTGATCGCTTTCTGTATGTATATTTGGGTTATCCTCAAGTGAATCAACGGTATGTTTATATGAATAGGCCTTTGAAGTGGTGACAACCGATAAAAGTAAGACAATACCTACAATAATGAGACAAATAATTAGAACAGTTATCATATTATTCCTCCTTTCTCCCATTCTATTTTAGCATGGGTGATTAAGAACTTTAATTATTTGTCACTTGGTCAAACGTTTTATCTTGTCCATTCTGGGTAATATAACAATGGGATTACAGCATGGATAAGAAATTTAGGAGGAGAGCATATGGATAATAAACTACATGATGTGTTGAACAGCCAAATCTCTAACTGGAGCGTGTTATTTGTAAAGCTACATAATTTTCATTGGTATATTAAAGGGAAAGACTTTTTTACACTGCATACAAAATTTGAGGAGTTTTATAACGAAGCAGCTATTCATATTGACGAATTAGCCGAAAGACTCCTATCCATAGGCGGAGAGCCCATTGCTACTATGAAGGAGTACCTAGAGAAATCAAGCATCAAAGAGTCTACAGGTAGTGAAACAGCGGTTGAAATGGTTCAAAGCCTATCAACTGATTTTTCATTGTTAATCGAAGAACTAAAAAGTGGAATGTCTTTAGCGGAAGAGATGAACGATGAGGCAACAGGTGACATGTTCCTAGCGATTCATTCCACACTCGAAAAACATGTGTGGATGTTAAAAGCGTATTTAGGTGAATCAGTATAATTGTAAAAACGTCTTGAACAGAAACGGGTTCAGATACCTATCACTTTTTATATAAATACGTTTGAAAATCTCCTTATATTTGTTATACTTTCTGTCCTGCAAAATGCAGGGCTTTTTGTTGTGTAAGAATATTACAAAGTGCCACCTAATGTATCATGCATTTTATGGCCAGGGTACTGTTATAAAACTGATGTTGATTTCACTGAGTTTGAAAATAACTGGATAAATTCCGACTAAATTGGGAAATACCCATATTTCCTTAAGAATAAGAGGAGTTTTTCCGCTTATGTGATCCAAATCTTTGAAATTGGGCTTATTTAGAGCAGTTAACCGGAATTCCTCCGCTTATTTCTGCTTCTTAAGCTTCCTCTAAATACATTAGCCGGAAATTCTCCGCCTATTCATTCTCTTACCTATACGAAAACCTCAATGAATAATTACAGAGCCAAAGTCTGTAACCTTACATTTTGATAACAGACCAGTTGCTTGAACAGGGTTGTTTTTTTTGTTCATAAATTATTAAAATTTTTCTATTCTCTGAATCGACATTTTTTTTCAGAATTGTGATATTATTTATCGTATCATGTCACAAAACATAACATAGATGTTCGGTTGAGAGGAGAATGAGTAGATGGTCAGTACTCAAGAGAAAAATTTAAATGTATCCGTGCTGATGAATGAATTAAAGCAAGAAAATAGTAAGATGGAAGGTGTTATGCAAAATATTAAAGACATTTCCATGAAATCCAATATATTAGCATTAAATTCAGGAATTGAGGCAGCAAGAGCGGGAGAAGCAGGACGAGCATTTTCAGTTGTTGCCAAGGAGATTAAAAAGTTTGCTCAAGATTGCTTAGATTCTAGCAAAGCAAGTGAGAGTATTATTAAAAGTATACAAACAAAGGCAAATAATATTATTGCATTAAGAACGGTAGATATTGCCTTTGATACGATTGATAAAATTGATCGGAATTTATTTGAAAGAAATTGTGATGTTCAGGCATGGGCAACCTTTGATGCCATTAAGGAATGTTTAATTCAGCCTACTCCTGCTTCCAAAAAGACAGCTGAAGCATTCATGAAAAATATTTATAAGATTTATGAAGTGTATTTTGATTTATTCGTTGTTGATTTATCGGGAGAAATTCTGGTTGCCGCGCAAAATCAGAGTCAAGTTGGGCGAAATATGAGTGACCGGGAGTGGTTTCAAGAAACGGTCAAAACAAACGACGTATACGTTACAGATATGTACTATTCTTCTGTTGTTGAAGGGCATACCATGGGGTATTCTAGTCCGGTTCGAAATGATGCAGGGGAAGTCATTGGGGTATTCACCACCCGATTTAACTGGGAGTACATTTATGACATTATTGACCGAGTTCAAACAGATGAAAAAAGTAAGCTCTATGCCATCAATTCAGAAGGTTATGTTATCGCTTCAAAGGACCGTACTGAAATTTTAAAAACCAAGCTCACTCATTTAAAAGCTGTCCAAAATATTCTATCCGGAAGAGAAACTCGAGGGTATACGATTGAGGATAATCAAATTTTCGCATACTCCTTAACAGAAGGGTATAATGCCTATAAAGGTAAAGGTTGGTCAGTTATTGTTGCAGAGTCTATATAGAGTAAAATAAAGGAAGCTGACTAGTTTTAGTCAGCTTCTGTATATGTGCTTTCGTTTCTTCTATGTACCGTTAGTGAAAGTTCCGTTGTTGGAAGTTTGGGATTTTCCGTTGGCCGTATTCTTCTTGAGCAAATTTCCCTTTCAATCCTTCAATGAGATAGACACCAACTAAATCGTACAATTCCTGCTTATCGAGATCCTTAATAATATTTAGCAAATCTTCTTGCGTTAACTCCTCTAAAAAGGCAAAAGCAAGCATATCAATATCTTCTTCATCACCTGTTAACTTGTGCCGATAAAACTCGTATATTTCATCTACAAGCTTCACGATTTTCACCTCCCTTATTTTTATTATAAAGGTATTGTTATCATTATACTTCAGCAATACCCGTAAATATGTAAACTATTCTTTAATTTTCTTCATGAAGGTGTTGGGAAAAAGAGAATAAATCATTTCCATGTGCTAATTATAATAAAAAAGGGAGTGTCGGTCATGGATAATGAGAGAAAGACATACTATATTTCGGTTAGCACAGGAGAAATCACACAAAGCAGAACGAGCTCTCCTTGGAATTTTAAAATTGAAGCCACAGATGATGAGATCATTCAGCTTCGTGAGTATTTTGATCAAAATCATGCAAATGACTGGGAAAACTTTTTCCGTGCACACGTTCCATATGTTCAATATCATCATGATAGAGAAAATGATGCCTATGATTCGATTACGGTTCAAGTGTATAACATGATTTATAATCTCGGTGACGAAGAAGCTAAAAAACATATTGAGTCTATGGGTATTCTAAACAACAAACCGCTTACGTAATTCGAAAGCGGTTTGTCTGTTTTTGCATCTTTATTTCATTGATACCTTATCAACTTCAATCCCTTCGACAGATATACAATTGGAAAAACAACTGGTTTCCTTTATGATGTAAATAACATAGAAGGATTAAGGGTGAAGGGTTAATGGAGATGTTTAGGGATCATTTGGGAGCACAAGTGTTGCTCTCGTTTGGAGAAAATAGGTTTGGTGCTATTGTCAAACATGTTCTTATTTTAAGTAAATATAAAAATGGGTGGTTACTGACAAAACATAAAAAAAGAGGTCTAGAATTTCCTGGTGGGAAAGTGGAGCCCGGGGAAACATTAGTGGAAGCTGCAACCCGGGAAGTATTCGAAGAGACAGGCGGCGTGTTAAATAAGTTAATAAAAATTGGCCATTATGAAGTTCGTAATGGGGATGAGAGATTTGTTAAAGCGATTTTTTACGGAGAGATTAAGGAACTGATAAGGAAAGATGACTTTCTAGAAACGGATGGCCCTGTGTTCATTGATGATCCACACCTAAGTGATCGATTGAGTGATGATTATAGTTTTATTATGAAGGATGCTGTGGTTGAAAAGAGTATGCATTACATACAAACGCATTTGCTGTAAAAAAGAGGCAAGGATGAACCATCGCCTCTTTAATTACTTTTAATCAATTTTCTTTCTAATAGCTCAACTAACTGGTACATGATGGTCGCGAAAACGGCAATAACCAGTAAGGAGAGTAGTACAAGGGTGAAATTAAATACCTGAAAGCCATAGATAATCATATACCCCAGTCCTTTAGACGAAACGAGGAATTCTCCAACGATGACTCCAACCCAAGAGAGTCCAACATTCACCTTAAGTGTTGAAATGATGGTAGGGAAACAAGCTGGAAGGATGGCCTCTTTGAAACATTGGGATCTGGTGGCGCCGAATGTTTGTAGTACTTTAATATAATTGGGATCTACTTCTTTAAACGCTGTATAAACGACAATGGTTGTGATGATGACCGAAATGATTGCACCCATCGCAATGATAGAAGTCATATTTGGACCAAGTGCAACGATTAATATTGGACCTAAGGCAACCTTGGGCATAGCATTTAAAATGACTAAATAGGGATCAAGTACCTTTGACAGGAAAGGTGACCACCAGAGAATGGCAGCAAGAATGGTTCCTAGAAGTGTTCCTAAAATAAAACCAAGAACGGTTTCTGATAACGTGTAACCTAAGTCTACGAAAAGTGTACCATCTTGGATTTTTTTTATGAATAAATCCCATACTTTTGAAGGGGCACTAAAGATTAATGGGTCAATCCATTGTTTCTTGCTTGAAATCTCCCATCCTAAGAAAAATACAAAGAAGATAATAAATTGGTAGAAACGGACCCATCTTTTTTCATATGTGAGCTTTTTAATATAATTCTTATGAAGGAGCTCTACTGGCTGGTTATGATTCAAGTGATTCCAACTCCTTCCATATTTCTTGGAATAGCTGAGAATAAATTTCGTGATTTCTTGCTTGAAAAGGAGAGAGTTCTCTTAACTCCTTTGGAACCTCAAATGACTGGTAAATTTGGCCAGGACGAGCAGAAAATAAATAAATTCTGTCACTCATGGCGATAGCTTCTCCAATATCATGTGTGACAAGGATGGCTGTTTTTCCGAAGGATTTTAGTGTCTCAGACACAAGATCCTCTAGTCGAAGTTTTGTTTGATAGTCTAGAGCAGAAAATGGTTCATCTAGCATAAGTAACTTCGGTTCCGTTACTAAAGTCCTAACTAGTGCAACTCGTTGTCTCATTCCACCAGATAGTTGTTTAGGATATTGTTTTTCATAGCCCTTTAATCCCATTTCTTCAAGAAGAGAAAAGGCATATTCCTTTTTAGCACTGTCTTCAATTCCAAAAATTTTTAAACCAAGCAATATATTTTCCTCAATGGTTTTCCAAGGAAATAAATAATCTTGCTGGAGCATATATCCGATCTTTTTTTTAGATTTGTTAACAGAACGATTCTCAAGCAGGATGGTACCCTCCGTTGGTTGAAATAATCCTGCTATGATTGAAAGTAGGGTTGTTTTTCCGCATCCACTTGGACCAAGGAAGGAGATGAATTCTCCTTCCTCAACTTCAAGTGAAATGTCGGAGAGGGCCGTTGTAGCAGAGGTCTTAGTAAAATACGTGTGATGGATATGTTCTAGCTTTAAAAAGCTCATAGTCGGCCACCTCGAAATTAATAAATTTTATTTCATTACTTCTTCGGCAATTTCGGTATTTACAAGCACACTGTGATCCACTCTTTTTGGTAACTCGCCAGCTTCATCCATAATATTTTGAAGGTTTTCCCATTCTTCTTCATCAAGCACTGGATTAGTTGCATAAGATCCCTGGCTCTTGTATCGGTCAACTACCGTCTCGATTAAGCTTAAGTCGGTATCCTCGAAGTAAGGAGAAATGGCTTCAGCGATATCCTTTGCAGAATTCTCTGCTACCCATTTTTGTGCTTTATAAATAGCTCTTGCGAATTTTTCAACGGTTTCTTTGTTTTCCGTCATATAGCTTTCTTTTGACATAAAGGTTGTATAAGGTACCATACCTGACTCTGTTCCAAACGAAGCGACAATATGACCTCTTCCTTCCTGTTCAAACACGCTCGCGGTTGGTTCGAAGAGCTGGACGAAGTCTCCAGTTCCAGAAGCAAAGGCACTTGAAATATTGGCAAAATCAATATTTTGGATCAGGTTCAGGTCGTTATGGGGATCGATATCATGCTGTTTTAGCACGTATTCCCCAACCATTTGTGGCATACCGCCTTTTCTTTGACCTAAAAAGGTCGATTCTTTCAGCATATCCCATGAAAAATCATCAATTTTTTCACGAGATACAAGGAAAGTACCATCTGTTTGTGTAAGTTGCGCAAAGTTGATGACAGGGTCATTTGCTTCTTGAGCATAAACGTAAATAGACGTTTCAGAGCCAACGAGAGCAACATCAATACTATTGGATAGCAGAGCAGTCATTGTCTTGTCTCCACCTGAGGTAGTGGTTAGCTCAATATCCAAACCTTCTTCTTCAAAAAAACCTTTTTCAATGGCAACATATTCAGGTGCGTAGAAAATGGAACGGGTCACTTCACCAATTCGTACTTTCTGGACTTCTTCCTTGCTGCAGGCAGCAATCGGTATAATGAGAATAACGACTAGGACCATGGAAAAGAAAATCTTAAATGACTTTTTCATTTTATGGATAACCTCCTTAATAGATAACCTTTTTCAGTGAACGGTTTGTGCGCCTAACATATCGTATGAAGTCGAAAAAAATGTGTGAATGCCTAGATGAAAAACATGTGTAAAGGAGTGTGACAGTTGGATGTATTGTTTAGATATTGTGGATATGGAGCGGTTTCCTTCGCCACATCCTTATGTGGAATTATCAATAGTCACGTATTATTCTGAGGGATATAAGGTGAAAGGGATGTTAGCGGAACCTAAAGGAGAGGAAGCGTTAGATGGCTTTTTATATTTAAGAGGAGGAATTAAAGGTGTAGGAAAGGTTAGACCTTCAAGATTGGTGCAATTTGCTTGTGAAGGGTTTATTGTGTTTGCACCGTTTTACCGGGGAAATCAAGGAGGAGAAGGAAATGAAGATTTCGGTGGAGATGATCGAGAAGATGCATTTGCAGGGTATCGAATCCTACAACAACACTCAAGAGTGAAAAGGGTACATGTATTTGGATTCTCTAGAGGTGGGGTGATGGCATTATTAACTGCCATTAAGTTTCCTGATACGGCCTCTCTCGTCACCTGGGGTGGTGTAAGTGATATGAATCTTACATATATAGAAAGAGAAGATTTAAGAAGGATGATGAAGAGAGTCATTGGTGGTACACCGACGAAATATCCAGAAAGATATAAATTTCGGACTCCATTGTATGAGATTGAACGATTACACTGTCCCACTTTAATCATCCATGGATCAAAGGATCAAAATGTAAGTGTGGACCATGCCAGACGATTGGAAGAGAGGTTAAAGGATAGGGGTCATCCAGTGGAGAGCTGGTATTTTGAGGAGTTGACACATTATTTTCCTCCAAATATTAACCGAAAAGTCGTTACAGACTTAACTCAATGGATGAAAAAACAGTCATTATAATGATAATATATAGGAAAAGGAGTGGAGAATTATGGGTATGCCATTAGAGCTTAATACAATGATTGTTACTAAGGGTAGAGAAAAGCGAGTGGAGGAAAACTTGTTTACACTAACCAAAGAAGGATACCGCTTATATCCAATAGACATTCCACTTGAGGTAAGAAGAACGATTGAAGGGGAAGTTAGTGGAATGGCAAAAATTAAAAAAGTCATTTTAGAAGGTGAACAAACGACGATTGAGTATCAATTGATCTCTTTACATTCATCTAATTAAAAGAGCGTAATCGACTGATTACGCTCTTTTTAAAACTTATACTAAAGGACCGCCTTTATCGACAATCTGTGCTGAAACATTGGCAAATTTTTTGAAGTTATCTTTGAATTTTGTGGCTAGTTCGTTCGCTTTCATCTGGTATGACTCTTGGTCAGCCCATGTTCGGTTTGGCTGAAGAACATCATCTGGTACACCAGGAACATGTAGGGGTATCTCCAATCCAAAAATAGAATCTTTACATGTTTCTACATGGTTTAGTTCTCCTTCTAGAGCTGCCTGTACCATGGAGCGGGTGTATGATAGCTTCATTCTACTTCCTACTCCATATTCGCCACCAGTCCAGCCTGTATTCACCAGATAAACCTTCGCATTATGTTCGTCAATCTTGGATCCTAGCATTTCAGCATAGCGAGTTGCTTCTAATGGTAGGAAAGGGGAACCAAAGCAAGTGGAAAATGTTGCTTGTGGTGAAGTGATTCCTTGTTCCGTTCCAGCAAGTTTTGATGTGTAACCGCTTAAGAAATGGTACATTGCTTGTTCCTTAGATAGCTTTGCAATGGGAGGTAGTACCCCGAAAGCATCTGCTGTTAAGAAAATAATTGTATTAGGATGTCCTGCGACACTTGGATCCACGATATTACTAATAGATTGGATAGGATAAGCAGCACGTGTATTCTCAGTTAATGTTCCATCATCATAGTCAGCGACTCGTGATTCCTTATTCAGCACGACATTCTCTAATACAGATCCGAAATGAATGGCGTCAAAGATTTGAGGCTCCTTTTCTCTTGAAAGATTAATGCATTTAGCGTAGCAACCTCCTTCGATATTAAAGACACCATTAGCTGACCAGCCGTGTTCATCATCTCCGATTAGGCGACGATTCGCATCAGCAGATAAGGTTGTTTTACCTGTTCCTGATAATCCAAAGAATAAAGCAACATCGCCTTCAACGCCGACATTTGCTGAGCAGTGCATTGGGAGAATATTATTTTCAGGCAGTAAGTAGTTCATAATGGAGAAAATGGACTTCTTCATCTCTCCTGCATATTCTGTGCCGCCGATTAATACGGTCTTTCTTTCAAAAGAGACAATAATAAAAGTCTCTGATTTCGTTCCATCAATCATAGGGTCAGCTTTAAAGTTTGGAGCTGAGATGACTGTGAATTGTTCTTCATGAGTCCAAAGCTCTTCTGCTGTTGGTCTGATGAATAACTGGTGAGCAAATAGATTATGCCAAGCAAACTCATTTATCACTTGAATCGGTAGGCGATGTTTCTTGTCTGCGCCAGCAAACCCTTTGAACACAAACAGCTCATCTCTATCTTTCAAGTAACCTAGTACTTTATTATATAAACGTTCGAATACTTCTGGAGAGATTGGTTGGTTAACTGCTCCCCAGTCAATCTTGTCCTTTGTTGAAGCTTCTTCAACGATGAATTTGTCTTTAGGAGACCTGCCAGTATACTTTCCTGTAGTTGCTCGAACTGCTCCTGTCGAAGTCAAGACTCCTTCGTTTCTAGTAAGAACCTTTTCGACTAATTGTGGTACAGATAGTTGCACATGCACATGACCAGAGGCTAACAATTCACTTAATTGGTTAGAAATACGGACAGAGTTCATCTGATGACTACCTACCTTTATTTATTATTTTTAATTAGTATAACACATTAACTTAATTAGTCTATACTATTTGAAAAAATATTAGAGGGTGCAGGAAAAATCATCGTATTCACCCTATTTTTAAGCCTTTTTATTTCATAAAACGATGAATCTGAGTCAATAGTCTATACTATTAAAAGAAGGGACAAATTCAAATGGGAACAATCGCGTTATATGATGCTAAGTGTCATATTATTCTTCCAGATGGGAAGGTACTTGAGGGATATGGAAATGTGAAGATAATAGTTGCTCATTATTTGAAGAATTGAACCAACTATTTTTCATAAAGATGTTGACAGTATTTGACGAAGTACGGTATTATTCTACATTGAACGGATACTCTCTTATCCCGAGCTGGTGGAGGGACAGGCCCTATGAAACCCAGCAACCTGCTTTAATAATTAATTACGATAACTGTAATTAATATAAAAGAGAAGGTGCTAACCTGAGGCAAGGATTTTAGTCCTTGAACGATAAGAGCGAAAGGCGCAAATTACTTTGCTATCACCCTTTCCTCAAGCAGGGAAGGTTTTTTATTTTGCATAAAGTTTTTATTGCGGTGGGTAATTTTTCAAACCTTCATAATAAAAATGGCATGTTTATT
>Ga0182742_1003849_pt1 | contig 14159 bp, 9 predicted proteins | sample eDN5th37CBELigMG_FD_128880 | JGI IMG/M metagenome (GOLD analysis project Ga0182742, IMG submission 128880) | Enriched Miracle-Growth compost microbial communities from Emeryville, California, USA - eDNA 5th pass 37_C BE-Lig MG (version 2)... ... | reverse complement strand
GGTCAGCACCTCCTTCGACAACTGGCCGAGCGCCTGACCGAGCTGGGAACCGAACGCGAGTCCGCCCATCTGCCCGAACATGCCGAGCATGGGGCCGGCCATCTGCCGGGCTTCCTCGGGCAGACCCTGGATCCACATGCCGTTGATCTGCTCGGCCACCGGATCGCACAGCCGCTTCCAGGTGTCGAGAGTGTTCTCGAGCCACTCGACCGGGGTCCACGCGACCGTGCGGGTCGCGCCCGCCGGGAGCGTCGTCGCACCGTCGAGCCACAGTTCCGCGAGGTGCGCCGCGTCGCGGATCGCGTCGGCTTCCCCGGAGGAGACCGGCGTGAACGACCCGACCTGCTGCCGGGCCAGTTTCATGGCGACCTCGTAGTTCACCGGGCCGGTGCCACCGCTGCCCATCGCATTGCCCATTCCGCTGAGCATCTGGCCGAACTGGGAGATCATCTGGCCGAGCTGGGCCGGGTCGAAGCCCTGGGCGCCGAACGGGTTGGCGCCGGGGTCACCGCCACCGAACGGGTTCGCACCGCCCGGCAGCCCGAACCCGAACGGGAAGCCGCCGGACGCACCGCCCTCGGATCCGGACCCGCCGGTGCCGGAACTGTCGTCCTTCTTCCGGTCCGGGTCGTCGTCGGAGTTCGAGAAGCCGAAAGGCGTGTCGCTCATGTATTCAACGGTACAAGGCGTCCGAGGGCGATCGGTCCTGCGTGGTCACGCTGATCGCGAACATCGGCTGCCGCTACCCTGGACCGGGTGAATCGACGGTTCGTGACGCCGCTCGCGGTGCTGGTCCCCCTTCTGGCTCTGGCGGGTATCGCCACCAACGTGAAGGTTCCGTACGTGGCACTCGGCCCGGGGCCGACGTTCGACACACTCGGCGAGGCGGACGGCAAGCCCGTTGTACAGATCGACGGCATCGAACCCGACACCACCACCGGTCAGCTGCGGATGACCACTGTCGGCGTCAACGACCGGCTGACTCTCGCGCAGGCACTGACGGTGTGGATCAGCGACCGGTACGCGCTCGCCCCGCGCGAGACCGTGTATCCGCCGAATGTCAGCAAGGACGACGTCCGTGCCGCCGACCAGGCATTGTTCACCCAGTCCGAACGCAGCGCCGAACTCGCCGCGCTGCACCACCTCGACCTGCCGGTGACCGTGCGGGTCGCGCAGGTCGGCGAGGACGCGCCCGCCACCGGAGTGTTCCGCGAGGGAGATCAGATCGTCGCGGTCGCGGGGGAGCCGGTGACCACGGCCGGCAGCGTGCAGCGCGCCGTCGGCGCGGTCGCACCGGGTTCGGAACTGGCCGTCCAGGTCCGCCGCGACGGCATGGACGAGGACGTGCAGGTCACCGTCGCGGCGCGTCCGGGTGATCCGGAGAAGGGCTACCTCGGGATCACCACCGAAGAGGTGCCCGAGGTGCCGTTCACCGTCACCTTCAACCTCGCCGACATCGGCGGCCCCTCGGCCGGCCTGATGTTCAGCCTCGCCGTCGTCGACAAGCTCAGCCCCGGCCCGCTCAACGGCGGGCTCGCCGTCGCGGGCACCGGCACCATCGACTCGGACGGCAAGGTCGGACCGATCGGCGGCATCACCCACAAGCTCGACGGCGCGGTCGACGACGGCGCGACCCACTTCCTGGTGCCCGCGGACAACTGCGCCGAGGCACTCACCGACGTCCCCGACGGGCTACAGCTGATCCGGGTCGAGTCGCTCGACGACGCGATCGACGCCCTCGCGACCGTCGCCGCCGGTGGCGACGTACCGACCTGCGCCTGACCGCGGGACGTCAGTCCTCGTCGGGTTCGAGCGTCGCGTAGAGCGCGGCGACCAGGTTCGGCGCCAGGTTCTCGTAGGTGCGCAGTTCGATGCCCGCGAACGGATCCTCGTCGTCGGTGGGACGTAGCTGCAGCAGGCACAGCGACGGCCCGTCGCGCAGCACTCCTGCGATCAGGCGCGCGTCACGCCGCTCGGGATGACTGTGCGCCGCCAGCCGGGCCGCCTCGTCCGCGGCGTGCGCGTCGGCCAGCCGCGGCGCGAGCGCGTCGTCGAGATCGGACTCTGCGCTGGGCGGCAACACCACGATCTCCTGGACCAGCACACACCCGGCCACCGACGACGGCCAGCTGGTCGTCGCCAGGAACTCGTCGAGCGCGGGACTGCCGCCCTCGACGTCCTCGGGGAAGGAATCCTGCTCGATCGGGGTGTATTCGCTGCCCTCGTCGAGCCGGTCGCCGAGCGATGGTTCCTCCGCAGCCAGCAGCGCGGTCGGGACCAGCGCGAACATCACCGGCGGACGGCCCCAGCCGTCGGCGTCGACGAAGTCGACGATCTCGCCGACGCAGCGGCGCAGGCCTTCTTCGGAGGGGACGGGAAGATGCTCACTCACCGTCTTATCCTTGCACCGTGAGCCTGCGGTGGGTCACCGCGGCTCACGGGACCGGTTCCGTGAGTCCGCCGATTCGGCGGCAGGAGCGATTCGTTCCGTAGAGTTGGGGCGAAACGGTCACCGGTGTACGCGCGACGCGCGGTGCACGGGGGCGAGCAATCGCGGCGTGATCCGGCGTCGCCGAAGAGTTGGGAGTGTGACACGTGGGAATGAGGCCCCCCTCAGGGGTACCCACCCTGTCCAAACGCAGCAAGGTTCTGCTGATCCTCGCGCTGGTGGTGGCGGCCTTGTTGTTGCTCGGTCCCCGGCTCGTCGACGCATACACCAATTGGCTGTGGTTCGGTGAGGTGGAGTACCGCGACGTGTACGTCAAGGTGCTGGTGACCCGCATAGTCCTGTTCGTGGTCGCCTCGCTCTTCGTCGGCGCCGTCGTGTGGCTTGCGATGCTGCTGGCCTATCGATCCCGGCCGGTGTTCGTGCCCACGGCCGGCCCCAACGACCCGGTCGCGCGGTACCGCACCACGGTGATGACCCGCATGCGCATGTTCGGGCTCGGCATTCCGATCGTGCTGGGTCTGCTGTCGGGCCTGGTCGCGCAGGCCAGCTGGGTCACCGTGCAGATGTTCTTCAACGGCGGCTCGTTCGGCACCGTGGATCCGCAGTTCGGCCTCGATGTCGGGTTCTACGCGTTCGACCTGCCGTTCTACCGGTTCCTGCTGAACTGGGTGTTCGTCGCGGTGATCCTCGCGCTCATCGCGAACCTGGTCACCCACTACATCTTCGGCGGCATCCGGCTCGCCGGCCGCGGCGGCAACGTCAGCCGTGCCGCGCGGATCCAGCTCGCGGTTCTCGCCGGTGTGTTCGTCGCGCTCAAGGCGATCGCGTACTGGCTGGACCGGTACACGCTGCTGTGGAGCGGCCGCAAGGAACCCACGTTCACCGGCCCGGGCTACACCGACATCCACGCGGTGCTGCCGGCGAAGCTCATCCTGCTGGCCATCGCGGTGATCTGTGCGATCGCCTTCTTCGCGGCGATCGTGCTGCGGGATCTGCGGATCCCGGCGCTGGCCACCGCGCTGCTGGTGCTCTCGTCGATCCTCGTCGGCGCGGTGTATCCGCTGGTCGTCGAGCAGTTCTCGGTGCGCCCGAACGCCGCGGACAAGGAATCCCCGTTCATCGAACGGAACATCGCCGCGACCCGCGAGGCGTACGGCATCACCGACGACAAGGTGGAGTACCGGGACTATCCCGGGGTCGGCACCGCGTCGCCGAGCGAGGTGCCCGCAGACCTGACGACCATCGCGAACACGCGCCTGCTCGACCCGAACGTGCTGCCGCGCACGTTCACCCAGCAGCAGCAGCTCAAGAACTTCTACGGGTTCCCGCAGTCGCTCGACATCGACCGGTACAGCGTGGAAGGGAAGGTCGAGGACTACATCGTCGCTGCCCGCGAGCTGTCCCCGTCGAGCCTGACCGGCAACCAGACCGACTGGATCAACCGCCACACCGTGTACACGCACGGCAACGGCCTGGTCGCCGCGCCGGCGAACCGGGTCAATGCGGCCGCCAGCGAATCGGCCGAGGAAGCCGCCAACAGCAACAGCGGCTACCCCGTGTACATGGTCAGCGACCTCGCCTCGCTCAAGTCCGACAGCCAGGTGATCCCCGTCGAGCAGCCGCGGATCTACTTCGGTGAGGTCATCGCGCAGGCGAATCCGGACTACGCGATCGTCGGTGCGGCCGGAGACTCCGGGCCGCGCGAGTACGACACCGACACCGACAAGTACACCTACGACGGGTCCGGTGGCGTCTCGATCGGGAACTGGTTCAACCGGCTCGCGTTCGCCGCGAAGTACGCCGAGCGCAACATCCTGTTCTCCGGCGCGATCGGCGAGGATTCGAAGATCCTGTTCAACCGAGACCCCCGCGACCGTGTCACCAAGGTCGCGCCGTGGCTGACCGCCGACGGCGACGCCTACCCGGCAGCGGTGAACGGCCGGATCGTGTGGATCGTCGACGCGTACACCACGCTCGACAACTATCCGTACGCGCAGCGCAGTTCCCTCGAGGGTCTCGTCGAGGACAGCATCGACCAGAACACCGGCCGGTTGCTGCCTCGCAAGGAGGTCTCGTACATCCGCAATTCGGTGAAGGCCACCGTCGACGCGTACGACGGAACGGTCACCCTGTACCAGGTCGACGATCAGGACCCGGTCCTGAAGGCGTGGATGGGCGTGTTCCCGAATGCGGTGACCCCGCAGGAGGCGATCACCGACGAGTTGCGCTCGCACTTCCGGTACCCGGAGGACCTGTTCAAGGTGCAGCGCGAGATGCTCGCGAAGTACCACGTGGACGACCCGCGTGAGTTCTTCACGAACAACGCGTTCTGGTCGGTGCCGTCGGATCCCACCGTGGAGACGAACGCCAACCAGCCGCCGTACTACGTGCTCGTCGGCGACGAGGAGACGGCTGCGCCGTCGTTCCGGCTGAGCTCGGCGATGGTCGGCTACAACCGGCAGTTCCTGTCGGCGTACATCTCGGTGGACGCCGACCCGAAGGACTACGGGAAGTTCACGATCCTGCAGTTGCCGACGGACACCCAGACGTTCGGTCCCGAGCAGACGCAGAACGCGATGATCTCCGATACCCGCGTGGCGTCGGAACGGACGCTGCTCGAGCGGTCGAACCGCATCCACTACGGCAACCTGCTGACCCTGCCGATCGCGGAGGGCGGCATCCTGTACGTCCAGCCGATGTACACCGAACGCAACTCGACCGGTGGCAGCACGTCGACGTTCCCGCAGCTGTCGCGGGTGCTCGTGAGCTATCGCGAACCGGGACAGGGCGGTGGCGTGCGCATCGGCTACGCCCCGACGCTGGCAGGCGCGCTGGATCAGGTGTTCGGTGGTGGCGTCGGCAATGCGGCCACCGCACCGGGCGGCGAATCGGCACCGACCGCACCGGCGGAGCCGGGCGCGAACGGTGAAACGGCGCAGGGGTCCGTGCCGCAGCCCGCACCGCAGCCGGCGGCACCGGCTCCGGTGCCCGCGGACCGGGCCGCCGCGGTGAACGAACTCGACGCCGCACTGAGCGAGCTGAGCAACGCGCAGCGCAGCGGTGACTTCGCGGCCTACGGCCGGGCCCTGGAACGGGTCCAGCGGGCGGTCGACGCCTACCAGGCGACCGGCGGCTGATCGGTAGATTCACGGACGACGAAGCCGGGCCCCGCACTCAGTGCGGGGCCCGGCTTCGTTGCGTTCGGTCAGCGGCCGGCGACGTCGATCAGCTGCTGGAACTGTGCGCCGAGACCGTTCTGCTCGGCGAGGACGCGCGCGGTGTCGATGGCCTGCTGGACCTGGTCGCCGGGCACGGGGACCTCGGGCGCGACCGGAGCAGCCGGGGCCGGCGCCGGGGCAGGGGCCTCGGGAGCGGGCGCGGGAGCGGACTCGGTGGTCAGGTACTGACCGCACACCGGCCACGCACCGGGACCCTGGGACTGCAGGGTGTTCTCGGCGACGCGGATCTGCTCTTCCTTCGAGGCGGTGTGCGGGCTGCCGGTGCCGCCGTTGGCGGTCCAGGTGCTCTGCGAGAACTGGAGGCCGCCGTAGTAGCCGTTGCCGGTGTTGATGGACCAGTTGCCGCCGCTCTCGCACTGGGCGACGCCGTCCCAGTTGTGGGTGGCCGCGGAGGCGGTGCCGGTGGCCAGGCCGACGGGGAGGGCGACGAGGGCGCCGGTGACGACGGCCATGCCGAGGCCGCGCTTGCTGAACAGAGTGGTCATGCGGGTGGATCCTCTCCGCGCTCGCTGACGGCGGCGGGCCCTGGCGTCCTCGTCGCACACCGGATTCGGCGTGGATCGGGAGCGGGCGCGTGTCGTGGCCGCGTCCCTGCCCCTCGAAGGATTCGTAGGCACCGGATCCTGCGGGGCAGGGTGTCAGCAGCGGCAGTCCGGTGTTGGCCCGGTGGTTTCGGGCCGGGACCGACCGTACAGAGCGGTCGCGTCGGGGTACACCCACCCGATTCGGCGGACGCGTGTCCAACTGGTGAGACCGTGCACCGTCATTTCCCCAGGTCGATGGTCGAAAATAACGGTCTACCACCCGTTCTGTTACATGCCCGTTATGTGAAATGAATCATGCATGAAATGTGACCCCCGTCACTTCTTTTCGTCTGCCGTTTCGGGTGGCGGACACCGATTTTCGGTCCGGCGGGCCGACGGGTGTCGTCCCCTGGAGGTGGCGGTGCAGGCGATTTGCCTTCGGTTCGAACGCTCGTGTAACTTCGTTTCTGCAACGCGGGGTGGAGCAGCTCGGTAGCTCGCTGGGCTCATAACCCAGAGGTCGCAGGTTCAAATCCTGTCCCCGCTACCACCGGAAGGCCGGCATCCGAATTCGGATGCCGGCCTTTCCTTTTGCCTGCGTCCCCCCGCCTTTCCGAGCGAATGTACCGTTCGCTCGGTTGGAGGAGCCGAGCGATACATTCGCTCGGAGGGGACCGGTCAGATCTTCATGTCGACGAGCACGCGGCGGAGCAGCTTGCCCGTCGTGTTGCGGGGAAGTTCCTCGAGGAAGATCACATCGCGCGGCACCTTGTAGCGCGCCAGATTCGCCTTCACGTACGCCTTGATCTCCTCGGGGTCGCGAGCTGCTGTGGGTGTGGGGACCACGAACGCCCGCAGGCGGGCGCCGAACTCGGGATCCTCCACCCCGACCACCGCCGCGTCGAGCACGTCGTCGCGTTCGACCAGCAGGTTCTCCACCTCCAGCGGATACACGTTCTCCCCGCCGGAGATGATCATGTCGTCGTCGCGGCCGTCGACGAAGAGATAGCCGTCGGCGTCCCAGTGACCGACGTCGCCGGTCGCGAGCAGACCGCGGATGCGTTCCTTGTCCCGCCCGTCCGTATAGCCCTCGAAACTCAGCCCGCTCGCGACGAAGATGCGTCCGGACACGCCGGGTTCGGTGACGGGGTTACCCTCGTCGTCGAGGATCTCCACCCGGCACGACACGGGTGGGCGGCCGGCGGTTCCGGGCGCGCGCCGCAGGTCCTCGGGGGTCGCGACCGTCGCGACCGCGCACTCGGTCGACCCGTAGAGGTTGTGCAGGACGTCGCCGAACGCCTCGCGGGTGCGCCGGCACAGATCGGGGGACAGGGCCGACCCGGCAGCGAAGATGATCTTCAGGCTCGAGGTGTCGAACTCCGCGATCTTCCCGATGCCGAGGTCGAGGATGCGCTGCAGCATCGTGGGCACGACGACCAGCACGTTCGCCCGTTCGCCCTCGATGAGCCGCAGGGTTTCGAGCGGATCGAACCGGCGCGCCATGATCACCGTCTGCCCCAGCGCCAGGGCCATCGCCATCTGGGAGACGCCGGTGCCGTGGAAGGCGGGCGCGGCCATGAGCATCCTCTGGCCACGACGCAACGGAACCCGGTCGAGGAACTGGGCGGATGTGAACGGCGAGGTCCGGCCGCGTGGCGCGCCCTTCGGGGTGCCGGTGGTACCGCTGGTGAGCAGCACGAATCCGCCCGGCTCCGACGGCGCGGGGACCGGCGACCGATCGAACTTGTAGAGCAGCGCGTCGATGGCCGGTGCGCCGGGAACCAGCTCGTCCTGCCACGACAGATAGGTGCGGGTGCCCTCGGGCAGGGCAGCGGCCGCGGCGGCGAACTCGGAGTCGAACACGAACGTCTCGACGTTCTCGCGGGCCGCGATGTCGGCGAGCTGGCGGGGTGCGAGTCCGGTGTTCATCAGCACGAGTTTCGTGCCGAGCTTCGCCGACGCGAGCATCGTCAGGACCAGGCCGCGGTGGTTGCGTGCCATCACACCCAGCACGGTGCCGGGGCGGATGCCGTCGGCCTGCCAGGCCCGCACCAGCGCGTTGGACATGCCTTCGAGGTTCCGGTAACTGACCGCGCCACGTTCGTCGATGATCGCGATGGCCTCGAGGCCGCGTGCGACGTCGGCGTGCACCGGCCCGGCGAACGGTCCGTACTTGCGCACCGCGAGGAGCTTGGACACCGTGTGGTCGACCCGGGGAAAGGGCAACAACCCGGCGCGGTGCATGATCACGAGCGATCCGACGGTGTCGGTAACCTTTCTGGCGAGATCCTGCGCCGACATACCACACCTCCTGTGTCCGATGGATGTACTCACATCGTGACGCACATCACATTCTCTGGGGTGTCTTTCTGCTCGGACGGTGCGCGAAGGGAAGTGCCCGTGTCGGTGGTCGATGACAGGGTGGATGTGTGCTGGAGCTGACTGCCGACGCGGCCCGACGCGTCGTCCTCGCCGCCCAGGGTTTCGCGGACCGCCGCCCCGCCGGCCGCGCCACACGCCGCCACGTGCTGCGCGCCGTTCAGCGCACGTCGCTGCTTCAACTCGACTCGGTGTCGGTCGCCGTCCGCGCGCATTACATGCCGGTGTTCAGCCGGATCGGTGGTTACGACCGCGACCTCCTCGACGCCGCCGCCTGGCAGAACACGAGCCGGTCACCGCGTGCCCTCGTCGAATACTGGGCGCACGAGGCCGCGCTGATCCCCGTCGAGGACTGGCCGCTGATGCGGTGGCGCATGAACCGCTACTCCCACGGCCGCTGGGCCGGGGAACGACGTGTGGTGGAGCAGAATCCCATGCTGGGCAGGGATGTGCTCGACGTCGTCAGGGAGGTCGGTGCCGCCACCGCCGGGGACATCGAACGGCACCTGCGGATCACGCCGCAGGGCCGCGGCGGGCCGTGGTGGGGACGCACCGAGACGAAGGTGATCTGCGAACAGCTCTTCGCCTCCGGCGCGTTGTCGGTCGACCGGCGGGTCGGCTTCACCCGGCACTACGACTTGGCCGAACGTGTCCTCCCGGACGACGTGATCGGCGTGGAGATCGACGAGCGCGACGCGATCCGCGAGCTCGTTCGTCGTGCGGCACGGTCGCTGGGGGTGGCCACCGCCGCGGATCTGCGCGACTACTACCGGCTCTCGGCCGAGCAGACGGCGGCGGCCCTGGCCGATCTCGTCGACGAGGGCGCGCTCGTACCCGTGACCGTGCGCGGCTGGTCCGATTCTGCCTACCTGGATGCCGCCGCCCGGATCCCGCGACGCGCGCACGGCACGGCGCTGCTCTGCCCCTTCGATCCGCTCGTCTTCTGCCGGCCGCGCACCGAGCGGCTCTTCAGCTTCCGGTACCGCATCGAGATCTACACGCCCGCCCACAAACGCGTGCACGGCTACTACGTCTTCCCGTTCCTGCAGAACGGTGACCTCGTGGGGCGGGTCGACCTCAAAGCCGACCGCGGAGCCGACGCCCTGCGCGTGCCGGGCGCGTTCGTCGAACCGGGTCGCGACGCCGGGGAGGTCGCCGAATCCCTCGCCGTCGAGCTGCGGGAGATGGCGACCTGGCTGGGACTGTCCGATGTCGTGGTCGGGGACCGCGGCGACCTGGTCGCCGAGCTGGCGGCGCGCCTCTGACCACCCTTCGGGGTTTCGTGAACGGCCAGGACGGGCATCTGCATCGCATGACGCCCCACGTCGGCACAACTTCGCCCACCGACTCGATCCGCACGACGGTCGTCGCCCTGAGTGCGGTCGTCGCGGTGCTCTGTTCGTTCCTCGGCTCGGGAGCGGTTGCCGGAACCCCGATCTCGGAGGCGGCGGGAGGAGCATTGTCGGCCGATGCGACGGCCGTCGCGCCCGGCGGCGCCGCCTTCTCGATCTGGACGCTCATCTACGTCGGGTTGATCGCGCTCGCGGTGTGGCAGGCGCTGCCGCAGCAGCGCGCGAATCCGCGTCAGCGACAGTCAGGGTGGTGGATCGCCGCGTCGATGCTGCTCAATGCCGCATGGATCCTGGCCGTCCAGTTCGATCTGATCTGGCTCAGCGTCGTGGTCATCGCGGCGCTGCTCGGGGTTCTGGCCAGGGTTTTCGTGTTGCTCACGGCAACCCGGCCGGAGTCCCGGCTCGAGGCCGTGGTGGTCGACGGCACCATGTTCGTGTATCTGGGCTGGGTGGCGGTCGCGACGGTGGCGAACATCGCCGCCGCGCTGCAGGCCGATCGCCTCGACCCGCTGGGTCTGGGAGCGGACACATGGGCGGTGGTCGTCCTCGCCCTGGTGGCCGTCGTGTCGGTGTTCCTGGCCGTTGTCGGACGCGGCCGGCTCGCGGTCACGGCCGCGGTCGTCTGGGGACTGTTGTGGATCGCGCTGGCCCGCATCGACTCCGACGGCTGGCAGTCCACACCCGCCGCGGTGGCCGCGGCCGTTGCCGCGGTCGTAGCGGCGGTGTCGGCTGTCGTCGTCCGGACCGCCGTTTCGAGCGCGTAGCCGTGGTCGCACGGATCCGGATTGAACACGTGGTTGAGGCCCGGGTTCCCCAGGGATGCAAGCCTGGTGGCCATCCTTGCGCACGCGGTTCCATCGGGCGCTGTTAATTTCTGGCGCCGCGCGAAATTCGCCGTCACGGGAATGGGGCATGTCACAATTCGGAGGATTGAGGAGTACGCCGCGAGATCGATCGAGGTAGTGCGAGGTCCGCGAATGGCAGGCCGCGTTCGGAATCTCCCGGCGCACGTCACCGGTGGTCGCCCGCCCCTTCAGAACGGAAGCGCGAATGAGTCAACCCGACGGGTGTTACCCGGACCCCACCGATCCGAATCGGGAGCGGTGGTGGAACGGGGATGCTTGGACGCAGCAGACTCGACGGATAGGGGCCCCGCCGTTGGTGGCTACTTCGCAGGCGATAGCCCAGCCGGCGGCAGCCCCGGGCTCGCCATACATGCCGTATGTAATTGCCGCTCTCGCAGCGGGAGTCGGAATCATCGTCGGAAGCATCGGACCGTGGATGACATTCATGGGAATGTCGCGAACCGCCATGGACGGTGACGGTGCAATCACATTGGTGCTGGGCATCGTCGCGGCGGTGATGTTGTTTGCTGTCGTGGTCCGGGACGGCGCGGCGGGAACTGTCCTCTGTGGTTTCGCTGCCGTCCTAGGCGTCATCTGCCTTGTCGTCGCGGTCGTGGACGTAAACGAGGTGACGTCGAGAAATTCGGAGTTGTTCGGGCGTGAAGTAGGTGCCCAAGTCGGATGGGGATTGTGGCTGATGGCGTTGGCGGCCGCGGCGATGAGCGTTGCTGCAGCGATTGCTGCCTGGCAGATCCGAACACAGAATCGACTGGTGTGATCTTCGGACCCGCCCGTTGGTTGCCGAAGCAGGAACCGAGAAGCCCCCGCCGGGGTACGCGACGGGGGCTTCCCTTCAAGAACTGTTGTGCAGGTGCTATTTCAGTTCCGACGACGACTTGCCGAGCAGACGTCGCGCGACGATGAGCTGCTGGATCTGCTGGGTGCCTTCGAAGATGTCGAGAATCTTCGAGTCGCGTGCCCACTTCTCGAGCAGCGGCCGCTCCGAGTAGCCGTAGGTGCCGGCGAGTTCGACGGCCTTGAGCGACACCGCGGTCCCGGTGCGTCCGGCCTTCGCCTTCGAGATGGACGCCTCGAGCGAGTTCGGCTTCTTGTTGTCGGCCATCCACGTGGCGCGCAGCGCAAGCAGGTAGGACGCTTCCCAATCCGCCTCGAGCGCCAGGAATTCGGCGGCCGCGGCGTGCTGGTTGTTCGCCGGGATGTCGTACGACACCTCGACCCCGGCCTCGGACAGGATCGCGCGCAGTTCCTCGAGCACGGCCCGTCCCAGGCCGATCGCCATACCGGCGACGATCGGGCGGGTGTTGTCGAAGGTCTGCATGACGCCCGCGAAGCCCTGCTCGACGTTCACCTCGGGGGAACCGAGGATGTTGTCCTTGGGGATTCGGCAGTCCTGCAGAACCAGGACCGCGGTGTCGGATGCCCGGATGCCGAGCTTGTGCTCGAGCCGGGCGACGCTCAGTCCCGGTGCGTCGCGCGGCACCACGAACGACTTGATCGCCGCGCGACCCTTGGACCTGTCCACGCTGGCCCATACGACGACGTGCGTCGAACGCTCACCGGCGGTGACGAAGATCTTCTCGCCGTTGAGGACCCACTCGTCGCCGTCGAGAACGGCGGTGGTGGTCACGGCCGCCGAGTCGGAGCCGAAACTCGGTTCGGTGATCGCCATCGAGGCCCACACCTTGCCGAACCGTTCGAGCTGTTCGTCGGTGGCGACCGCGGCGATCGCCGAGTTGCCCAGGCCCTGGTAGGGGATGGACAAGGTCAGTCCGACATCGCCCCAGCAGGTTTCGATGACGTTGAGTAGACCGGCCATGTTGCCACCGTTGGCGTTGCCGCCCTTGGCGTCCTGCTTCTTCGCGTCGCGCCCGAGCGCGGCGCCGGCCGCGCCCTGCCCGGAGTCGTTGAGCCCCTCGACCATTGCGGCCATCGTGTCGAGCTCGACCGGGTAGACGTGCTCGGCGAGGTCGTACTTGCGGGAGACCGGGCGGAAGATCTGCGCGGCGACCTGATGGGCCTGATTCGCAGAGGCCTTGAGCTTCTTCGGAAGTTCGAGATTGATCATCTACAGATTCCTTGTTCGGGTCGGACCGCTCAGATGAGGACGATGCCCTCGGCGACGCCGACGGCACGCAGGTCGCGGTACCAGCGCTCGACGGGATGTTCCTTGGTGAAACCGTGGCCGCCGAGCAACTGCACGCCGTCGAGGCCGATCTGCATGCCCTTGTCGGTCGCGAGCTTGCGGGCCAGCGCGGCCTCGCGGGCGAACGACAGGCCCTGTTCCGCGCGGGAGGCGCCGCGCAGGGTGACGAGACGGATGCCGTCGAGCTCGATCTTGATGTTGGCGACCATGAAGGCCACCGCCTGACGGTGGCTGATCGGCTCACCGAACGCCTGGCGCTCGTTGACGTAGGGGATCACGTAGTCGAGCACGGCCTGGCCGGTGCCCATCGCGAGCGAGGCCCAGCCCAGACGGGCCAGACGCACGGCGTCGGCGTACTGCTCGGCACGCAGGTCCGCGGCGGCGGTGTCGAGCGAATCGGTTCCGTCCGAGCCGAGCAACGCCGACTGCGGTACCGCGACGTCGTTCAGGTGCAGCCGGCCGAGGCCGGCGGCACGCAGGCCCATGCTGGGATCGGCCTCGACGACGACGCCCTTGCTCTTGGCCTCGACGATGAACAGGGCCGGGCGGCCGTCGAGTTCGGCGGCGACGACGAAGAGCTCGGCGCTGCCCGCGGCCGGGACGAACGACTTGACGCCGTTGAGGCGGTAGCCGCTGGGGGAGCGCACGGCCTTGGTCTGCAGGGCGAACGGATCGAACAGGGCGCGCGGCTCGGCGATCACGACCGAGGCCTGCGGCACGTCGTCGCTCGCGAAGGCGGGCAGGTACGTCTTCTGCTGCTCGTCGCTGCCCCACTGGGTGAGCGCGACGGCGACGCCGCTGGGCGCCAGGATCGGCAGCGCCAGGCCCATGTCGCCGTGCGCGAGTGCTTCGGCGACGAGTGCGTTGGTGACGGTGCCGCGCTCGGTGGCGGCGCCGTCGAACGCCTCGGGGACGTTGACGAGGGTGATACCGAGCTCGGCGGCGCGGGCGAGCAGGTCGGCGGGCGCCGCTGCGGCCTCGTCGGCGTCGTGGGCCGCGGGCCGGAGGATCTCGGCCGCGAATTCCTGGACGGTCTCGACGATCATCTGCTGATCGTCGGTGGGGGTCAGATCGAAGAAGTCGCTTCTCTTCGGTGCGTCGAGGCGCTGCGGCGCACCGCCGCCGGAGACCTTCTTGAACGCGCGGGTGGCGGCACCGAGCGTCTTGAAGCCGGTCTTGGTGGACTGGTACGTGGCCCGGTCGATGG
>Ga0182742_1003847_pt1 | contig 14163 bp, 14 predicted proteins | sample eDN5th37CBELigMG_FD_128880 | JGI IMG/M metagenome (GOLD analysis project Ga0182742, IMG submission 128880) | Enriched Miracle-Growth compost microbial communities from Emeryville, California, USA - eDNA 5th pass 37_C BE-Lig MG (version 2)... ... | reverse complement strand
CTGATTTGGTGTGAAACATCCGAACCAAATATTGAAGAAGCCCGTCGATTTGCCGAAGCGATCCATGAGAAATTCCCTGGAAAGCTTTTAGCCTATAATTGTTCTCCATCGTTTAACTGGAAGAAGAAACTTGATGATGACACGATTGCAAAGTTCCAAATCGAGCTTGGTAAAATGGGCTACAAATTCCAGTTTGTCACGCTAGCAGGTTTCCATGCGCTAAACCATAGTATGTTTGAACTTGCTCGTGGTTATAAGGACCGTGGAATGGCAGCGTATTCAGAACTTCAGCAAGCAGAGTTTGCTAGCGAAGAAAACGGCTATACGGCTACAAGGCACCAACGAGAAGTGGGTACAGGTTACTTTGACCAAGTCTCAATGGTGATTTCTGGTGGCACTTCTTCCACCACTGCTTTAAAAGGTTCAACGGAAGAAGAGCAGTTTACTGCAACAAAGTAACTTGTTTTACACCTTTATTTGTAAACCTCCATTTTGTCCTTCTCTTTAAAAGGGAAGGAATTTTTTTGTCCTAACGATTGGGTTATACTTTATATACGAACAATTATTAGGGGAGTATCATACAAATTTATGGAGGAGGGATGATATATGCGACCGGATATTGATGATTATTTGCAGCAAGGGATTCATGGGAAAAAGGAAATCAATCCTGATGAAAGACGCCGATTTTTAGGAACCTTACGAGAACGTGTTGTTATTGCCTTAAAACAACCACAGTTGATTGAAGCAGGCATCTATCCAGAGGTGGAGACAGCTTTAAAAGAAAATAAAAAAGCGCACCTCTACCTAAATGGCAACATGAGCTACGAGTTTTTGTCTAAGTATAAAAAAGTAGCCGATCAGTATGATGTTGAATATACGCTTGTGACAAACAAAGAATATGACTCGGAGCTGGGGCTTGTTCTTGCTTATGATTATGCAATAGATAAGGAAAGCATTTATGTCGAAAAGAAAGTAACCATTGATCCAACTCCAAAGAAAAAGGGCTTCTTTGGAAAGCTATTTGGCAATTAACTCGGCAGTCGCGAAAAGTAGACTGCTTTTTCTTTGGATTCTCTTTGCTCAAACCCTAAAACTTTGTTATCATCAGTGTATTATTGTGTGAAAAGTTCAAAAAAATTTATGGAGGTGAGAGGATGTCAAGAATATCCATCGAAGAGGTAAAGCATGTGGCGCATTTAGCGAGACTTGCGATTACTGAAGAAGAAGCTGTGAATTTTCAAAAACAGCTGGATGCCATCATTACATTCTCTGAGCAATTGAACGAGCTTGATACAGAAAATGTGGAACCGACATCCCATGTTTTAGATATTAAGAATGTATTAAGAGAAGATGTTTCAAAAGAAGGCTTGCCACAAGAGCTTGTCTTAAAAAATGCACCAGATCAACAGGACGGACAAATCAAAGTTCCGCCGATTATTGAGTAAGGAGGGACCATATGAGCTTATTCGATCAAAAAGTATCTGATCTTCATGAACAGTTACATAAAAAAGATATTAGTGTGTCAGATCTTGTAGATGAGTCGTATAAAAGAATAGCAGAAGTAGAAACCCAAGTGTCTGCGTTTTTAACATTAGATGAAGAGCGAGCACGAAGCCAAGCTAAAAAACTAGATGAAAAGCTAGGAACGGACGAGGCAAAAGGTTTGCTGTTCGGTATGCCGGTAGGGGTTAAAGATAATATTGTAACGAAAGATTTACGTACAACAGCAGCAAGCCAAATTCTACATAATTTTGATCCTATCTATGATGCTACTGTTGTGACAAAGCTTCAGGAAGCTGAAACGATTACGATTGGGAAATTAAATATGGACGAGTTCGCCATGGGATCATCCACGGAAAACTCAAGTTTTAAAAAGACGAAAAATCCTTGGAATATTGAAACCGTTCCTGGTGGGTCTTCAGGCGGTTCAGCAGCAGCCGTAGCAGCAGGTGAGGTTCCGTTCTCATTAGGATCTGATACAGGTGGGTCCATTCGTCAGCCAGCTAGTTTTTGTGGAGTGGTTGGGTTAAAGCCTACCTATGGACGAGTATCTCGTTTTGGCTTAATTGCCTTTGCTTCTTCGCTAGACCAAATTGGTCCAATTACTAGAACCGTTGAAGACAACGCATATGTTTTACAGGCCATTGCTGGTGTGGATCCAATGGATTCAACTTCGGCCAATGTTGAGGTTCCATCATATGTGAATGCCTTAACAGGTGATGTATAAGGGTTAAAGATTGGGGTACCAAAGGAATATATCGGAGAAGGTGTGAACCCAGAGGTTCGTGAATCAGTCATGAAAGCTCTTGCGACACTTGAAAAGTTAGGAGCCACTTGGGAGGAAGTTTCTTTACCTCACTCAAAGTATGCTCTTTCAACTTATTACCTGCTTAGTTCTTCCGAAGCGTCTGCTAACCTAGCACGTTTTGACGGAGTCAGATATGGCTATCGTTCGCCGAATTCGAACAATTTAATGGAACTGTATAAAAACTCTAGAGCAGAGGGCTTTGGAGATGAAGTGAAACGCAGAATTATGCTTGGTACCTTTGCTTTGAGCTCAGGGTATTATGATGCGTATTACAAGAAAGCACAAAAGGCACGTACATTGATTAAAAAGGATTTTGAAGATGTATTTGCGAAGTATGATGTCATCGTTGGACCAACGACACCAACACCTGCTTTTAAAATCGGTGAAAAAACAAGCGATCCATTAACAATGTATGCAAATGATATTTTAACCATTCCAGTAAATCTTGCTGGGGTACCTGGAATTTCTGTGCCATGTGGTTTTGATCAAGGACTGCCATTAGGTTTACAAATTATCGGTAAGCACTTTGACGAAGCAACTGTCTACCGTGTAGCTCATGCATTTGAGCAGGCGACAGACTTCCACAAGCAAAAGCCAGGTCTGTAAGGGGGATAAGAATGGAATTCGAAACGGTAATTGGACTTGAAGTCCATGTAGAGTTAAAAACAGAATCAAAAATCTTCTCTGCAAGTCCCAACCATTTTGGTGCGGAACCCAATACCAATACAACGGTGATCGACCTTGGATATCCAGGGGTGTTGCCGGTCTTAAATAAAAAGGTGGTTGACTACGGGATGAAGGCTTGTATGGCCTTAAACTGTCACGTTGCAACACATACGAAGTTTGACCGAAAAAATTACTTTTATCCAGATAACCCAAAAGCGTACCAGATTTCTCAATTTGACCAGCCGATCGGTGAGCACGGGTTTATCGAAATCGAAGTCGATGGATATAAGAAGAAAATCGGCATCACAAGAATTCATTTAGAAGAGGATGCTGGCAAGCTGAATCATGAAAATGGATATTCTCTGTGTGACTACAATCGTCAGGGAACGCCTCTGATTGAGATTGTGTCAGAGCCGGATATTCGTACAGCGAATGAAGCCTATGCTTATTTAGAAAAATTAAAATCAATTATTCAATATACTGGAGTTTCTGATTGTAAGATGGAGGAAGGCTCCTTACGTTGTGATGCGAACATTTCCATTCGTCCAGTAGGACAAGAGGAATTTGGGACAAAGACGGAGTTGAAGAACTTAAACTCCTTTAACTTTGTTCGCAAAGGAATCGAATATGAAGCGAAGCGTCAGGAAGAAGTGGTTCGAGCTGGAGGAGAGATTCAGCAGGAAACACGCCGTTATGACGAGGCAACGAATACCACTTTATTAATGAGGGTCAAAGAAGGTTCGGAAGATTATCGTTACTTCCCTGAACCAGATTTAACGGATTTGTATATTGATGAGGAATGGAAGGCCCGCATTGCTGCAGAAATTCCTGAACTTCCAGATTCAAGACAAAAGCGTTATACCGAAGAGTGGGGCTTACCTGCGTATGATGCGGCTGTATTAACGGTGGTAAAGGAAACAGCTGACTTTTTTGAAGCAACGGTTGCAGCAGGAGCGGATCCAAAACAAGCATCCAACTGGATTATGGGAGAATTATCAGCCTATCTAAATTCCGAACAAAAGGAATTGGCTGATGTAGCTCTAACACCAGAAGGTCTTGCGGGAATGATTAAGCTCATTAGCGACGGAACCATTTCTTCGAAGATTGCGAAGAAGGTGTTTAAAGAGCTTGTTGAAAAAGGCGGAAGCGCTGAGAAAATTGTCAAAGACCAAGGTCTAGTACAAATTTCTGATGAAGGTGCTCTACTAACCGTCATTGCAGAAGTTCTTGATGCCAACCCACAATCAATTGATGATTTTAAAAATGGTAAGGAAAAGGCCATTGGATTCCTTGTTGGTCAAATCATGAAAGCAACCAAGGGCCAGGCGAATCCTCCATTAGTAAACAAGTTATTACAACAAGAGATTCGAAAACGGTAAAAAATAGACCTCAGGCGAAAAAGAGGATAACTGCTCCATATACGAGCAGTTATCCTCTTTTCTATTTATCCTCTAATCAAACCCTTCCCTCCATCAGTTCATAAAAAACACAGTGTAACTTCCGAGAAACAAGTGTTTTTCAACGAGAAACAAATCTCCTTCATCAAGAGGTATATTCAAACTAATTGGTTCCAACTAAAATAAAAGATAGTAAGTCATTACTTTTTAGGAGGATTTATAAAATGAGTAAAGGCATTAAAATTGTTACAATTGGTGGAGGTTCAAGTTATACTCCAGAATTAGTTGAAGGTTTTATAAAGCGCTATCATGAACTTCCTATACGTGAACTATGGCTTGTTGATATCGAGGCTGGGAAAGAAAAGTTAGAGATTGTCGGAAATTTAGCAAAAAGAATGGTAGAAAAAGCAGGTCTTCCAATTGAAGTTCATTTAACTTTAGATAGACGTGAGGCACTAAAAGATGCAGATTTCGTTACTACTCAATTCCGAGTGGGTTTATTAGATGCTCGTATTAAAGATGAAAGAATTCCACTAAAATATGATGTGATTGGTCAAGAAACAAACGGTCCAGGTGGACTGTTCAAAGGTCTTCGTACGATCCCTATTATTCTAGATATTTGTAAGGACATTGAAGAGCTATGTCCAGACGCATGGCTAGTTAACTTCACAAACCCAGCAGGAATGGTTACAGAAGCCGTTCTTCGTTATTCCAATATCAAAAAAGTAGTTGGGTTATGTAATGTGCCAATCGGTATTCAAATGAATATTGCTAAGATATTAGATGTAGATGCAGACCGAGTTAAAGTTAATTTTGCTGGCTTAAATCATATGGTCTTTGGCTTAGATGTATTCTTAGACGGTAAGAGTGTAAAAGAAGAAGTAGTTGAAGCGTTGGCGAATCCAACTGCCGAAATGACCATGAAAAACATTCGTAACCTTGCTTGGGAAGCTGATTTCGCTCGTGGTTTAGGTGTGATCCCTTGTCCGTATCACCGTTATTACTACAAAACGGATGAAATGTTAGCAGATGAAAAACGTGCAGCAGATAACGAAGGAACGCGTGCAGAAGTAGTAAAAGCTTTAGAAACAGAACTGTTTGAGTTATACAAAGACACAAATCTAGACATCAAGCCACCTCAATTAGAAAAGCGTGGCGGTGCTTATTATAGTGATGCTGCTTGTAGTTTAATCAATTCTATTTACAATGACAGAGGCGACATTCAACCAGTTAATACTAGAAACAACGGAGCAATCCAAGGAATTCCTGATGATTCAGCTGTTGAAGTAAACTGTGTAATCACAAAAGACGGCCCTAAACCAATTGCAGTTGGAGAACTTCCTGTTGCTGTGAACGGATTGGTTCAACAAATTAAATCCTTTGAAAGAGTAAGCGCTGAAGCTGCGGTTACTGGGGATTACAAAACTGCTTTACTAGCCATGACTATTAACCCTCTGGTACCTGGAGATAAAGTAGCTAAAGAAATCTTAGATGAAATGCTAGAAGCACATAAAGAGCATTTACCACAATTCTTTACAAAAGTGGAAGCGTAGGTTTTAAAGGGATAGTTCAAGAGCGGACTATCCCTTGTTTTATCATCTCAACTCATCCTTTTTATTCATTACTATAAAGAATAGAGGAATGTTCTGTTGTCCAATTTTAACGATCAATTCATCTTTTCAATTATCATTATTTCGTTAGGTTATCTATTAAAACGATGTAATATTATCAAAGAGAGTGATGGAGAAGCAATATCTAGAATTGTTTTTAATTTAACGCTCCCATGCCTGATTATGATTAGCTTTCATAATATTAAGATTGATTTTTCTCTAATTTTTATGATGATTAACGGTTTTATCTACGGTGTTTTTTTGGCTTTTCTAGGATTTTTAGCGTTTAAAAAGGAAAAAAGAAAAGTAAAGGGCATGATGATGATGATCGTGCCAGGCTTCAATATTGGACTCTTTGCTTACCCGCTTGTAGAAGGAATTTGGGGTCAAGAAGGAATTAAATATTTTGGTATGTTTGATATGGGAAATGCTTTTATTGTTTTTGGATTAACCTATTTAATTGGAAGTTTTTATTCCTCTGATCAAAATACATTTGAATATAAGCAAGTGTTTGTTAAAATGTCCCGATCGATTCCTTTGCTGACGTATTTATTTACATGTGCAATAAGTATACTTGGCCTACAGCTTCCAACTGTTGTCCTTGATGTTGCAGGGGTAATTTCAAAAGCCAATATGCCTTTATCCTTAGTTTTACTCGGGATTTTTCTGAATTTCTCTATAGATAAAGGTTATTTCAAAAAAATATTAAAATACTTAACCCTAAGGTATGTAGTAGGTTTAAGTATTGGTCTCTTTGTATTCTTTTTTTCACCATTTGATAATATGTTCAGATACACAATTCTTATAGCTCTTATTTTACCTATGTCATTTTCAGCAATAGTTTATGCCGTTCAGTTTAATTATGATAAAAAATTGATTGGAACAGTATCAAATTTAACGATATTAATAAGTTTTGTTTTATTGTGGGGGATTGGAAATCTAATCTTGTAGATCAACAGCACTGGAGTGAAGGATTAACATGTATAAATTGCTAGCTATTGATATTGATAGAACCTTACTTAATGATCGAAAGGAGGTAACAAAGGAAGTAAATGAAGCAATCCAAGCAGCTAAACGAAAAGGAGTCAAAGTGGTTATTTGTACTGGAAGACCTATCGGTGGGGTGCATGAATTCATTGAAGAACTCGATCTTCATAACCAGTTTGTCATTACATTTAACGGGGCCCTTGTTCAGCATTCAGAAACAAAGGAAGTATTATCAGAAATATCATTGACACATGAAGACTTATTGACACTCTACAAAGTCAGTCAGGAACTAGAAACATCCATGCATTTTTCTGATACGCAAAGAATATACACTCCGAATAAGGATATCAGTCCATATACCGTTTTAGAATCGTTTGTGAATAATGTGCCATTACATTATCGTGAAATGGAAGAAGTACCAACAGATATTTTAATTCCTAAAGTAATGTTTGCTGGAGATCCAGAACAATTAGATAAAACGATTGCTTCGATTCCTATAGAGCTTAAGGAAAAATATACGATGGTGAGAAGTACTCCTTACTTTTATGAAATCTTACATCCGAGTGTGAGTAAAGGAAATGCCGTAAAGCTCCTTGCTGAAAAATTAGGAATTGCTCGCGAAGAAGTCATCTGTATTGGAGACGGCGAGAATGATTTAACCATGATTGAATATGCAGGTTGCGGCGTAGCGATGGGGAATGCAGTATCCACCGTCAAAGAAATCGCACAGTTCCATACACATTCCAATAATGAACATGGAGTTGCCTATGCAATTGAACAATTAATTTTAAACAATAATGACGGGTGTGTTAGTTAAACAACAAAAGACAAAACCTATTAAACATATATAATATAGGTTTTGTCTTTTCATTTATTAGTTTCGGTTAGGCTTTTTGTTGAAGAAGATCTGCGCCTTTTTTGAAAACCGTTTTGCGAAGGAAAGGAACCACATAGTAGTCTAAGCCGTAACGTCCTGCATTGAATCCGGCAGTAAGAATGATTACACCCATTAGTATGTCTGTAGGGTTATGAGATACGGTACCTGCTAACATGAAAGAGAAGTTCATGACTAGACCGAAGAACATTGCTGCACTTGTAAAGCACCCAAGAATTAATCCTAAACCTACTAGAAACTCGCCCCAAGGTACAAGGAAGTTAAATAGTTCCACGTTCGGTAGGGCCACACCTTCAAGGAAAGATACATACCAGCTATAAACAATTCCATCTGGACCAGCAACAGGGTTAGCAATAGAACCTTTTAAAAATCCAGCAGCATCAAATCCACCGCCAGTTATTTTTCCCCAGCCTGCTGTCATCCAAGCATAACCGAGATATACACGTAATAGAGTAAGAAGTGCTGCAGAAATCTTATTTTCTCTTAAAAATTGATTAAACATAAATGATTCCGCCTTTCAAAATGAATTTTATTAATGATTACACTCATAATATACAATCTTGTGATAGTGAAAAGAATAGTTATGTGAAATAGTTCACAAATTGGTCGAAACTTATTGAACAAATGGTTAACTTAAGCCATTTCTTTTATCGGGCGTTCTTCTTTTTTGAAGATGGCTTTGCGAAGGTAAGGAACCACATAGTAATCTAAGCCGTAACGACCAGCGTTAAATCCAGCTGTTAGAATAATCACACCCATTAATATATCTGTTGGGTTATGAGATACTGTACCTGCAAGCATGAAAGAGAAGTTCATGACTAAACCGAAGAACATCGCTGCACTTGTAAAGCACCCAAGAATTAAGCCTAATCCTACTAAAAACTCGCCCCAAGGTACAAGGAAATTAAATAGATCCACGTTCGGTAGTGCCACACCTTCAAGGAAAGATACATACCAGCCATACACAATTCCATCTGGACCAGCGACAGGGTTTGCAATTGAACCTTTTAAAAATCCAGCAGCATCAAACCCGCCAGTTATTTTGCCCCAGCCTGCTGTCATCCAAGCGTAGCCGAGATACACACGTAATAGAGTAAGAAGAGCTGCAGAAATCTTGTTTTCTCTTAAAAATTGATTAAACATAAATGATTCCGCCTTTCAAAAAGGATTTAATTGATGATTACACTCATAATATACGATGTGACCATAGTAATAACCATAGGGAAAAACAATCGTTCACAGTTTGTTAAAAGCTTATTGACCGAAGTGTGAACTATGTCACTTTTATGAACAACAGGATTAGACAAGTTCTCTGGAAATAAGCCTGTATTTCCCAGGAAAAGAATATTTCCGACAAAAAAACAACCCATTCGCTGTCGAATGAGTTGTTTGAAAATTATTTCTCTTCTTTTAATAACGCGATACTTTCATTAAATTCTTTTTCAATTTGATCGTTTTGTTTAAATGTAAGGATGCTTACGATAATCGCAACGATTGCATTGAGGAGGAAGCCAGGAACAATTTCGTATAAGTCAAAAATTCCGCCCTCAGCTTGTTTCCATAGAATTACCGTAATGGCACCGGTGATAATACCTGAAATGGCTCCCCAGTTCGTCATCTTTTTCCAGAAGAGACTGAGAATAATAACAGGACCAAAGGAAGCACCAAAGCCTGCCCAAGCATAGGCAACAAGTGAAAGAATCGTATTGTCTTGATCTAGAGCTAATAAAAGGGCAACTACAGCCACGGTTAATACAGCTAATCTTCCTAATAATACATAATGTTTGTCGGTCGCTTCTTTCTTTAATAACACTTTGTACAAATCTTCAATAAGAGCACTTGAAGTTACAATGAGCTGAGATGAAATCGTGCTCATGATCGCGGCTAAGACCGCAGCTAATAGGAAACCGGCAATGATTGGATGGAACAAGTATTGTCCAAGTTCAATAAAGACGGCTTCTGGATTAGAAAGGGTTAACTCAGGATTCTTTTTAAAATACGCAATCCCAATCATCGCTGTAAGGATGGTTCCGAGTAGAGAGAAAATCATCCATGTCATCCCAATACGGCGGGCACTCTTTATTTCTTTAACCGTCGTGATGGCCATAAAGCGTACAATGATATGTGGCTGGCCAAAGTATCCTAATCCCCATGCCATAGCCGACACAACTCCGATGAAGCTAGCACCTTTTAATAAATCCAAGAAGTTTGGATTCACGAGTCGAACCGTTTCAAATGTTTCAGAAGGTCCACCTGTTGCAAATACCCCAATAATAGGGACAAAAATAAGTGCAAGGAGCATCATAAGTCCTTGAATAAAGTCGGTATAACTGACGGCCAAGAACCCACCAAATAAGGTGTAGGCAACTACAACAGCAGATACGATCAATAAACCGGTATGATAGCTAACACCGAAAGAGCTCTGGAAAAATACGCCCCCTGAGACCATTCCAGAAGAAACATAAAACGTAAAGAAAACGAGAATAACAAGACCAGACACGATTCGAAGCAGCATCGTTTGATCTTTAAATCGATTCTCTAAGTAACCAGGAATCGTAATCGAGTCGTTTGCCACTTGAGTATAAGAACGAAGTCTTGGAGCAACAAGAACCCAGTTAAGGTAGGCTCCAATGGTAAGTCCGATGGCAATCCAGGCATCGACCATGCCATTAACATAAATGGCTCCAGGTAACCCCATTAATAACCAACCACTCATGTCAGCTGCACCGGCACTTAGTGCGGTTACGGCAGGACCTAGTGAGCGTCCGCCTAACATATAGTCCGTCAGATTACTAGTTTTTCTGTAAGAATACCAACCAATTAATAGCATCCCCGCCATGTAGATGGCAATGGAGATTGCTTGGTAAAATTCATTCGACAAATAGGTTTCCTCCTTTATTATAGTAAAAGCATAATTATAAAAATATATGCAATATTCTATCATTGTTATGCGAAGGAGACGATATTTTTTTAGCCGAAATAAATCGTGAAAGGGGTAACAATAAAGCTTTTCTCAGAAAGTATCTGATCGGTCTTTAGAATAATAATTCATTTGTTGAAAATAATTTTAAAAATTCAATCAAACGTTTGATTGAATTTTTTGAGCCTTCATTTTATAGGTTTAGGAGGAATTCGATCATCTTTAAGTTTTTTATCATTAATTTTTAACTCCGTATGATTCATATAATTCCGGATATTGGAGCGGTGCAAAAAGAAAAGCAGAAGTAAGAATAAGAAAAAAATAAGATCGGGATGATAGCCTTCCTCAAATAGGGAAAATATCAGCATGGCAAAGCCAACAGAGATCGAACCAAAAAATACATATTTTGATACAAAAATCACGGTGAAAAAGGTAAGAAAAGTAATCAAAAATAAAAAAGGATGATAAACAATTAAAAAACCAGCAGTGGTAGCGATAGCTTTTCCTCCGCGAAACCCTGCAAAGATCGGAAAACAATGACCGATTACCGCCATTAAGCCCGCATATAAAGGATCAAGATCGGAATGAAGCAGAATGGGTAAATAAGTCGCAACGGCCCCTTTGCCAACATCCACAAGAAGAACAATAATTCCGGCCTTTTTTCCAAGAACCCTTATGGTATTGGTCGCACCTGGATTGTTACTACCGAGTGTTCGAATATCCACTTGAAAGAGCCACTTTCCAACTAATAAGGCAGTCGGAATGGAACCGAGTAAATAGGCAATGATAAGTAGTCCATACTCCATAAAAGTCCTCCTTACATTCTTTGATATGTCTAAATTTTACCATATTCTTACCGGTGCTGTTAGAGTTGAGATTTTTACATTTGCCTATCTCCATGATATGATAGATTGTCAACAAATTTGCAGGAATGACACCTGTGAGATATGATATTAATGTTAAATGATGGAATCAACTACGGAGTTTACATACTAATAGAAAAGAACCTTATTTTTGAAATAGGATGATGAAAATGAAAAGAGCAAGAATTATTTATAATCCTACCTCAGGAAGAGAAGCGTTTAAAAAGCAATTGCCGGAGGTACTGCAAAAGCTAGAAATGGCCGGTTATGAGACTTCTTGTCACGCAACAACTGGTGCAGGTGACGCGACAGAGGCGGCTAAAATTGCTGTCGCTCGAAAATACGATCTAGTTGTAGCAGCAGGTGGAGATGGAACGATCAATGAAGTAGTGAACGGACTTGCAGAGCAAGAGTATCGTCCGAAGCTAGGAGTCATTCCGGTTGGAACCACCAATGACTTCGCAAGAGCGCTACATATTCCACGTGACATTGAAGCCGCAGCGGATATTATCGTTAAGGGAGACACGATTCCTGTTGATATCGGCCGAATCAATGACAAGTATTTTATTAATATTGCTGGTGGAGGCCGTTTAACGGAGCTAACGTATGAGGTACCAAGCAAACTAAAAACGATGCTTGGGCAACTGGCTTATTACTTAAAAGGCATTGAAATGCTTCCTTCCATTCGTGCGACCGATTTAAGTATCGAGTATGATGGAAAGCTTTTTGAAGGAGAGGTCATGCTGTTTCTAGTTGGGCTTACCAATTCAGTGGGTGGCTTTGAGCGCCTCGCTCCCGATGCGTCGATCAATGATGGAATGTTTACTTTGCTAATTTTAAAGAAGACAAACCTGGCTGAATTTATCCGTATCGCCACGTTAGCAGTTCGCGGGGAGCATGTGAACGATCCGCATGTGATTTATACAAAGGCAAACCGTATTAAAGTTCACTCCGAGGAAAAGGTTCAGCTTAATCTGGATGGAGAATTTGGCGGCCTTTTACCTGCGGAATTCGTGAATTTATACCGACATCTAGAAGTGTTTGTACCGATTGATCAAATACGTGAACAGGACCGACCAGCAGAGGGTTGGAATGTTTCAGGAAACTAACCACTACATAGGTGGTTAGTTTCTTTTTGTGATTTCGTATCCGATAGGGAGTTATGATACAATTCTTCATATCGAAAAATATAAAGGAAGTAACCAATGACAAAAACAATACCTGTTCAAAAAAATGATTATATAGAAGTTGTATTTGAAGACTTAACCCATGACGGTGCAGGAGTAGCGAAGGTAGATGGCTATCCGTTATTCGTGAAAAATGCGCTGCCTGGTGAAAAAGCCAAAATAAAGGTGATTAAGGTCAATAAGGGATATGGATTCGGTCGATTAGAAGAAATCCTTGAACAAAGCCCGTACCGTGTAGATGCCCCGTGCCCAATCTACAAGGAGTGTGGAGGCTGTCAACTGCAGCATTTGAGCTATGAAGGACAGCTGTTAGCGAAGGAAAAACAAGTAAGAGATGTGCTTACCCGCATCGGCAAGCTAGAAAATGTAAAAGTTCATCCGGTATTAGGCATGAGTGAGCCTTGGAGATACCGAAATAAAGCTCAAGTTCCTGTGGGTGAGCGTGAAGGTGGCTTGATTGCCGGTTTTTATCAGCAGCGAAGCCATGAAATCATCGATATGGAAGCTTGTATGATTCAGCAGGGAAAAAATGATGAGGTCGTACAGGCAGTAAAGAGAATCTGTACGAAATACGGAGTCACGGCCTATAACGAACAGCGTCATAAAGGATCGTTAAGACATATCATGGCTCGTCATGGACAAGTTACGAAGGAAGTCATGGTCGTTCTTGTCACACGTACACCTGATCTTCCAAACAAGGAGAAGATCGTTAAGGAAATCGTGGAGGCAGTTGAAGGGGTAAAATCGATCATCCAGAACGTTAACTCGAAGAAAACCAATGTCATCCTTGGTGACGAGACTCGTGTGTTATGGGGAGAAGAGGTTATCTATGACTTAATCGGAAACGTCAAATTTGCGATTAGCTCAAGATCGTTTTACCAAGTGAATCCAGAGCAAACGAAGGTGCTTTATGACCAGGCACTTTCTTACGCTGAATTGACTGGTGAGGAAACCGTGATTGATGCTTATTGTGGAATTGGAACGATTTCGCTGTTTCTCGCGCAAAAGGCGAAGAAGGTGTACGGAGTTGAGATTGTCCCAGAGGCCATTGCCGATGCGAACCGGAATGCAGAGTTAAATGGGATTGATAATGTAGAGTTTGCGGTAGGTGAGGCAGAGGTTGTGATCCCTAATTGGTATAAGGAAGGGATTGTGGCGGATGTACTTGTCGTGGATCCACCACGTAAAGGCTGCGATGATGCATTGCTGCAAACGATTATTGAGATGAAACCGAAGAAGGTTGTGTATGTGTCTTGTAATCCTGCTACGTTGGCGCGGGATTTGCGTGTGCTTGAGGATGGTGGGTATCGCACGGTTGAGGTTCAGCCTG
>Ga0182742_1003844_pt1 | contig 14165 bp, 10 predicted proteins | sample eDN5th37CBELigMG_FD_128880 | JGI IMG/M metagenome (GOLD analysis project Ga0182742, IMG submission 128880) | Enriched Miracle-Growth compost microbial communities from Emeryville, California, USA - eDNA 5th pass 37_C BE-Lig MG (version 2)... ... | reverse complement strand
CTCGGCGGCGGCCTGCGCCCCGCCCTGGCGGGAGAGCGAGGCGATGAAGGTCGACCGGGGGCCGATGAGGCCCGGGTTGGTGAAGTCGAGGATGGCCCAGAGGTCGCCGAGGCCGTTCTCGATCGGCGTGCCGGTGAGGGCGACGCGGGTGCGGGCCCCGATGCGGCGCAGCTGCTGCGCGGTCTCGCTGGCCGGGTTCTTGATCACCTGGGCCTCGTCGAGCACGAGCTTGTGCCACTCGACCTTGGCCAGCGCCTCGACGTCGCGCACCGCGGTGCCGTAGGTGGTGATGACCACGTCGGCCCGGCCCACGGTGCGGGTGAGCTCCTCCTCGGTCTCGGCGCGGTCGCTGCCGTGGTGCACCACCACGCGCAGGCCGGGCGTGAACTTGGCGGCCTCCGCCGCCCAGTTGCCCACCACCGCGGGCGGCGCGATGACGAGCGCGGGCCCCGCCTGGGCCGTGGCCTGCAGGTGGGCGAGCATCGTCGGGGTCTTGCCCAGGCCCATGTCGAGCGCCAGGCAGCCGCCGAGCCCGGCCCCGTCGAGGAAGCCCAGCCAGGCGTAGGCCTCGGCCTGGTAGCTGCGCAGCTGGCCCGCGAAGCCCTCAGGGGCGGTGGTCGCCGGCTCGGCCACCAGGTGCTCGGCGCGGCGCAGGAGATCGGCGGCCCAGTTGCTGCCTTCGATGGTGACGCCGCCGGCGAGGGGCGTGCCCTCCAGGCCCAGCGCGTGGCGGAGCATCTCCGCCCCGGTCATCTGCGTGCGCGCCGACCGCTCGGCCAGGGCCTTGGCCGCCTCGGCCAGGTCGGCGTGGTCGATGGCCACCCAGCGGCCCCGCGACCGCACCATGGGCCGGGCTTCGGAGGCCAGCTTGGCGATGGCCGCCGCGTCGAGCTCGACGTCGTCGAAGACCGCCGACCAGCGGACCTGCGCCAGCTGGTGGGCGCCGACCACCGACATGTGCGACGCCTCGGCGGTGAGCCGCAGCGCGGGCGTGGGCCGGCGGCGGGACAGCGCCGGGACCCGGACCTCGAAGCCGACGGCCCGGAGCGTGGGGCCGGTGCGGGTCATGAACTCCCAGGCCTCGTCCTGGCTGAGCACCACCTCGCCGCGACGTCGGCCCCCGGGCCGGCGCAGCGCGGGCACGAACCGCTCCAGGCGGACGAGGAGGTCCTCCACCACCCGGCGGTCGCTGCCCGCCGCGGTGCCCAGGGCCACCTCCACCGGGACCAGCTGGCGGCCGAGCCCCGACGCCAGGGCGCTCAGGTGCCAGGCGCCGCCCTGGTCGGGCGGATCCAGTTGCAGGACCAGGCGGACCGCGCTGGCGGCCAGCACCGGGCGGGCCCAGCGCTCCAGCCGGCCGGCGACGTCGGCGCCGGCTTTGACGGGTGCGTCGAACTTGGTGCCGTCCAGGCGGGCCAGGAACGTCTCGGCCACGTCGGCCGGGGTGCGCACCTGGGGCGGGGCGGCGGGGACCTCGAGACGGCGGGCCGCCGTGCGGCACACCGCATCGACGATCGCCGTCAGCACCGCTCGCGTGAGCGCGACGGGGTCGGTGCGGGCGTCGAGCACGCCGACCGTGCCCGGCATGTCGTTGGTCAGCGGCCGCAGGTCGCTGGGGTGCAGCAACGCCGGCGTCCAGCGCACGGTGAGGCTGGTCTGCTCGGCCGGGCGCCCCTTCTCCGACGACGACCGCCGCGACCGCTTGGCCGAGCGCAGCGTCGGGATCATCCGGCCCTGCGCGGTGAGCCGCACGGCCGTGGCTGCGGCCCGGCCGAACCAGCGCACGCTGGCGCCCACCTCGCCGCCGGCCGTACCCGCGCCCACCGCCACCAGCCAGCCGAGCACCTCGCCCACCGGCGCACTGAGCCCGTCGGCCTTGCCGCCGCCGGGCAGCGCCACCGCCACCCGCGGCTCCCAGCCGGTGCTCGGCGCGCCGGCCGCCTCGAGCAGCTCCCGCAGCCGGTCGACCGGCTCCGACGGCACACCTGGACCGCCGGCCCAGACCACCACGCGGCCTGCCTCCCACGACGCCTGCAGACGGGCGGGGGCCGGCGGCCCGGTGTCGACCACCGGCTCCTCGGGCTCGCCGCGGTCGACGAAGGTGGGGTCGATCCGAGTGAGGGCCTGCGCCAGGCGGGTGCGCTCGGCGGTGAAGTCGGCCACGATCTGGTCGCGCTCGGGACCCGCCACGCGACGGAGGCGGCGCAGGTCGGCGTCGGTCTCGCGGAGCAGCCACCAGAGCGTGTCGCGCCAGGCGTCCGGCGCGGCGGCCAACGTGGCCAGCTCCTCCGGCGTCGCCTCACCCGCGGCCTCGCGCACCACGAGCGCCACGAGGGCGTCGTCGAGCCGAGGGGCCCGCACCAGCTCCGGTACCGCCGGGGCCGCCACGTTCACCCGGCACTCCCTTCGTTCCGGGTCGGCGGAGCGTTCCTGCTCCTGTCGGCCCGACGCGTGATCCCGATGATCGTCTCCTCCGTGCGACCGGTCACACCCCGGAGGTCCGGTCGACCTCGCCTGCTTCTCGCCACGGCGCTTCGGGCATGGCCCAGCGCGCCAGGGCTGCATCCGCCATCGGTGCCGGCCGGGGGGGCCGGTACCGCGAGCACCCGCGCGTCGCGGCGCACCTCCAAGCCTACGGTGCGGCACGACACCCGACGCGTCAACCCTACGATGCTCCGGCTTCTTCCCGGGGCATCGAGGCCGACCCGCGGGAAACTTCGTACCACCTCTGCGGCATCGTCGCCCACATGGACGACGTCTTCGCCGAGCTCGACACCGCCGAGGCCCTCTGCGCCGACCTGCTGCACGAGCGCCCCACCGCCCGCCCGGGGGCGGCGCCCGACGTGGTGGCGCTGCTCGCCCGGCTCGACGACCGCCTGGAAGCGGCCGGCCTCCCGGTCGAGGTGGTCGGCCTCTCGCCCCGCACGGTGGAGCTGCGCCACCGCCACGGGCCGGCCACGGGGGTGGCGCTCCCGGCCTGGTGGCTGGCCGCCGAGAGCCCGGTTGTCGAGCCGTTGACCCACCTCGCCGCCTGAGCCCGGGGCGGGCGCGATGTCACCCCGGGTCGTGCTCCTCCACCCGCTGGCGGGCGGCCTCCACCTCGTCGCGGGCGTCCTCCTCGTCGCGGCGGGCCTGCGCCAGCGCCTCCTCCGCCCGCTCCCGCTGCGCCACCGCGGCCGCCAGGCGCTCCTCGGCGCGCGCCAGCAGGCGGCGGTCCGCCTCGGCCCACCGGGCGGCCGCCTCGGCCCGGGCGGCTTCGGCCTTCGACGTGGCCGTCGCCTTCGACGCCGGAGCGTCGGCGGCTTCCTCGGCGTCCTCCACGTCCTCGGCCTCGTCGGTCTCCGCGGCCCCGCCGTCGGCGGGCGGTGCTTCGGCCCGGCGGCGGCCGGTGGCGGTGCCGGTGCCGGTGCGCTGGCGCGCCTTGGCCGGCGCCGGCGGCGCCGCCGACACGTCCCAGCCGGCCAGACCCGACAGCTCCGCGCCCCCGTCGGGCTCCACCTTCACCAGGCGGCCGGCCACCAGCAGCGCCCCCACCTCGGGGTCCGCCATGGCGGCGTCCACGGCCCGCTCGAGGTCGGCGACGTGGCCGCTCGGATCCCGGCCGGCGTCGCGCAGCACGTCGCCCGCCGCCTGCACCAGCGCCCCTCGCGCCTGGCGGACCCCGGCGAGCGCGGTCCGCAGCTCGGCCCCCGAGGCCTCGCGCACCGCGCCGGTGGCCGCCTGCGCCGCCTCGGCGAGGCCCGGCTGCGACCGGGCCACCTGGTTGAGCGCCCACTCCACGAGGCCCGGGCGGCGCAGCGCCTTCACCCGCCCGGCGGCCTCCCGGTCGCCCGATGCCCGCAGCTCCTTGGCCAGGCGGTCGCGCGCCGCCGTGAACTCCTCGGGGGGCAGGCCGAAGAGGGCGTCGGTCGGATCGACGTCGTTCACGACGCCTTGCGTAGCGCCTCCACGAGCTCGTCCTTGCCCATCTTCGACCGGCCCCGGATCCCTTGCCGCTTGGCCTCGGCGTCGAGCTCCGCCTTCGACATGTCGCCGAAGCGGTCACGACCGGCTCCTCGCCGTCCGCCGGCCGCCGCCGTCCGACCGCCGGCCTGGGCGGTCCGGCGGCGGCCGCGGCCGCTGCCCTTGCGCCCGCGCCCGCCGCCGCGCTGGGCCTCGAGCGAGGCCTGCAGCGCCTCCAGCAGGTCGGTCACCGGCGCCACGTCCTCTTCCGGCTCGGGCGTGAGGATCTCCTTGCCGGCCGCCTTCTGGGCGATCAGCTCCTCCACCCGCTCGCGGTAGGTGTCGTGGTAGCGGTCGGGGTCCCATGGCGACGAGAGGCTCTCGATGAGCTGCAGGGCGGCGTCGCGCTCACGCTTGCCCACGGTGACCTTGCCCGGCCGGTGGTCCACCACGCTCCTCGGCCGGACCTCGTCGGGGAAGTACATGGTCGAGAGCAGCAGCAGCTCCTCCGACGGGCGGATGGTGGCCAGGTACTGCTTGGTGCGCATCACGAACCGACCGATGGCCACCCGCTCGGCCGTGGCCAGCGCGTCGCGCAGCAACGTGTACTGGCGCTCGGCCGCCTCCTCGGGAGCGAGGTAGTAGGTCCGCTCGAAGTAGATCGGGTCCACCTCGTGCAGGTCCACGAAGTCCTCGATGTCGATGGTGCGGGAGCGGCCGGGCTCCACCGCCTCGAGCTCCTCGGGGGTCAGGGTCACCCAGCGGCCCTTGGCCACCTCGTAGCCCTTCACCACGTCGTCGCGCTCCACCGGGTGGTTGTCGTCGCCGGCCACCAGCTGGTGGTGGATGCGCTCCCCGGTCCCCTCCTCGAACTCGTGGAAGTGCACGTCCTTCTGCTCGATCGCACTGAACAGCTTCACCGGCACGCCCACCAGCCCGAAGCTGATCGTGCCGCTCCACACAGCCCTCGCCATGCCCGCTCGACTACCCCTCGACGGGCGCGGCCATGCCCGGACGCGCCGGGGCGCCCCTCCCGGTGGGAGAGGCGCCCCGAGCGGTGCCGTTGCGAAGCGACGGATCAGACGTTGCCGAAGACCCGCAGGAAGCTGGCCGCGCCCTTGGGGAAGTGCGACCCGGCGGTCGAGCCGCGGGGGGCGTTCGGGCCCCGCAGCTCGTGGAGCTGCTTGCCGTTCAGCGTGTCCACCTCGAAGTAGTTCACGTAGGTGAGGCGACCCGTGGCGGCCTGCTCGTCGAGCCAGCGGCCCAGGTTCACGAACCAGTCGGGGTTGTCGCCACCGCCGACGTGGCCGTACTGGGTGCCGTGGTACTCCCGCCACAGGCCGGTCTCGCCGATGGAGAACAGCTTGTTGCGCTCGACGGCGAAGCGCACCAGGAAGTCGAGGCCGACGGCGCCGGTCTGCTTCTTCTGCCAGGTCTTGGCCCGACGGGCGGGATCGGCGTCGCCGCCCAGCTGCGGGTAGAAGCCCCAGCTGTCGTAGACGTCCATCTCGATGATGTCGACGTAGGCGTCACCCGGGTACGAGGCCCGCACGGCGGTCTCGTTGCTGTTGTTCACCGACAGGCCCCAGGCCCACACGGCGTCGGGGGCGTTGCGGGACACCATGTCGTGGGCCCGGCGCCAGGCCTGGGCGTAGAGCTCCTCGTTGCCCTTCGACGACCACGGGAACCAGGTGCCGTTGTGCTCCCAGCCCACCCGCAGGATGATCTTCGGCCGGCCGTCGGGGTAGGGCACGTCGAGGCCGCGGTCGTGGATGGTCTTGCCGAGCCACTGCCAGTAGGCATCGTTGGCGCCGTTGGCCGCCGCCTGCAGCTTGGCCCGGGCCTGCGACCCGCCGGAGCTGCCCTCCTTCATGGTGAGGCCCATGGCGATGACGAGGGTGCGGTCGTTGCCCTTCAGGTGGCCCTTCTGGGGATCGGTGATCGAGTTGAAGTTGGCCTTGGTGGCGTCCCAGGTGCTCCAGCCGGCCCAGAGCAGCCGGTACTTCACGTCACGGCCCATCCAGTCCTCGTGGACGTCGATGCCCTGCTTGCCGGTGTCGAGGAAGAGGCCCAGCGCGTCGTAGGCCGACCGCGAGGCCCACGGCACACCCGGCTTGACGGTCGACGGGCCGCCCACCGGCGGGGTGGTGGGTGCGGGCGCCTCGGTCGTGGGGGGCGTGGTGGGGGCAGGCGCCTCCGTGGTGGGCGGCGTCGTGTTCTCAGGGGCCGGCGCCTCGGTGGCGGGCGGCGTGGTGTCCTCGGGGGCGGGCGCCTCGGTGGCGGGCGGGGTCGTGTCCTCGGGGGCGGGCGCCTCGGTGGCGGGCGGCGTGGTGGGCTTCGTCGTCGCGCTGCCGCCGACGCGCTTGATCTCGACCCAGTTGATCTTGGTGTTGGTGCCGTTGGCCGGGTTGAGCGTGAGGCGGCCGTCGCCGACCACCAGGCGCACGGTCACGGTCTCGAAGCGCTTCGCCGCGTTCGGCGTGAAGCGGTCGAGGAACAGCTGGCCCTCGGCCCGCAGGCTGTGGACGCTGTCGATGTGCGGCGCCGGATCGCCGAACGAGGCGGTGATCTCGTAGGTGCCGCTCGGCAGCTTGTACTCCCAGCGGCCTTCCTTCGCGCCGGCCGGCTGCATGTGCATGAGCGTGTCGTTGGCCTGGTCAGTGATCAGGTTCCGGTCACGGCCGTGGCCCACCATCGACTGCGGCGTGCTGGAGCCCTTGGCCACCCAGCCGTAGCCGCGGTTGGCGTCGTACGGCTGGCCGAAGTCCTTCACGAAGCCGGCGGGCACGGGCGCGTGCTCGGCCTGGAAGTTGACCTTGGCCACGGTGGTCAGGGTCTCCTCCGCGCCGGCGGGCAGGGAGGTGCCGAGCAGGCCGGCGGTCACCGCGGCGGTGGCGCCGAGGGTGGTGGCGAAGCGCGCACGGGCGCGCGAGGTTCGATGTCCGGTCAAGGGGAACCGTCCTCCTGCTTCCGTCCGGGGAAGCGGTCGTGGACTCTCGGAAGAGATGAACGGCAGGAACGGGCCCTGGCTTGAGCGTGTCGTGCGTCGCTGTTGCGTGTTTGTTGACAGGTCGGCCGGGCGGTCGGGGTACCCGTCAGCGGTGGACGGCGGCCGGCACCCCGAGCTCGGACCCGTGGTGGCGGTGGTCGCGCCGTCGCCGTTGCTCACCGTCACGATCGAGCAGGGCACCCGGGGCGACGAGGTGCACCTCCACGCCGGCGGGCAGGGCGTGTGGGTGGCCCGCATGGTCGCGGCCCTCGGCGGCCGGCCCAGGCTGATCGGGGTCTTCGGCGGCGAGATCGGCAGCGTGGTCGAGCACCTGCTGCGCGACGAGGGGATCGACGTCCGCCCCGTGCCCGTGCAGGGCAGCAACGGCGCCTACGTGCACGACCGCCGGAGCGGTGAGCGTGAGGAGCTGGCCCAGGTGGAGCCGGCGGTGCTCACCCGCCACGACGTCGACGAGTGGTACACGCGCGCCCTGGTCGAGTGCCTCGACGCCGACATCGCCACGGTCACCGGCGTGGTGGTCGAGGACGTCCTCCCGGTGGATGTGTTCCGGCGCCTGTGCACCGACCTGGCCCGCAACGGGCGTCGGGTGGTGGCTGACCTGTCCGGCGCGGCGCTGCACGCGGCGCTCGAGGGCGGCGTCCGGGCGCTGAAGGTCAGCCACGAGGAGCTGATCGACAGCGGCCTGGCCAAGAGCGACGACCTCGACGACCTGATCGACGGCATCGGGCGCCTGGCCGAGACGGGCCTGGAGATGGCGGTGGTGTCCCGTGGCCCCGAGCCGACGCTGGCGTGGATGCACGGCACCCTCTACGAGATCCGCGTGCCGCCGCTGGAGCTGGTCGACGGCCGCGGTGGTGGCGACGCCATGGCGGCGTCGATGGCGGTCGGGCTGTGCGAGGGGCGGCCGGTGCCCGAGCTGCTGCGCCTGCTCGGTGCGGCGGGGGCGTTGAACGTCACCCGACGCGGGCTGGCGACGTCCGGCGGCAACGAGGTGGAGCGGTTCTCGGCGCACGTCGAGGTGCGCCGGTTCCCTGACGGCTGAACGAAGCGGCGACTGGAGGAACGGTGCTGGCTCTCGTGACGAACGACGACGGGATCGATGCGGCGGGCATCAAGTGCCTGGCCCACGCGGCGGTCGACGCGGGCTTCGACGTGCTCGTCGCCGCGCCGTTCGAGAACTCGAGCGGCGGGAGCTGCTCGCTCATCGCGGTGGAGGAGCACGGCCGCGTCGTGGTGCGGGCCCGGCCCGACCTCGAGCTCCCCACCGCCCACGCCTATGCCGTCGCCGCCATGCCCGGGCTCATCACGTTGATGGCGCTCCAAGGGGCCTTCGGGCCCGTGCCCGACGTGGTGCTGTCGGGCGTGAACGATGGGCTCAACACCGGCCGGGCCGTCATCCACTCGGGCACCGTGGGCGCGGCCTTCACGGCTGTGGCCCACGGCCGTCCGGGCATGGCCGTGTCGATGGCCTCCTCGGAGGACCCGCACTGGGCGACCGTGTCGAGCATCACCACCGAGGTCCTGCGGTGGTTCCGCGACTGCCACGAGGTCCGCACCATGAGCCTCAACATCCCGGACCTGCCGGAGCGCGAGGTGCGCGGCGTGCTCCCCGCGCGGCTGGCCGCCTTCGGTGCCGTCCAGGCCAGCGTGGTGGAGAGCGGCGAGGGTTCGGTGGCCATCACCTACGAGGAGGTCGAGCACGATCCCGAGCCCGGCACCGACGCGGCGCTGCTGGCGGAGGGGTTCGCCACCATCACCGCGCTCGAGCCGATCAGCGAAGAGGTGCCGCGCGACCTCGCCTCATTGCTGGCCCGGTTCCCCGTGCGCCCCGCTCACGCCCGGGCGTAGACCCGCACCGTCACCCCCGGGAACTCCCGGGTGTCGACCAGCCGGTAGTGCGCGTCGAGCCACGGACCCAGCTCCGGCGTGCGCCGGCGGGCCACCTCGAGGCGCCGCCCGCGCGTCAGCTCGAAGACGCGCTCGGCCACCGCGGGGTCGCCGGTGCGGGGCCGCAGGACGGTCACCGGCGGGAGGTCCAGCGCGTCCCGGTAGTAGGCGAAGGAGTGCACGTTCCGGGTCGGCGTGAACACGAGCGCGTCGTCGGGGCCGAGCTCGGGGACGAGCGTGGCGGCCACGGTGCGCCAGTCCTCGACGTCGGGGGCGCGGTACCAGTCCACCGTGCCGACCAGGCTCACGGCCACGAGGGCCGTCACGGCCACGGCCGCCACCCGCGCCCCGCCGACACGGGCCAGCGCGGCCACGCCCGACGCGGCGACCAGCGCCAGCGCCGGCACCACCAGCACGAGGTAGCGGGCCACGAGCAGGGGACGGCCTGCCCAGGTGGAGCCGACCACGGCCACCACGGGAGCGGCCAGCCACAGCAGGGGCAGGACGTGGGCGAAGGCCTCCTGGCTCCACGGTCGCCGTCGCAGCACGTTCGCGGCGGCGATGCCACCGGCCAGCACGGCCAGGCCCACGACCGCCAGCTGCAGCGACGCGCCGCCGGCCAGGTCGCCCAGCCGCTCGTAGAGGGTCTTCAGCGAGCCCGGCGGGATCCACTCGAGCGGGTCGCCGTCGACGCTCAGCACGAAGATCACGAGCGGCAGCAGCAGGACGCCGCCCACCGCGCCGGCCACGACGACCAGGCGGCGTGGGAAGGGGCGGACGACGAGCAGCGAGAGCGCGTGGGCCAGCAGCACGAAGCCCGCCAGGAAGTGCCCGTAGACGGCCAGCGCCGCCATGAGCGCGTAGGCCACCGATCGACCCGTGGTGGGCCGCTCGACCGCCCGCACGAACAGCCAGGTGGCCAGGGTGACGAGCAGCAGGACCGTGCTGTAGCCGCGCAGCTGCTGGCCCCAACCGATCACCTCGGCGTGCACGGCCACCAGCACAGCGGCCAGCGCCCCCACGGCGGGTCCGTGCAGGCGACGGCCGAGCAGGTACACCACCGGCACCGTGGCCGCCGCGCACAGGCCGGGGAGGAGCCGGAGGCTGGCCTCGCTGTGGCCGGCCACGTGGTACCAGGCCCAGAACAGCACGTAGAAGGGCGACTGGTTGACGTCGCCGCCGGAGATGCCGTCCCACAGGTGGGCCAGCGACCCGTCGACCAGGAACAGCGTGAAGCCCTCGTCGTACCAGATGCTCTTGGAGCCGGCGTCGACGACCACCAGCACGAGGGCCAGCAGCGTGGCACCGGCGGCCACCCAGCGGGGCCAGGCCGGCGTCGTGCCGTCGGCGCCGGGGCGAGCGGCGCCTCCGGCGGTGGTGGTGGAGGGCAGGGCCGGCGCGCTCACAGCGTGGAGGCTCCCACGTCGACGGAGGCGTGCCACGGGACCACGAGCCGGCGCAGCAGGCGCACGGCGCCGTGGAGGAGGAAGCCCAGCAGCGACAGCAGCGCCACGGCGGCGAACAGCGTGTCGACCTGGAGCAGGTTGTAGTACTGGTACGCGAGGTAGCCGAGGCCCTCGTTGGCGGTGAGGTACTCGGCCACGATCGTGCCGATGGTGGCCAGCACGATGCCGACCTCCATCCCGGTGAGGATCGACGGCAGCGCGGCGGGCAGGTGCACGAAGCCCACCCGCTGCCAGCGCCGGGCCCGCAGCACGGCCAGCAGGTCGTGGTGCCCGGGGTCGACGGCGCGGATGCCGGCGCGGGTGCCGACCAGGATCGGGAAGCAGGCGAAGGTGGCGGCGATCACGATCTTCGACGACAGGCCGAAGCCGAACCACACGATGAGGAGCGGGATGATGGCCACCTTGGGGAGGACCTGCAGCGCGATCACGTAGGGCGTGAGGGCGCGGTCGAGCAGCGGCACCTCGGCCAGCAGCGTGCCGACGACCACGCCCACCACGCTGGCCAGCAGGAAGCCGGCCACGATCTCGATGGTGGTGATGCGGGCCCCCTCCCACGTGCGGTCGTCGGTGACCAGCTCGCCGAAGGCCTGGGCCACGTCCTCGGGCGGGGGCAGCACGAACTTCGACACGTCGAAGTGCTCGACGTAGAGCTTCCACCCCAGCACGACCACGGCCAGCGTGGCGAGGCCGACAGCGAGGGCCAGCAGCCGCTCCTTCATGCCGTCCCCCCGAGGAGGGAGCGGACCTCGAGCACGAGGTCCTGGAACTTCTGCGTGTGCTCGATCTCCAGCGGTCGGGGCCGCTCGAACGGCACGCGGGTGATGCCGGCGACGCGACCCGGGCGGGGCGTGAGCGTCACCACCCGATCGGCCAGGAACACCGCCTCGGTGATCGAGTGGGTGACCACCACGCACGTGGTGGGCCGCTCCATCCACACCCGCTGCAGCTCGAGGTTCATCGCCTCGCGCAGGATGGCGTCGAGCGCGGCGAAGGGCTCGTCGAGGAGCAGCACGCCGGGCGACTCGATCAGGCCGCGCGCGATGGCGGCGCGCTGGCGCATGCCGATCGAGAGCTGCGACGGCCGGCGCCTCTCGAACCCGGCGATGCCCGTCACCGCGCAGAGCTCGCGCGCCCGGGCCAGGCGCTCGGCCCGCCGCACGCCGCGCAGGCGCAGCGGGAAGGCCACGTTGGCCTCCACGCTGAGCCAGGGGAGGAGGTTGGCCTCCTGGAACACGAGCGCCACCTCCCGCGCGGCGTCGCGCTGCACCACGCCGCCCTCCCAGAGCGGGTGGCCGTCGATGTGCACGGTGCCCGCGCTGGGCTCGGTCAACCCGGCGAGGATGCGCAGCAGCGTGGTCTTGCCGCAGCCGGACGGGCCGACGAGGGCCACGATCTCGTCGTCGTCGATGACGAGGTCGACGGGGGCGAGCGCCTGCACCTCATCGTGGCGCCGGCCGAAGCGCTTCTCGACCCCCGTCAGGGACAGCATCAGAGCGTCAACCTCGGACGGCTTCGTCCCACAGGTCGTTCGTGTAGAACGTCGTGGGGTCGGTGCCGGGATCGGCCAGGCCGACCTTCACGAAGCCCTCCATGCCCGCCTCCCAGCGCTCGGGCACGTGGCGCAGCAGGTTCTCCTCGCCGGCCGAGAACCACATCTCTGGGTAGGCCTGCACGATCGGGATCACCTTCTCGGGCTCGTCGAGCTGCGGCAGGTCCCACTCGGCGCGGACCGTCGGGATCAGCTCCTCGATGACGTCGCCGTCGCGGATGGCCGTCATCACCTCGCGGAGGCTGCGGATCCACCCGACGAGACCGGCGCGGTGGGGCTCGAGGTTGTCGAGCGTGGTGACCAGGCCGGAGCCGAGGAGCGGGTTGGCGTTCTCGAACGTCACGACGTTGGCCTCCATGCCCGAGGCGCGGATCGCGGCGGCCGCCTCCAGCGTGGCGAAGATGCAGTCGATGCGGCCCTCGTCGACGAGGGCGAGCGCGGCCGCGTCGTTGCCGACGGCGACGCGCTGCACGTCGTCGGGATCGACCCCCGCGTCGCGCAGGAGGATGTTGAACGTGTCCTCGGCGTTGCCGCCGAGCGTGGGGAAGCCCACCGTGCGCCCGGGCAGCTCCCGCGCGCCGGTCAGCGGGCGCTTGGGGGTGGAGACCAGCCGGTACAGCGTGTCCTGGATGGTCATGGCCACCATCTTGAACGGCGCCCCCTCCTGGGCCACGGCCCGCACCACGCCCAGCGGGCCGTTGTTGCAGGCCACCACGCTGCCGGCGGCGAGCTGCTGCAGTGCCTGGGGGGCGCTCCGGGCGAACTGGAGGTCGACGTCGATCCCGTTGCGCTCGGTGTAGCCGCCGGAGAGGGCCGCCACCTCCGCGAAGAAGATCAGGAAGAGCGGGAAGGGCTCGAGGATCGAGATGTCGACCAGCTCGGTGGGCACGGTGGTGGCCGCCGCGGTGCTGCTCGCGCCGGTCGCGGTGGACGGCGAGGAGGTCGAGCCGGTGGAGCCCGCCGGCGCGTCGGCGTCGGTGTCGCCGTCGTCGCCGCACGCCGCCAGCAGGCCGGGCGCGCCGAGGAGCGCCGCGGTGCCGAGCGCGGTCTGGAGGAAGCGGCGCCGGCTGTGCGGGACCTGGATCAAGAGGGGCTCCTTGTGTGCTGTTCGGGTCAGGAAATGTCGGGCGCGGCCGCCGGCGTCGGACCGCCCCCCAGCCGCTCGTACGGCAGGGTCTTGCCGCCTCGCGTGATCGCGGGCGCCTCGCGGACCGTGTGGAGCCGGCCCTCGGGCATCCAGACGCGCTGGGCCAGCACCCCGTTGTCGGAGCGCGCCAGCACGGCGCGGACTGCAGCGACGGCGGCATCGTGGTCGATGCTGCCGACGCGGGGGTGGACGCGCAGCGACACGCGCGTGCCGGCCGGCCCGTCCTCCTCCACGAACTGGTAGTCGCCCGGGCCGCCGCCCAGGCGCTGCGGGAGCTCGACCTCGACGATGTGGTGGAGCTCGTCGCCGCTCAAGGTGATGCCGGCCGCGACCACCTTGCTCATCCCGCGGATGTCGCGCACGTGCGTGGTGAGGCCGAGCCGGCCCAGCACGCAGTCGCAGCCGACGTCGTGCACCACGGCGCCGTAGTCGTCGTTCTCCACGTTGACGAACACGCGGGGGCTGAGGTCGTCGAGGCTCGTCCAGAGGAAGGCGTCGACGGGTGTGCCGTCACCCCGGTCGCGCCGCCTCGTGATGACCGTCATCTCGTTGCGCCAGAGGTGGTAGTCCTCGTCGTCGCACGCGCCGCAGGCCATGGCCATCACGCCCTCCGGCACGAAGGCGTACTGCGGTCGGGGCGTCATGCCCGAGGCGCGGATGGCGGCCAGCTTGCTCGCCGTGACCGGCTCGCTCGACGGGATGGCGATGGCGCCGGTGAGGTCGATGCCGTGGTCGACGGCCCAGCGGGCGACCGCGGTGACCGAGGTGGCGTAGCCGCTCAGGCCGGCCTTGCCGTGGCGGTCGAGGGCGTCGCGCAGCCACCGCACCACGGGCTCCGGGGCGCTGGTCGGCACGTGCTCCGGGGAGGGCAGCCCGCTGCGGGTCAGGGTGGCGAGCAGCGGCAGGAACCGGTTGGCCACCTGCTTGTGCCCCGCGACGCCGTCGACCGCCGAGGGCAGCTGCGAGAACCAGCGCTCGAGGATCAGGCCGCCGGCGGCGTTCTTCACGATGGCGCCGAAGCCGGCCGCCGAGGGGAACACCGGGAGCCACACGGCGGAGGGGGCGCCGGGGATGTCGGCCATGACCCGTTGGATCACGTGCTTCATGCCCTGGCGGTGCTGCCAGGCCCACGACAGCTCCACCGGGGTGCCGGTGCTGCGGGAG
>Ga0182742_1003843_pt1 | contig 14167 bp, 9 predicted proteins | sample eDN5th37CBELigMG_FD_128880 | JGI IMG/M metagenome (GOLD analysis project Ga0182742, IMG submission 128880) | Enriched Miracle-Growth compost microbial communities from Emeryville, California, USA - eDNA 5th pass 37_C BE-Lig MG (version 2)... ... | reverse complement strand
GGCGACATCGCCGCTTTGGCTGGCGGCCATCCAGGTTTCCACAACCCGCCGGATCGCCTTCTCGTCGTCGGTCATTCGAAGCTCCTTGGAATGATTTTCTCGGTCCTGGGCCCGCCAACGCCACCAAGTTAAGAAATTGGCGGCGAGAATGCTCGGGGCAATCCGGAAGCAACGCGCCGGTTTTCGGATCATGGGGGCGTAGAATGGAACATCGCGTACGGATGAGCGCCCGCTTTTGAGACTTGGGCGTTCGTCCATCCCGATGACGCGGGGGGAGACCGAATGGCGGGCGACGGCGTCGGGGGGGCGGAGCGGGCTCGGCTGGCGGAGAGTCTGGCGAGGTCGGCCGATTGGAAGAGTTGGGGGCCTTACGTCAGTGCTCGCGCGTGGGGAACGGTTCGCGAGGACTACAGCGCCAGCGGCGACGCCTGGACCTATTTTCCGCACGATCAGGCGAGGAGCCGCGCGTATCGCTGGAACGAGGACGGCCTGGGAGGCTTTTGCAATCGCCATCAAAACCTCTGCCTGGCGGTCGCCCTGTGGAACGGTCGCGATCCGATCCTGAAGGAGCGGCTCTTCGGTCTTTCGGGGCCGGAGGGAAACCACGGCGAGGACGTCAAGGAGTACTATTTCCACCTCGACGGAGCGCCGACCCACTCCTACATGAAGATGCTTTACAAGTATCCCCAGGCCGAATTCCCCTATGCGAGTCTGGTCCGGGAGAACGCCCGGCGCGGCCGCGGCGAGGGCGAGTTCGAGCTGATCGACGCCTTGGGAGACCAGTGGCGCGAGGGGCGGTACTTCGACGTCTTCATCGAGTACGCCAAGGCGGACCCCGACGACCTGCTCTGTCGGATCACCGCGGTCAACCGGGGGCCCGACGAGGCCGAGCTGCACGTCTTGCCCCACGTCTGGTTTCGCAACCGCTGGTCGTGGGGGTATCCCACCCGCCGCCCCGAACTGCGAGCGGCGGGCGACGGCCTGATCCGGATCCGCGACGATCACCTCGGCGAGCGCTGGTGGCGCGCCGACGTTCGACCGCATGAGCCGGTGCTCTTGTTCACGGAGAACGCGACGAACGCCGAGCGCCTCTTCGGCGCGCCCAACGCCGAGCCCTTCGTCAAGGACGCCTTCCATGAGACGATCGTCAATGGCCGCTCCGGCCGGGTGAATCCCGACCGAGTGGGGACGAAGGCCGCGGCCCATTACCGGTCGACGGTCGCTCCCGGCGAATCGATGGTGGTCCGCGTCCGATTCGCCCCCGAGGCGATGGACGATTCGTTCGGCGATTTCGACGCGATCATCGCCACGCGGATCGCCGAAACCGACGAATTCTACGACGAGTTGCACGCCCCCTGCTTCAGCGAGGACGAGCGGCGGGTTCAGCGTCAGGCGTTCGCCGGGCTGCTTTGGAACAAGCAGTTTTACCATTACAGCGTCGAGTTGTGGTCGAGGGGCGACCCGGCCGGTCCGCCCGCGCCGCCGACCCGCGCGATGGGACGCAACGCCGGCTGGGAGCACATGTACTGCCTCGACGTTCTGAGCGTTCCCGACAACTGGGAGTACCCCTGGTTCGCCGCCTGGGACACGGCCTTTCATTGCATTCCACTGGCCAGGCTCGATCCCGAGTGGGCAAAGCGGCAGCTCGTCCTCCCGCTCCGCGAGTGGTACATGCATCCCAACGGTCAGTTGCCGGCCTACGAGTGGGACTTCTCCGACGCCAATCCACCGGTCCACGCCCACGCCGCCCGGCTGATCGCGCGGATCGACCGCGAACGAACCGGCCGGCTCGACGTGGACTTTCTCGAAGAGGTCTTCCAAAAGCTTCTCATCAATTTCACCTGGTGGGTTAACCGCAAGGACGTTGCGGGACGCAACGCCTTTCAGGGTGGTTTTCTCGGCATGGACAACATCGGGGTCTTCGACCGGAGCCGTCCCGAGGGGCTCCCCGACGGGGGGATCCTGGAGCAGGCCGACGGCACGGCCTGGATGGGGCTCTATTGCCTCGACATGCTGGCGATCGCGCTCGAGCTGGCCGAATCGCGGCCCGCCTACGAATCGATGGCGACGAAGTTCTTTGAGCACTTCGTGGCCATCGCGCATTCGATCAACGGGTTTCGCGGCCGGATCGGCATGTGGGACGAGAACGACCGCTTCTACTACGACGTCATCCGTCTGGCCGACGGCGAGCCCCAGCACCTCCGCCTTCGGTCGTTCGTGGGGCTCGCGCCGTTGTTCGCGACCCTGGCGATTCCGGCCGAGACTTGGGAACGCCTGCCGACCTTCCGACGCCGAGTCGAATGGTATCTCAAGTACCGTCCGACCCTCGCCTCAAACGCCTGCCTGCTCACCCAGCCCGGCGCGGGAGGACACCGCTTGCTGACCATCGTCGATCGCCCCAAGCTGGAGGCCGTGCTCGCCCAGATGCTCGACCCGGCGCGGTTCCTCTCCGATTACGGCCTTCGCTCGCTCTCTCGCGAGCACGCCGCCGCCCCGTTCTCCTGCGAAGGCCGCCCGTTCGAATGCGGCGGCCGAACGGTCGAGTACGAGCCGGCCGAGTCGGTCAGCCCGATCTATGGAGGAAACTCCAACTGGCGAGGACCGATCTGGTTCCCCGTCAACGCCCTGATGATCGCCTCGCTGCGCGAGTACCATCGCTATTACGGCGAGGGCCTGACCGTTGAGCATCCCGTCGGTTCGGGACGCCGACGCAACCTGGCCGAAATCGCCGACGACCTATCGCGACGCCTCGCCCGGATCTTCCTGCGCGAAGGCGAACAGGGCCGCCGCGCCGTCTTCGGCGATCAGTCGATCTTTCAGCGCGATCCCCACTGGCGAGACCACGTCCCCTTTCACGAATATTTCCACGGCGACAACGGCGCCGGCCTGGGCGCCAGCCACCAAACCGGATGGACGGCGATGATCGCCGAATTGATGCAACGCGAGTGCGAGCGGCGCGGGTAAGTCGCTATCCGGAAAGCCCCGGAGGAGCGGCGGTTCATAGCCGAGGGTGTCAACCCCTGGGAACTCCAGGCGACGGAATGGGCGCCGCGCTCTCGGTTCGCGTCGAAAAATCGAGTCGCGCGGGCGAGTCGACGAGAAAATTCCGGCATTCCTGAAATTCTCGAAGCCTTTCGCGCGATCGTATCGATGAGGGGTTGTTGCGCGGTTCGGCGAGGCGGTTGTTTTGGGCCGGGAGGCGCGGCGCGTTTCTCATTGAAATTTTGCCCGAACGAACCCAATTGCCGGCGGGACTCATCATCCGATCTTAAAGAAATAACTAGGGTTATGGCGAAGCAAGGGGTTATCCACGGTGCCCGAACGAAGCCAATTTGCCGCGGGTGGAACGCCGGCGCGGCGTTGGGCGCTCAAGGGCTCTCGGCCCGCTTTGGGGGCGTGGTATAATCGACTGGACGCGGGTACATGCGCCGCGTTGGTTTCTCGCTTTTGTCGGAGATTCGCCGGTTATGTCGAGCCGTCCGTTTGTTCATTTGCATTGCCACAGCCATTACAGCCTGCTCGACGGGGCGAACAAGCTGCCGGACCTGGTTCGGCGCGTCAAGGAGCTGGGGATGCCGGCGATCGCGGTGACGGATCACGGCAACATGTTCGGCGCGGCGCAGTTGCTTAGGGTGGCGAAGGCGGCCGGGGTCAAGCCGATCATCGGCATGGAGGCCTACGTCGCGCCCGGGCGCCGAACCGATCGGGCCTCAAGCGGGTCGGGCGACGACCGGTTCGCCTATCACCTGACCCTGCTCGCCAAGAACGCGACGGGCTTTCGGAACCTCTTGCGGCTGACCTCCAGGGCGTATCAAGAGGGGTACTACTACCGGCCCCGGATCGACAAGGAGTTGATGGAGAGGCACGCCGAGGGCTTGATTTGCCTCTCCGGCTGCGTGGGCTCCGAGTTTTCCCAGCGCCTGCTTCAAGACCGAATCGCCGACGCCGAGAAGCTGGCGATCTGGTATCAGAAGACCTTCGGCGAGGGGAACTTCTTCGTCGAGATTCAGAACAACGGCCTGCAAATTCAGCGCGACGCCATGGAGCGCCAGATCGACGTGGCGCGCCGGCTGGGGATGCCCTTGGTGGCGACCAGCGACGCCCACTACCTGAAGCAAGGGGACAACCTGGCGCACGACGCCCTCCTTTGCATCAACACCGGCAAGACCATCGATCAACCGCTGGACAAGCCCCGGTTCGTCGCCGACGACGGCACGCTCTCGAACCAGTTCCACGTCCGAAGCCCCGACGAAATGTACGCGATGGCCCAGGGGCACGAGGAGGCGCTCGCCCAGTCGGCCCTAATCGCCGAGAGCGTGGAGGAGAATTACGCGAGCCTCGGCTTCGGCAAGCGGCAGTTCCCGTCGTTCGAGCCCCCCGACGAGAAGACCGCCGAGGACTACCTGCGCGAGCTTTGCGAGGCGGGCCTCAAGGACCGTTACGGCGCGTCGCCCTCCCAAGAGGTCCTCGATCGGCTTGAGCACGAGCTGGGCATCATCAACCGGATGGGCTTCGCCTCGTACTTCCTGATCGTCTGGGACTTCGTCCGCTACGCCCGAGAGCGGAACATCCCGGCCTCGGCCAGAGGCTCGGCCTGCGGCGCGTTGGTCAGCTACGTCCTGTATCTCAGCCACGTCTGCCCGATCAAGTATGATCTGCTGTTCGAGCGATTCCTCGATCCCAACCGATCGGAAGCGCCCGACATCGATATCGACTTGTGCCAGGAGCGCCGATACGAGGTCATCGAATACGTCCGCCGCAAGTACGGCGACGCCAACGTGGCCCAGATCGGCACCTTTGGAACGCTCAAGGCCAAGGCGGCGCTGAGGGATGTCGGCCGGGTGCTCAACCTGCCGCTGTCCCGGGTCGAGGAGATCAACAAGCTGATCCCCACCCGGCTGAACATCACGCTCGACGAGGCGCTGAAGGAAGAGCCGATGCTCCGCAAGCTGGTGGAGCAGGATCCCGACATCGAGCGGTTGATGGGGCTGGCCCGGCAGATTGAGGGCTCGGTTCGCAACGCCAGCACCCACGCCGCGGGCGTGGTGATCGCCGACCAGGCGCTCGAGTCCCTGGTGCCGCTTCAGGTGATCCGCCGGGGCGACAAGGAGGAGATCGTCTGCACCCAGTGGGACATGGGGGACGTCGAGAAGGCCGGTCTCTTGAAGATGGACTTCCTCGGCCTCCGCAACCTCACCACGCTTCAGGCCGCCGTCAATCTCATCAACCAGCGCTATCCCGACAACCCGGTCGAGCTCGACAAGCTGCCGCTTGACGACGCCAAGGCGTTCGAGCTGCTCCAAAAGGGGGAAACCAAGGGGGTCTTCCAGCTCGAAAGCGCGGGGATTCGCGACCTGTTGGTCAAGATGCGGCCCGACCGCTTCGCCGACATCATCGCCACCAACGCCCTCTACCGCCCCGGCCCCCTCAACGGCGGCATGGTCGACGAATACGTCGACGTGAAGAACGGCCGGAAGCAGGCGTCGTACCTCCATCCGGTGCTCCGCGAGGTCCTGGAGGAGACCTACGGCGTGATGGTCTACCAGGAACAGGTCATGCGGATCCTCAACCGCCTGGGAGACATCGAGCTCTCCAAAGCCTACGCCTGCATTAAGGCCATCTCCAAAAAGAACACCCAGATCATCGCCGAAGGGCGCGACCAGTTCATCAAGGGCGCCACCGCCAAGGGCCTGGAGCGAGACCAGGCGGCGCGGATCTTCGCCCTGATCGAGTTCTTCGGCGGCTACGGCTTCAACAAGTCGCACAGCACGGCCTACGCCCTGGTGGCCTACCAGACCGCCTGGCTCAAGTCGCACTACCCGACCGAGTACATGGCCGCCGTGCTCTCGTCGGAGATGAACGGCGCCGAGCGCGACAAGTTCTTCGTCGAACATATCGAAGACTGCAAGAGAATGGGGATCGAGGTGCGCCCCCCCGACATCAACAAGGGGGCCGCGACCTTCACGGTCGAGACCGAGGGACAAATCGAGTTTGGCCTCGGCGCGATCAAGGGCGTCGGCGAAAAGGCCGTCGAAGCGATCCTCCGGGTCCGCGGGGAGGGAGGGCCGTTCCTCAGCCTCGACGACTTCTTCGAGCGGGTCTCCAACCGCGAAGTCACCGCCTCGGCGGCTGAAACCCTGATCCGGGCCGGGGCGTTCGACAGCCTCGGCGCCCGCCGCTCGCAGTTGCTCGCCATTCTCCCCCGGGCCATGCAGGCCGGTCAGGCCAAGCAGGAGGACCGAAGACGAGGCCAGCGCGGACTCTTCGACGAGGTGGACGAGGCGGCCAACGGGTCGGCCAACGGCCACGGCGGAGCGCTCGCCTCGCACCTGCCCGATGTTCCCGAGTTGCCCGACGTCGAATTGCTGGGTGGAGAAAAGAAGGCGCTGGGCTTTTATATGTCCAACCACCCGCTGACTCGATACGCCTTGACGCTTCAAACCCTGGCCACCCACCGGGCCGCCGACATGGTCGACGCGCCCGACAAGCTGGAGGTGATGCTCGGCGGAATGATCTCCAACCTCCAGGTCCGCAACGTTCAGAAGAGCCGGTCGGGGCTGACCCGGATGGCCAAGCTGACCTTCGAGGACCTCTCCGGCTCGACCCCGGCGATGCTCTGGCCCGAGGAGTTCGCCAAGCTCGGCGAACTGGTCAAAGACGACGCCATCGGCTTCGTCAAAGGGACGATCGACCGCCGCCGCGAGCCCCCCGAGCTGGTGATCAGTCGGTTCATCCCGATCGAAAACGCCGCCGCCGAACTGGCCCAAGGCGTGATCGTCCGGCTCCACAAGGGGCTTGAGCAAACCAACGAACTGGAGCGGCTGCTTCGGGTCGTGCGGGTCCGTCCCGGCAACCTCGACCTCTACCTGGAGATCTTCGGCATCGAGCACATCCACCGCGCCATCTACCGAGCGGGGACCTCGCTCCGGGTCCGTTACGACGATCGGATGATCGCCGAGATGGAGGAGGTCGTCGGCGAGGGGAACGTCCGCCTGCTCGGCCAGCGGGGCGCCACCGCCCGCGTTGGACCGGCCACCCGCCCGGCCGTCGCCGCCCCGGCCGCCGCCCGAGCCGGCGCCGCCTTCCAACCCGACGACCTGCTCGAAGAACCCGAGGAGCCCGACGACGATTGACGAGCCCCCGACCGACGGCCGGGAGAGACGGCGCGGCCGCGTTCGTCCTCTCCCCGGCTCCACCGCCGACGACGCGCCCATCGCGGGTTTCCGAAGCCGTCCCGTTGGTTCTCGGCGCGCGATGTGCGGAGCAAGAACGCGAATGGGCGATCCGCCGGGACGATCGCCGGCGCCTCCGGGCTTCGGAACGGTTTTCCCGCGGGTCGGATGTCGGCGGGCTCAACGCGAGAGGACGGGACGATGAGAAGCGGCGTCAAGAAAACCCTCGCCTGGACGGCGGCCGGAATCGGCGCGGTGGTCGCCGCGCGGCAATTGGTCCGCTATTCCCGATCGATCTCCGGGGGCGGACGGTGATGATCACCGGAGGCTCGCGCGGGCTGGGCCTGGTGCTGGCCCGGGAATTCGCCAACCAGGGAGCGCGCTTGGCGATCTGCGCCCGCGACCCCGACGAGTTGGAGCGGGCCCGGGCGGACCTCGCCGAGCGAGGCGCGGACGTGATCGCCGTCCCTTGCGACGTCACCGATCCAGAGCGGGTTGAATGGGCCGTCGAAACCATCCTCGACGTCTACGGGCGGATCGACATCCTGATCAACAACGCGGGCGTGATCCAAGTTGGCCCGTTCGAGACCATGACCCTTGAGGACTTCGAAAACGCGATGCGGACCCATTTCTGGGCCCCCCTTTACACGACGCTCGCCGTCCTCCCCGGAATGCGGCGGCGGGGGATGGGGCGCGTCGTCAACATCTCGTCCATCGGCGGGAAGGTCAGCGTGCCCCACCTCCTCCCCTACGGGGCCAGCAAGTTCGCCCTGACGGGGCTCTCGGAGGGGCTGAGGGCCGAACTCGCCAAGGACGGGATCCTCGTGACCACGGTCATCCCCGGTCTAATGCGAACCGGCAGCGCCCCCAACGCCTTCTTCAAAGGCCGCCACCGCGACGAGCACGCCTGGTTCAGCATCAGCGCGGCGCTTCCCGGGATTTCCATGAGCGCGGAGGCCGCGGCGAGGAAGATCGTCAACGCCTGCCGTCACGGCGACGCCGTGGCGATCCTCTCTCTGCCGGCCAAGGCGGGGGCCCGGCTCCACGGACTCTTCCCCGGCCTGACCGCCGACATCCTGGGGATGGTCAATCGGCTCCTTCCCGGACCCGGCGGCGTCGGGACCCGGAACGTCAAGGGATGGGACAGCGCCTCGCGGTTCTCGCCGTCCTGGGTGACGACCCTCAACGACACCGCCGCGGTTCGCAACAACCAAGTTGGGACCGTGAGAGCGACAAGCTCGTAGCGGGCGCCGCCCGACGCTCCTACTTCTCATACAGCGGATCGAGCTCGACGACGCGGCCGGAGTCTCCATCGTGAACAGCCATCTTGCCGCCGGGATACATGCAGCCGCCGGCGTATGTTCCATCCTTGGCGAGCGCGTAGAACGAGACTCCGAAGGTGGTCTTGCCGTCGGCCCTTCGGCGCTTGGGGTCGCGGACGCTGGTTTCGGCGATCCGCTTCAAGGCCTCCATCACGGCGTCTTTGGGGGCGAGCCCCCGGCGCATGCCTTCGACGATCAGGTGGCTGGAAAGGTTCAGGAGGTTCGCCTCGCCCACGCCCGTCGATCCGGCCGAGCCGGCCTCGTTGTCCAGAAACAGACCCGCGCCCAGGATCGGCGAATCGCCGACGCGCCCGGGGATCTTCCAAGAGAGGCCCGAGGTGGTCGTGACGCAGCCGAGGTCGCCGTGGGTGTCGAGCGCCGAGCAGTGGATCGTGCCCGTGACCCGCTTCTTGATGTATTCATGAACATAGGCCGCGACCTCTTCGTCGGCCGGGGGGACCCAATCGTCGCTCGGGTCTCGGGTCTCTTTCCAGTGGAGCCAGACTTGCCGAGCCCGGTCGGTGAGCAGGTCGACCTCGGGGAAGCCGTGGGCCCTGGCGAATCGAAGCGCCCCCTCGCCGACGAGCAGGCAATGCCGGGTTCGCTTCATGACCAGCCGGGCGACGGCCGCGGGGTGCATTATGTTGCGGATCGAGGCGACCGAACCGCCGCCGTGGGTCGGCCCGTGCATGACCGCCGCGTCGAGCTCGACGACCCCGTCCTCGTTGGGAAGGCCGCCGTAGCCGACCGACATGTCGGCGGGGTCGGCCTCGACGATGGCCACCCCCTCAATCGCCGCGTCGAGCGGGTCGCGCCCCTGTTTCATCAATTCGACCGCCTTTTCGACGGCGCGGAGGCCGTTGCCGCTGGCCACGGCCACCGGCCGCCGGTCGCCGAGCGGCCTCGGCGGCGCCGCGCCCACCGCCAACGTGCTCAGGCTCGCCGCGGCGGTCGTCCCCATGAAGAAGCGTCGGCTGATCGGTTTGCGCATGATTCATCCACCTCGGTTGATCGGCGGGCCGGAGCCGAGCGACGAGTCGCCGTCGCGGCCGTTTCGGTTTCTCTCCCAGGATACAGGCGAACCGAGCCCGGGGAATGGTCCTCCCTTGGTTTTCATGAACATCCAAGATTCCCAATATTTTTGGCGGATGCATTCTTGACTCGCGCCGACGCGTCATTTAATCTTCGATAACCAGAAAAAGTTCACCGAATGCTCGCATCCTGATTCCACCTGTTCCTCCCCGGAGCCTCCGCATGGAATCTCAGAGCGTGGAGCCGCCGAGGATCGCGGGAGCGGATCGCGCCACCGCCCTCCTTCTGATTCTCAATTTCATCCTGCTTGGTGGGCTTCTTTACGCGATGTTCGGTCGGAGTCTGATTCCCGGCGACGGCGTGTCGCTGGTGATCGTCAACGAGACGTTGTCGCCGATGGCCGACTTCAAATTGTCCTATCCCGGGGGGAATTTCGAGATTCCCCAACTCGACTCCAAGCGGTCGGTCGGCAACCCCATTCCCATCTCCGGCGCTTTCGAGGCGGTGCTCACATTCGCGGACGAAGCCGGAGTCAGACGAACTCTCAACTTGCCCATCAAGCCTCTTGACGAGTTTCTGATCGTCATCCACGTGTTTCCCGAACTTGAGGAGTCGTTGGAGCAGGGCGAGCCGGGAGACGAGCCGGGTGGCGTTCGGATTCTTCCCGGACGGTATCGCGTCGTGACAACCTATCAAGGCGAAAACGCGAGCATCTAGCGCCGCGTCAAGCCGTCTCCGTCGGCGCGCGGTCGGCCCGTTGTGGCCGGGGGTCTCAATCCCGGCGCGTGGGCCGCCGACCCTCGCCGATCCCGGTTTCCACCGAATCGACCGAGACTAGGCGATGGCGTGGCCGATTCGCGCCGCGGCCCGATTTCGCCGATTGGAGCCCTTTCCCTCGGATTGCGTGGACGGGATGGCTCGTCCCTTCGTCGGATTGGCGCCTGATTCCATTCGAGACTTGCAAGGAGCCCCCTCAAGTGTTGCCGCCCGCCAGGTTCTCGAGACGTTCCGCGATCGCCCGCGGCCTTTTGTTCGGCATCGCGGCTGGTTCGCTTCCGCTCGCCGGTTGCGGCGGCGCGAATGAACTGCCGGTCATTCCCTCCACCAAGTCGAAGGACGAGCTTCAGAAGGAGATCGAGAATCCCTACGGCCTCTCCTTCAAACAGTCGTCCAAGAGGAGGGGGAGGCGGAGAAGCGAGCGTTGACCGACGGCCCGCGCGTGGGTCGCCGGAATCTCAGTCGTTCCAAGTTATTTATTTTGTACAGGACGAGGTCCGGGAGTCGACGATGTGGAGTTACGGGGTCGGAAGACGCGCGTTCACGTTGATCGAGCTCTTGGTGGTGATCGCCATCATCGCCGTCTTGATCGCGCTTTTGCTACCCGCGGTGCAGTCGGCCCGAGAGGCGGCCCGACGCGCGCAGTGCACCAACAACCTCAAGCAGATGGGGCTGGGACTGGCCAACTACGAGAGCGCCAACACGCGGTTCCCGCTCGGCGCCTTCTTCCGCAACGATAGTAATCCACCCCTTCCCCCTTGCCAGGGGTTCCACGAGCAGAGCTTCCTCATCTCGCTCTTGCCGTTCATGGAGCAGGGGCCGCTGTTCAACAGCTACAATTTCCAGATCCACTACACGGATTTCAGGATGAACATGACCGTCCATTCGACGGGCTTGCAAGCGCTTTGGTGCCCCAGCGACGGCGCCGCGGGGGTCCCCGACACCCGGAGCCTGGGGTATCCGATCTACTACACCAACTACCGCGGCTGCGCGGGAACCGCCTACTATGTCGGCCGGTACTCCCAGCCCGAGTGCGACCCGACCTACGGCGCTCGGTACGCCAAGGCCGACGGGATGCTGTACTACAACAGTTCGGTGTCCATCGCGGGGATCAGGGACGGAACCAGCAACACGATCGCCGCGGGCGAGCTCGCCTATGGAAAGATCCCGCCCGACACTCGTTGGGACTGGGTCTGGTGGTTCTCGGGCAACAACGCCGACACGCTGGCCAACACGTTGTATCCGATCAACCCCCAGAGGAAGTTGAACGAGGGGCATGTTGATACCGGCATGCTCGGGATCAACGTCCAGATCATGTTCCACAGCTTCTCCAGCTTCCATCCCGGCGGCGCCAACTTCGTCTTCTGCGACGGCTCGGTGCGGTTCCTCAAGGACACGATCAACACGATGCCGTTCGACGCGGCGACGGGTCTTCCCCTGGGGCTGGCGCCCGACGGCAACGGGATTCTCCAGTTGCAGCCCGGCGCCCAGTATGGGGTCTGGCAGGCCCTCTCCACGCGAGCCGGAGGCGAAGTGCTTAGCTCGGACGCCTATTGATTCTCAGACGAACGCGCCGGGGCCTCCGCGCGGGGTCCCGGCCGCGTTTCCCGTTCCGCTCCACGGCCGCCCGCGTTCGATCTTGCCCCGGTTGGCCCGGCTTTCGGGCCCGAATTCTTACCGAGGATCCCTTCGCGATGACCCCAAGCATGAACCGCCGCCACTTCGTCTCTTTGGGAACCGCCAGTCTGGCCGCGCTTTCAATCGGCGCCGCGCCTCTCCGCAAGCCCGGCTCGCGCAAGCCGGTGGTGATCGCCAGCGGTTGGGAGAAGACGGTCGAGGTCGCCATGGACTTGGTGCGACAGGGGGCCGATCCGCTCGACGCGGCCGTCGCCGGGGTGGCGCTCCTCGAGGCCGACCCGAACGAGCATTCGATTGGGTTGGGGGGGACGCCCAACGAAGAGGGGGTCGTCGAGCTCGACGCCTCGGTCATGCACGGCCCAACCCACGGCGGCGCGGGGGTGGCGGGCCTTCGCAACATCGCGCATCCGGCGGCCGTCGCCCGCTGCATCCTAAAGCACACGCGGCACGTCCTGCTGGTGGGGGACAACGCCCTGAAGTTCGCCAAGGAGCACGGCTTCCCCGAGCAGGACTTACTGACCGACGAGACGCGCAAGGCTTGGATCGCCTGGAAGGAGGCGAAGCTCCGGGGGGCGCGGATTCCCGAATCCCTCGCCGCGCTCGCGCCGACGGTCCGCGACCTGGTCGAGCGGCCGACGCACGGCACGATCCATTGCTCGGTCTTGGACACCCACGGCGATTTCGGCGCCGTGACCACCACCTCGGGCCTCGGCTACAAGGTTCCCGGCCGCGTGGGAGACTCGCCGATTTTGGGGGCGGGGCTCTGGCTGGACAACGCGGTCGGCTCGTGCGGCTCGGTCGGGCTGGGCGAGGTCAACATGCTCAACTGCGCCTCGTTCCTGGTCGTCGAGAACCTCAGGCGCGGGGCGAAGCCCAAGGACGCCCTGGTCGCGACCACCAAGCAACTGGTTGAGACGACCACGCGCGACCCCAGGTTCCGCGACGAGAACGGCAAGCCGGCCTTCGACGTCGTCTTCTACCTCTTGACCAAGGAGGGCAAGTACGCCGCCGCCAACATCCACGGACCCGCCAACATCGTCGTCTGCGACGGCGACACGGTGAAGACCGTCGACTCGGCGACCCTCATGGATTGAGGGTCGACCGAGGAACCGGGCGGTCCGAGTGGCTCGTCTCGCCCTCCCAAGGATTCGAGTCCGACGCCTCGAATTGACCGCGACGGATCACTACCGGCGGGTTCGGTCGTCGGCTTCTTGAAGCTCGGCGATGCGGGAGGCGGAACTGAGGAAGCAGGTGAAGCTCAGGGCTCCGTCGCGGTTCGGCGACGATTCGGAGGGGAGACGAAAGCCCCGGTAGATGGTCTTGGGTTCTTGGCCCTTCTCGCGGACGACCACGGCGAAGGCGCAGTAGCGGTCAACTCCGCGAAGCTCGACGTCCTTGAGCGTCGCCGAAGCGCGGCCGTTGGAGGGGACGCGGAAGGTTTGCGGCTTGAAGTCGACGGTGCGGTTGCCCGGCTTCACTTCGACCTCGCACCCCTCGGCCCCCAGTCCGGCGATGACGAGCTTCAGCTCGATCTCTCGGTTCTTGGGCTTGGTCGCGGACTCGTCCGCGGCGGGCTTGGCCGGAGCCTTGTTGGCTCCGGGGGCCGGCTTCCGAGGGGACGCGACGGCCTCGTCGCCGATCGCGACGTCGGCGGGGATCGAGACGATCCAGAAGCCGAAGGCCAGGGCAAGCGCCCTCCAGGATCCAGTCGTGGCTCGCATTGCGGTTCGACTCCATTCTCAAGGGCTGGCCGACCCGTCCTGAGTCGCCCTCGGCGGTTTCCAGGCTCCTTTGGTCCGAAACCCGGCCGCGTCGAAGTGGGGAAAGTCCGGCGCGTCGGCCCTTTGGGGCCCGCGTCGGAACATTAAGGGTGGGTCGGCCAAACCGACCCGATGCTTGAGCATTTTCGAGGTGAGCCGCAGAGTACAGCGGGCGGGCCGAGTGGGCAAGGTCAGTTCGCCGCTCGGCTCCCGGATCTCAAGGGGAGGGGAGGATGGCCGGCGGCGGAGTGGGGGCGTCGGCCGACTTCGGACCCTCGGCTCGGTCGTCCATCGCCACGACGGGCGGAACGACGGTCTTGTTGATCTCGGCGCCGAGAGCACGCCGTGGACCATCCGATTCACCGAGGGGCTCATCCAGCTCAGAACCAGCGGGTGGGGGAAGACGCCCAGAAGGACCGTCAATACGGCCAAGGGGGCGGCGACCACCACCTCGCGAGCGGTCAGG
>Ga0182742_1003841_pt1 | contig 14172 bp, 18 predicted proteins | sample eDN5th37CBELigMG_FD_128880 | JGI IMG/M metagenome (GOLD analysis project Ga0182742, IMG submission 128880) | Enriched Miracle-Growth compost microbial communities from Emeryville, California, USA - eDNA 5th pass 37_C BE-Lig MG (version 2)... ... | reverse complement strand
CAGAGCATCTAAATCAAGGCAATTTTATCAAAGATTAATTTCCATTTGCAACCATGATTAATTAGATTCTAAAAATTCATTTTCAACGATAATTTCATTATTTCAGAAAGAGCCAGCCCGAATGAAGTAAACCTTTCAAGTTTAACAAGAAACTTTGTAAGCTGCATTTAATTTTAAAAACAAATTATTCGTTTCAAAGAATAAGAAGTATCAGGTTTGAATCTAAGCTGATACCAAGTTTAAGGTCACAATTCGGCAAAATCATTTCTTCAAATTCACCCATATAAGGCTTTTGGGTTATTAATTAATACAAGGACTAAAAATTTTATTATTTGACTCGTTATAAACAACTTTATAACAACTGCATCAAAATATTAAATTTTTTCTTTGACGTCAAATTGCCTTTTTGAATAATTTCTAAATAATTTCTTCTTATATTTAAATCAGTTTAGAATTAATTTTAATTTTACATTAAAATATGAGCAAGACAGACAAACGAAAAAAGACTCGTTCAAAGCCAAAATCTTATGGAGCTCCAGCAGCTTTTCTCTTAAAAACATACGAAATCCTTGAGGTAGAAATGGAAAAATCTTTTTAATTTGTTCAGAATCCTGATTACCAAGATATAATATGTTGGAACAAAGAAGGGAATGCTTTTATTGTGAAGAATGTGACAGAATTTTCAGACAAAGTTCTCCCGAAATTTTTTAAACACAATAATTTTGCCTCCTTTGTCAGACAAGTAAAGGATTCTTAATTTTTTTTTCTCAGTTTCGAAAGCTTAATATGTATGATTTCCATAAATCAAGACAAGAAAATAATGAAAATGAATTCTGTCATAGGCTTTTCAAGAAAGGACAAAAGTAATTCTATTTCTTTTCAATTAATAATTTTCTAGACAACTATTGCCAGAAATAAAAAGAAAAACTACAGAAACTCAGAACGAATCCAATCAATTAGTGCCAATATCAAAAGAAATTGATTTTGAAAAATTTAAAAGAGAAGCTGGTCAGTTTTCAAATGATTTAAAGTCTCTTAAGACCCGCCAGAATGATCTTGAGAAAATAACAAAAATTATCTTTAGTCAGAATACAAAATTATTGAAAGAGAATAAGATTTTGTGGAATGAGCTTATAAAAAATAAGTATTTTCCATTATCTGCTGTTTTCTAACTTTTAAGGGAAAAATATGAAAGAAAAATAGAAAAACTAATGTTTTTTGTTTTCTCAATAATGCAATACTCTGGAAATAATAAAGCCATAACTTTTGGCAATAAAAAAGGTTTAGGATTAGGAGGTAAAAGTGATATTTTCGAGCAATTAAAATTAAAAGATGGTTCTGACACAATCGAGACCTTGGAAACCGATAATGAAATGATGAACAATGAAGTTGATGGGAATAATGTAATATTTTTGAAATTTTACCCTCAATTTGGTTAGACTTCCCTTTCAGTACTTCCTGAAAGAAAAGATCATGACAAATTTTTCAAGAAAATTGCCAAATATTTCCAAACCAAAGGAAGTAAAACAAGTTTAGATAAACTTCTAGAAATGGTCCAAAAAGGAAACTCGGTGTCTTTTCTAAATGGTCAGGCAAATCTTTTTGCAAATAATCATGATGAAAAAGATACAAATCTTGACTCCTTTGATTTTAATGAAAGTTTACGAGCTGGAGGAAACTTGATGAAAAGAAATCCTCCTGATTATATAAATAATGATTTTACAAGTGAAGAATTATTCAAAGGTATGTTGAATAAAGTGTTATCTAATCTCAACTAGATCAACCGACCAAATTTATTAAGCTTGAACCAGGTATAGAAATGGAACCTCAAAGGTTTTTGCCACAAAATGGTCAAGAAATACTTCCGAATCTTGAGTTAAATCAACCACCCTCAAATCTTGAATCAATGAATTTTGATTTGGGACAACCAGATCCTCTCAAAAGTATTGATTTCAATTCGCCCAAGCAAACTTCGATTATCCCATTTCACGATCCTCAAATTGGAGGATTTGACTTCCTTTCAAGTAATTTTTACCTTAGCTTATAGATTATGATGATATAGATCCAAGAAATGATTTAACTCTCTCTCGAGGAGATTCAAATATTTTCTTGAACAAAAATTTTGAAGCTAAAGTATTGTTTTAATTATCCTATCATAAATTATGAAGGATCCTTTCGAACTTGGCCAACCCAGAATAAATAATAACATTGATGAAGGAATAGGACTATATAGCCCAAGTGCTTTTATAAATGGTTCTGATGTAATCTTACCAATATCCATATGTCTAATTTGAATAGAATTTTGGTTTCGAACAACCATTGGACGAACCTTTATAAAGAAAACGGAATCAGCCCAAATAGGCTATTTATAAAAGCGAGCATTGAGAGAAGTTCAAAAAAGTTTTATGAAACAATTTAAAACCTTTGTTTTCGAATGATTCTTAAAATGAAAAGCCAGTTCCCTCAATGATAATTCCAAATTTAATGAAAAGAAAAATTTTTTGTATTTTGTATAAATATGAACTATCCTGGATTTATTCATGCTTTTTGTTATATAACACTTTTTGAGTATAAAATTGAAAGGAATATATTTCATAATCAACGTTGACATGGCTTCCAGGTATTTACTTTTGTCTCTTTGATTATAAATTCTACTTGAAATCTTAATGCTTTACAAGTTCAAATTTATCGCATATATCTCTAATTATTCTTGAAGAATAAAAAAAATTATTTTAGGTTTAGTAAACCACACAAAATAAGCAGAACTAATTTAATCCTTACTGAAATTGGAAATTTCCCTTTTAGGAAAAAAAAATAGAATCAGCTCTTACTCAAAAGCATAATTTTAATTAAATTCAAAACATAAAAAGGAATTCTGTTTGTATTTGAGAAAAATAATGTCTTTATCATAACGATCAAAATCACATTTCATATTAAACTAGACTTCAAGGGACTTCTCTCCCATATTAAGTTTTTTTATTATTTTGCATTTGAAAATGCCATAATAATAAGAATACCAATAACTTCTGTCCTTGACATTTATAATATTGAGTTAAATATCATTTGTTTTTTATGAAGGAGAAAAAAAAAATTATTCCGTCTTAATGATTTTCAGAAATCTATAGAAAATTATATATTAATTGTGCCGAAGAGATTAGTATTCCTATTATGAATAAAAATAGTCGGAAACCTCGAACTAGAGCTAAGCCAGCTGCTTCAATCCCTCCTTTCCTTTACAAAATCTATGAGATACTTGAAGTAAATATTGACATTTCCTTCTTTTAAGCAATAGAATCCATCCCATCAGAATTTAATTTCGTGGAATCAAGAAGGGAACGCTTTTGTTATAAAGAATGTTACTGAATTCACTGAAAATGTGTTACCTAAATACTTTAAGCATAGCAATTTTGCTTCTTTTGTTCGCCAGGTAATTTGGAAGCTTCATGAACACCTTAATCATTAGCTCAATTTATACGATTTTCACAAGTCTCGTTATGAAAACAACGGCAGTGAGTTTCACCATAGACTCTTTAAAAGAGATGAGAAGTAGAAATAACTCACTTATTTTGTTAATTCAAAAGACACTTACTCTCAGAAATTAAAAGAAAAATGCCAAATGAAAATGGATCAGATTCACCTTCCCAATTTTTTTATCAGCCAGAAGAAGGAAACGAAGGCAATTCTTCATCATCTTTCCAATACTCCCCTACTACTCTCCAAGATATAATCAGTAGACAGGAAAGACTTGAAAATGCTATGAAAATTGTACAGAGCCAAAATAAACAATTACTCAAAGAGAATAAAATGCTCTGGAGTGAAGTGACTTCGTTAAAAACTAAACAAGGAAATACAGAGAGAGCAACTCGTGCTTTAAATGGACAAAACAGCCAGCTTCTTCAAAAAAATAGTTACCTGTGGAATGAAATGATTATGAATAGGTATTTTATTTTTTTGAATTAAGAATAAAACCCACTATAGAGAAAGATATGAAAGAAAAGTTGAGAAGTTAATGCTATTTCTCATTTCTGTTCTTCAAGTCCAAGGAAAAAATCCCCATCCATTGTTTAAAAAAAAGAGTATATAAAATTAAAATGAAGAGAGTTCACTTGAAATAGACATTCCCCCAAGGACAGCAAATCTCGAGGAAGAAAATTCTTTTGAGAATCTGAGATCTTCTAGTGCAGAAAATGTTTAATATTAAAAAATTGAAGAGTCTTAGTTTAAATAGAACAATTTTTCTGTTCTCCCTGTGAAGCAAATAATCAAGCACATTGGGAATAAAAAAGGCAAATCACAATTGGATAAATTACTTGAACGCCTTGAAGAAGGAGGTTACGCTAATCTCTTTGGCAATAAACCCCTCACACTTGAAGAGAAGGATTGTCTTGTAAAGTTGAGTTCTATTCTTGATGTTGATTCTGGAAACAATTTTACTGGTTTTGAATTTTTATCTGACAAGAGACCTCCACAACTTAACAGAAGCTTTGAAGAAGAAAACCCAAGAGGTAAAATATCGTCTAAATTATGAGCTAATTGTTACTGTAAAGATGGATCTTCAAAATTGTGTAAATTAGAATATGAAGATCACGATTCTGCATATTTAAAGAATAATCTCGAAAAGGATACTAATGAATTACCAGGACTAACGAAATCTCCTTTTTTGGAAAGATTTCATCGAGAAGAAAAGATGATTGAGCTGGGTTCTCCAATGCGAATAGAGGATGAATTTGAAATGTTATCGTTCCAACAGAAAGATCAAGGGAATTTAATGGAATATGATTTTCTCAGTGGTAATTAAAAAGATTTTGGAATTTTACCTTCTTAGGCCTTGATAAACCTTTAGTTCCTTTCCATAGGAATAATTCTTTCTTCCCAAATCATTTTTCTGAGGATGAAGGAGATAATGATGAAGAAGTAAAGAAGGACGAATCTCTTATATCAAACAAATCATTACACAAAAGTCATAGTGCTAGTTATCTTGATCTACAAACTAAAAATGATTCAAAATTAGACGAAGTATTTAAATTATTTAGCCCAAATTCTTCCTTTGTAAATAATCACTTCAATCAAGAGCATGATAATAATCAAGATAACTTTTTTAACTGTGGCGAAAATGAAATGCCTAATGAATCGAGCCACTAAAGCTTTGATTTTATCAGTGTATTTTATTTTTACCCCTAAATTTTGTATATTATGGGATAGATTCATAAGAAGGAAAAGCATTATTTACTAATAATTTTAATAGTAAAAATTTCTACACAAAAGAATTCATTCAATTTATACTTTATGAATTAAGAGTTGAAGATTGAAACCTTTTGTATTTTTCTGATTATGACAATTTTTTTATTTGCTAAAGTTGGAAAATATTCTGAGGAAGTCGGAGGAATTTTAGTACTCAAGATTAGTAATTTCTGAGTTTATACAAATAAAACAAGTGAAAAGAGGAAGGAAAACCAAGACAAAAAATAAAAATGAAAACTTGAAAAGTTGAGGCAGAGAAAAGGAATTTTTTTTTTTTTTGGTATCCCACATTTTATTAATAGTTATATTGAATAATTACTTTGTTCAGAAATTTTTCCTCTTTAAAAGACTCTTCAGAACATAGTGAATAAATTTTATTTTTGACTTTTGTTGTTAAATTAACTTACTTATATCATGCAAGGGCCCGAAATTCCCTCAAAGAGTTTTGAAATTGCTCAGAATCAGCAAAGGTCCTTGCCAAAGTATGAATCTCTACCCCAATTTTTAAAATCGGGGCTATCTTTTTTTGAGAAGTTTAAAAATGTTCGAAGACAGAATTTCCATCAACGACTACTTGTTTCTGATCTTCTGAAAACAAAAGGCAATTTGCTCTTCAAAGATGAAAAGTACAAAGAAGCTTGTTTCGAATATGAACAAGTATAAAAATTATTATTTTTTGTTTTATATTTCTAAAGGCACTTTCAATCTTTCAAAATATTTTTCTTCAAGATAGTCAACTATTATCCAAGAGTAAAATTATTTTTTAAAAGTATCTGAGAATAATTTGAAGAACTTAAGGATCTACAATATGTTGATTATGAAAACTATGAGGGAAAAAATTTGGAAGAATCAACAGCGATTCGAAATATAAGAGTTGCACTTTATAATAATTTAGCAGCTTGTTATCTAAAACTCAAAGATTTTGTAAATGCAACAACTGCTTGTAATGAGGTATTAAACCTTGATCCTAAACAAGCAAAAGCTCTGTAGAACCCTTTTTTCCTTGGAATATATTCTTTTTAGGTATCGTAGAGCTCAGGCAACAATTACTGTGTCATTAGTTAAGAAAGAAAATTTTGAATGCGCTCTTAGAGATCTTAATCAAGCATTATCCTTTGCTCCAAAAGACTCGAGTATACAGCAACTAATGATACAAGTGAAAGTTCATTTGAATAAATTAAATCAGAAACCAATTCAGTTTCAGGGAATATTTACACAAAAGACAAGAGGCGAAAGTTGTATTTTTGTTTTGTTGTATTTGTAAAACTAAAAAAAGTTGAAAAGTCCTGTTCTCATAAAAATAAAACTCAAGAACAACAATTAATAAACAACGAATTGATAAGAAGCGGAATCCAGGATAATTTGCAAGAGAGTAAAAACATTAGAATTTCATTGCAAAAATCTTTTTAATTGAAGATACAGGAAGTAAAAACACTTTATTTTCTTCAAATATACAAAAATCTCAGTTTTGTAGAATTGAAACTGAAAAACAAGAAAATACGAAAAGGTTTTTTTTACTGAATATTGATTTATACAATTTCTAAATAGTAACACAAAGCTAAATCAAAATAGAGCGAATAATTGTCATCCCATTGCAAGAAATACAACAATAGAAAAGGAAACCATTAAACCAAATATTTATGTGGGAGATTCTAAAGAACTTGGGTAAAATAGTTTTGTCTAAAAGTTAAATTCCAAGGTTTAAATCAGAACATTTAAAATCAAGATCACAATATGAAGATCGACGGTTGGATAGTGCCAAAGATGAAAATCAATTTTTGTTGTCCTCAATTTCAGGTCTTGAATCTCAAAGTTCAGCCAAACTTTTAATTAATAATGTAAAGTCTTTTGAAGGATTTCCAATCAATGGAGTTGCAACAAAAAAAGGTTCTTTGTTGTCATCTATTTTTTAATTTTATAGAAATTAATTTTCATATTGATAATGATTTTTATGACATCAACAGGCTGGATGATGTTCTTCTGCAAGACAGGAAAGAAAAGATTCCGAAAAATCTTCGAAATAAGGAATTCTCATTCTTTCAAAATGAATACCAAGGAAAAGTTTTTTCTGATTCGGGAAAAAATGTAAAAAAAATAAAAGGATCTAAGGGAAACAGAAAAGTAACAACTTTTATGAATTTTTTTATTTTGTTCATGGCAATAACTCTCCTTTCATTGACAATTTATATTCAAGTTAATGCATCTGATCATCCTTTATCAGAATCGGGACAAAATGAAATTTAAAGAAGGAGAGTCCCTTGGAGTGGTAATATTTAAATGAATCTATATCTTTCTTGATTATTGTTGTCAATTTTGAAAAATAAATAAACGTAAATTTTTACTTGGGCCATTGGCTTTTAAAAACTCTTTTCTTATCTTAAATTTAAGAGGGAAACTTTTTCCATGACTAAGAAGTCAAATCCTTGTCAATTTATCAAAACAGAAACAATTTTTACAACAGAAAAATAAATATTAAACTCTTAAAGCACATAAAGAAAAAAAAATGTTCAAAAATTGAAAAAAGAAAATATTTTTGATTTGAACTTTTTTCTCATTAATCATTCAATTCCAACATAAAAGAAAAGAATTTTGCCTCCTTCTAGGTTCATCAATGTGTCATTTAACTCTGAAAAATTTCTTATTTTCCGAAACTCAAGTTGAGCAAAGTACGAGGAAGCAAACCATTTCGTCTATCAAAATCAAACTTCCTCTCTTGAAGTTTTCGGCTTCCAATAAAACTTTTGTCAAATTGAAAAGGGATCTCTTTCCTACTAAATCGTGGTCTATCATGCTCATGCTTGATTATTTTGTCTTTAAGATCTAATATTTCTCTGCTATCCAGAGCTGATATTTTTTTCTTTTCATACAAATTTTTCCCATGACCAAATGTTCGAATATTTGATTTATTGAAACTTGATTCTTTTGAGAAATATGTTACAGCAGGACTTTGTTTTTTTGAACATAATGTTCTTGAATCACTCAAAATAAAGTTGTTAGAATTAGATGGATTAAATGCATTTGATTTATTTTGTGTGTCCCTAAAACTTTCACCTTTGAAAGCCATCGAGAGTATCATACTTGAATCTCTATTGAAAGGAGCTACAGAGTTATTCGAGGAACCTTTTTTCGACTTTTCATTCACCAAACCTTGTGATGTTGCACTTTTTTTCTCCTGGGAAGGAAGAGCTGATTTTGGCTTAGTTTGAGACATATGGGCTTTAATTCTTGACTTTAATAGCATTTCTTTAAATATATCAGCATTTGTTCCCTCTTTTGCTTTTAGATCCTGAAATAGACTACAGTCACCATCTGCAAATAATTCAAGGTATTCATGGTACTCTTTAAAACTTGAATAATCTCCATAATCTTGCTTTTTAGGAACACTTTTTGATTTTTTTGCTGGCTTTAGTGGTCTTAGACGATTAAATTTCTTTCTAATAAGTATTGAAAAAAAATTCCGCTAAAATGTACTTGAGTCTTTGTTCGTCTCTGAATCTGTTGTAAAGTGCTGATAATTCTCTTTCAAGAACTTGCGCATCTTGATCAGGGTCTTTCAAATTCACATCTAGGAATTGTTTCACTATTCTCATTTTTCGAGTAGGCTTTTTCCGAACAAAATGTTGTAACTCAGTTCTATAACGAACAAGTTCAATATTCATGTTTTCATCAGGGCAGCTACGAGGGAATGGGATATCAGAAATAGAAATCATTAAGATCAAGATAAATATAAAAACAAATACTTTTCTAATAGTTCAGATAAAACCACTTAAATAGAATTATGTATTGAAAATTATTAAGAAATTGCCAAAAAGGAAAATAGCATAGTTTTGCTGCTCTTGAAGAATATTTCTATATCAAATTTCCAAGAATTTTCTTAATTATAATAGCAACAGTGGTAACACGCTAAGAATAAAAAGTTTCGATTGGCATTCTAAATTTGGTAGTTTAGACAATATCTAAATAAGTGTAGCATGGTGTCGTTTCTCCTAGCCCCTCTCTCTTATACTTTTTTTAACCCCATTTTTTTTAGGAAACTCGAAAATGTTAGCTTAAAAGATTCAACTAATTCCGAGCTATACTATTTGTTTCCTTATATCTAATTTTTACCATTTCTCCTTCTATCAAATTAAAACTTTTAACAAAAGACAATTTTTTTCAAAAAAGCTCAAAGGATGGAGGCTCAGGAGGGAAACACGATGGTCTTCCTAAGATATTTTTGATGAAAGTTTCTCTAATATCTTGAAAATCGAAACTTTCAAGCTGTTAAATAATCAGAGATAGCACAGGCTGCCTCAAAAATAACCCTAATAAAATAATTTCAAGGAAAAAGTAAGAAAAGTTTAATATCTTCGTAATTCAGTAATTTTATTTTATTCTTGAAAAGTCTAGAAAATTTGAAATTTTTTTTTGTCACTAGGGTTATTTTTGAGACAACCTGGAGCTGCATGTTTAGATCAATTGCAAATCATATTGATGACAATCATTAAAAAATAAAGGGGACATTGCTCAAACAGATGGAACTCTTCATACCCAATAATGCTGAACATTAGGGTTCAGGATTTCATGACAGTTCCAGAGTTAATAATCAGCCTAACAACACTAAGGAGATTGAGAAAGAACTCGACAAGGATTCTATTGAGAAAAAAAATTCTATGAACTCTAAAAAGTTAAATGAAAAATTACAGTGGGAAGACAGGAAAAACTATAGAGAATTGGAGAAAAAAAACCTCAGAAGAAGTATTAAGAGGGGTTCCAAATAAATGATGGAAATGATCAACTTTCAATCAAATTGGTGCGCCAAATGCCTGCTAATAAGGTTATTTATAGTTATTAAGGCCACTATTGGGAAATTCCTGGCACAAAAAAAAAATTTCCTGACAGCATGTCAGGAGCCATTTCCTGTCATATTTGGGAAAATTCCTGACACCAGTAAATTCCTTACAGGTTTTTAAAAATACTTTTATTTAATTTTTTTTTAAATCTATTTAAAGTTCGATCATTTCAAAAAATTAAATGAGTAAAATTCACGTTAAACATATAATTTTGTTTCAACACCCTTTACTTCAAAAGAGTTAATAAAATTTTCCTGACCAATAATACCATTTCCAGAAAAATCCTGGCCTATGTATTTTTTTCCCCGACACAAAATCTAATTCCTGAAAAAAAAATGAAAATCCTGACGTTTTTCCAACTTTGATTAAGGCTCCTGTTTTTTCACAAAGTTCTAGCAAAGGCTTTTTCTTCTCTCTTACTAAAGGTCCTGGTGTTCCAGACCGTAGTTTCGAAACTCTGAAACTTAATCTTAGATTATTTATATTGTTAGGAGTCTGGGGACTATTTGAATTGAATTGAAAGTGATTTAGATAATTCAAAAAATATTTTTATGTATCAGAGAAAAAAAGAAATAAACTCAAAAAAAATAATTAATTAAGCAGATAAAAATAATGGAAGTTCTTTTGAGTCTGAAAAGAAAATGAAATATCACGATGTTATTTGTTAAAAAGAGAGAGAATATCAGTTCTAACAGAAAATTACAATTTTACAATCAGTGCTTGTGATATTTACAATTTATAAAGAAATTTCAGGATTTAAAAGAAAATGCTTAAGGTTAGGGTTCAGAGAATCCTCAGATACTTCAGGTGCATAGTGAGGACTATTGCATCTGACTTTTTTTTTGAGCGTAGAGCAGTTCCCTACTTTTTACACCTGACTTATATTCAGTATGAAGATCTGAATAAATAAATCTATATAAACATAATGTAAAGTATATTTACATACAAATGATATGAAGTTATTAAATAAAAATCATTTATGGAAAAATTTCTATCGTAGATTAGAAATCCTTATAAATGACCTAAATGGTTTAAGGTTGCTCAAGCTAACTAAACGATATGAAGGGCTTTACCTGTTCTTCGCGGGAGCATCACTTAATAAAATTAAAAATTACAAGGAAAACTCTATAAGTATAAAAATATAAAACGACCCCATTTGGAACCCTTCTTCTTCTTTGGAATCCTTCACCTTGGGGAAAATCATATTTCTTTTCTTCCTCCTCTTCTTCTCTCCTAATATTTGACCAGAATGAGTTCTGATGTCTATGCAAAGCATTTCTGATAAACCATTCTCCTTCTCTTCATTTTCTTCCGAGGAGAGAAAGAGAAGCACATACATACAAGGATTCCAAGATTAAAGTCATATGAAGCCCAAGAAAGGAAAAAGTTCCCCTCTTTCAGGGTATGAAAACCTTCCTTCTTAAATTACCAATTTAATAAAAGTTGATTTTTTTTTTTTAGAAAATGCTTAGCTTGTTTAAAGTTTACAAGGACTTTTTTGAAGAAATTTTTTTTTGAGTAAATTGTAAAAATCGCGAGTGATTACGGTTCATAAATTAATAAAAATTTACAGCAGAAGCAGCTGTAATCGGAAATTATTTATGAAAAAGGATATAGCAAATCATTCAAAAAAATTTATAATCCTCAAATTCCCGAGGCCATGTTTAAGCAAATAAAAAATCGATGGGAAAAATAAAGCTGATGAATAAAAATGGGAAGAGTTCTTCAAAATACATTTTTTCAAAAATTAAAAAGAAATCATTTAACAAATCACCAATCTGAGAATGTTCGAGTCGCACTATTCGACTCATTATTAGAGATAGATAGATAGATAAAAGAGAAGGAGGCTACAATATTCGTTTATCTTTTCCATTCATTTAGAGTTAAAAAAATTCTCCATTCTAAAAAAAACGGGAGCTAAATTCTTCTTTGAATTAACAAAACAATTGTACGTATTTTTTCTTTTAATGAAGCTTTGAATTCAAGACAATAAACAAAATAGTTTACAAAAATAAAGCAGTGCAACCTTTGATTTAGCTTGAAACAAAATTGTAAATTTTAAGAATATAGATTACACAAAAAGAAAGGTAGAGGGTAAATCTGAAAAGTCAAGAGTTGCCTTTTTGAACAGGTAATTTTCTAGATAAAAATTATGGGAATAAACTCTTGAAATAAAAATTTAAAATTTACTTCAAATATAGAGGTTATTTTCTTGTAATTAATTTACTGTATGATTTGAATAATAAGATATATATATTTATATCAAAGCCAGGGAAGAAATTTTCCTCAGAGAAAGCCTTAGTTAATAATTCAAGAATTGAAAAATTTTCAAATGTGTTTAAAAAACACGATATATAAAAGTTTATATTCTTCATCACATTCACTTTTGTTGAACCTCTTGGATTTTTTATTGATAAGAAAATTTCCTTCATCTCTTGGACATTTTTCCTATATTTTGTAATTTTCCAGGAGTCATAAAATTTGAGAGATGCTTGGTTTTTTTCTCAACTATGTGAATTCAAGGCTATTTAAACTTCTCTGTCTCTAATTTTTAGAATAAATTTTATAAAAACAAAGTTCTCAGATGTATCAACAGCCTCAATACCAAAACCCTGGTACGTACCAACAACAATACCAAAGTCCTGCTATGTATGAGCAACAACAGTATCAACAACAGCATTATCCACAACAACAATACCAACAACCACAATATCCATCTCAAGACTATGAAAGTCAAGGTTATGAACAACCAGAGAAAATTGGTTTAGGAGGTTATAACCCTAGACTTGGCTTTGTCAAAAAGGTTTATGGAATTCTCAGCGTTCAACTTTTGTTTACAGCATTCTTTATTTATTTGGCAGGCTTCCACTTAACTGCTTTCTTCAAAAGTCCTGCTGCTGTAGGCATAGCAGTATTCTGTGCTGTTACAACTTTCATTGTTTGCATTATGATCACTTGTTACACTACTTTTGCTAGATCTGTTCCAACAAATTATTATCTTCTTGGAATTTTCACATTTTGTGAGGCTTACCTTGTCGCTATGATAACTACTGCTTATACCCCTGGATCTGTCTTGTTAGCTGCTGCATTGACTGTCTCTTTGACTTTGGCTTTAACTCTTTATGCCTGCACAACTAAAACTGATTATACTACTTGTGGTGCTGCTCTCTTCCTCTTAGCTTGGGGTTTGTGCATCTTTGGCGGAATTATGATATGGTCTTGGTCCAATGGCGGTATCAACAAACATTCTTACCTGGCTTTCCAAGGTTTGGGAGTTCTTATTTATGGAGCATACTTGATTTATGACACCCAAATTATTATGGGTGGTGGTAAGTACGAACTCACTTTGGATGACTACGTTATTGGAGCTTTAGTTCTTTACATTGATATTATTGTTTTATTCCTTAAGCTTCTCAGAATGTTTGGTTCTAGAAGATAGACTTAATTTATTATGAGTTCTATAACTGAACCAGAGCTGAAATATACATAAGAAACTAAGTCATTATTTATCAAAATATATTAGAAGTATTGAGAAATTATATTATTTTTTCGAAACTTTTATTGAAAAATTCATTATATTAGTTTCAAGCCATCTTTATAAAATTTGAGATTTCTTTTGTCTTTAAAATGAAAGGGAGAATCTAATATCGCTGTTATTACGTTTTTTTTAATTTCAAATTTTGATTTGAGTAGACATTTTATTTTTTTTTTGGTCTAAATTAAGGAATCATTTTAATAGTATGTTTATATTGTATATTAAGGAATGTCTAACATAATACAAATACTTAATGAAATAAAATACCCAAATAAATTATTATTTCCCTATTCCAACTGAAGATTTTTTTAACTTAACAGGACTTGCCCTGTAAGCTAAACTATTTTCTTTTGTTAAAGAATCTTTTGCAACCTTTAGAGATGTTGATTTCTTTACTGAACTTGGACCGACTTTTGTTATTTTCTTTATTGATGAAGTTCCAAGGGGTATTTTAGGTTTCTCATCTTTCTTCTGATATTCTCTTTTGGGAGACTTTTTAATTTCATTTGTTCTTTCTATTAATTTTGTTTTTTCTTTGTTTTTTTCCTTTCGCTGACTAGTATT
>Ga0182742_1003840_pt1 | contig 14178 bp, 11 predicted proteins | sample eDN5th37CBELigMG_FD_128880 | JGI IMG/M metagenome (GOLD analysis project Ga0182742, IMG submission 128880) | Enriched Miracle-Growth compost microbial communities from Emeryville, California, USA - eDNA 5th pass 37_C BE-Lig MG (version 2)... ... | reverse complement strand
TAGCAAGTATGTTACTAGTGCTTCTAGCTGGTTGCGGTCAAAATAATGAAGCAACTGAACCTAAAGAAACACAAGACTCAGAACAGAAAGAAGTAACCTTAAAAGTCGCTTCGTTAATTCCGCCAATGACCGAGATTCTCGAACTTGTAAAACCACAGCTTGCAGAAGAAGGAATCAATCTCGAAATGGTCGTTTTGGGTGACAATGTTCAGCCGAATAGTGCGCTTGCAGCCGGTGAAGTGGATGCGAACTTCTTCCAACATGTCCCGTATATGGAGGAATTCAATCGAAACAATGACGCAGAGCTCGTTGCAATTGAACCAATTTATTTTGCAAACTATGGCGTTTATTCAAAGAACTATCAATCAATCGAAGAACTACCTGAGGGTGCTGTTATTGCAATTGCGAATGATATTTCAAATGTAGATCGTTCATTGGCTCTGTTAGCCCAACATGATGTCATTACATTAAAAGAAAAGAAAGATATCTATTACACGAAAGCGGATATTAAAGATAACCCGAAAAACTTTAAGTTTGAAGAAGTGGATTTGCTAATGTTAGCGAGAATGTATGATGATGCCGATGCTGTTGTGATGACACCGGCATATGCTGCACCGCTTGGACTAACACCAAAAAGCGATGCGCTTCTTACAGAAGGCGTTGAAAATGACTTTGCGATTACATTGGTTGCACGTAAAGACAATGCTGACACAGGACCAATTCAAAAGCTAGCTAAAGCTATGACCAGTCCAGAGGTGCGTGAGTTTTTAGAAGAAAATTATGATGAAACGGCAATCCCAGCGTTTTAAAATAAAAGCTAATCTTGACCAAAAGACCACTTCTAATGCGAAGTGGTCTTTTGGTCGAGCTTACTATAGGGCTTAAAAGCGAACATAACTTTCGCCACTAAAAAGGAAGCCTCAAATTGAGAAGCTTCCTTTTTAAAAGACTTTATTCTGTATAATTATCGAAATAACCTTGAATATAAATCATCGGTGTTCCTTTATCGCCACTACCTGAAGTTAAATCAGACAAGGAGCCAATAAGGTCCGTTAGTTTACGAGGTGTTGTTCCTTGAGCTTCCATTTGTCCTACTAAGTTGTCATTTTTATTCTCAATATGCTGAGAAATGGCTTGTTTTAATTCTTCTCCACGAAGGTGTGAGAAGTTATTGTCAGCAAGGTACTTTAATTTTACTTCATTTGGTGTACCATCAAGTCCTGAGGTATAAGCTGGTGAAACTACAGGGTCAGCGAGCTCCCAAATTTTCCCAACAGGATCTTTAAAAGCACCATCGCCATAAACCATGACTTCTACTGTTTTACCTGTAACTTCCTTGATTTTTGCTTGAATGCCATCAACAATTGGTTGGCAATTATTTGGGAATAACTTTATGCTATCTTCGGTTGCTTTATTGGATCCAAGTAGACCATAAGCCTCGTTAAAGCCGCTGCCATTAACGGACTCTTTCAGAATATCATCAAGACCGTAAACCTTTTCCGCACCATTATTGGATAAAATGCGTTTTGTTCTAAAACGTGAATGAATATCACATGTTAAAACACTTTTTGTATATTCTAAAATGGTTTTCGGGTTGTTTGAAAAAATAACTTGGCATGTTGCGCCTTCTGCTTCAATGATTTCCTTATAGTATTCGATATAATCAACACCAGTAAAGGTATGCTTCTTATAACCAAAATGCTCGCGGAATTCAGCTTCTGTTAATACATCTGTCCATGGATTGACCCCTTTAACATCTAGTTCATCGATATCAACAAGGTGGTTTCCCACTTCATCAGAAGGGTAGCTAAGCATTAGGACAATACGTTTTGCTCCTCTAGCAATCCCACGTAAGCAGTTTGCAAAACGGTTACGGCTAAGGATTGGGAAGGTAACGCCAATTGTGTCTTCACCGAATTTTTCTCTAACATCTGTTGCAATAGCATCGATCGTTGCATAGTTCCCTTGAGCACGAGCAACAATCGATTCTGTGATTGTCACAATATCACGGTCCTCAATTGAATAACCTTCTATTTCTGCTGCATTTAATACCGTGTCGACAACAATTTGTTCAATGTTGTCTCCTTTGTTAATAATGGGTCCACGTAGTCCGCGTACGACTGTTCCAACGACTCTTTCCAATCTAATCGCTCCTCTAGTAAGAGTATATTTTATACAAAGTATGTACTATTTTTTTCATCTTATTTTACTATACTCGTTTATAATGGTATTAGTAAAATTAATATTTATAATATCTGGTATAAGGAGTACTTATATGATTGGCAAATTAGATTTATATCGTATCTTTCACACAGTTAGTCGGAATAAAAGTTTTTCGAAAGCAGCGCAGGATCTTTACATGACCCAGTCAGCAGTCAGTCAATCGATTTCAAAACTTGAAAGGGATTTAGAGATACAGCTTTTTTACCGAACATCAAAGGGTGTCGTTTTGACGAATGAAGGGCAAATATTAAATGAGCATGTAAGTAATGCCTTGGGAATGATACATGTGGCAGAAGATAAAATATTGGAATTTAAGACCTATAAGAAGGGAAAATTGCGTATTGCGGTTGGAGATACCATCTCTCGCTACTTTTTGTTGCCCTTTTTGGAGGATTTCCATACAGCTTACCCGGGTATCAAACTGAATATTATAAATGGAACAACAACGGAGATTTGTGAGTTTGTTAAATCAGGTAGGGCAGATATTGGGGTTTGCAATCTGCCAATTCAGGATGATCAACTTCAGGTTATTCCTTGTAAGGAAATTCAAGATATCTTTGTCTGTGGAGAGAAATATAAAAAAATAACCGAAAAACCGATAAGCTTAGAGTATTTAATGCGTATGCCGCTCATTTTTTTAGAAAAGAAATCAAATTCTCGAATGTATGTTGAGAATTTCTTAAACGAAAGAGGTTTCCAGGTTTCACCTGTATTTGAACTCGGGTCTCATGATTTAGTTTTAGATTTTACAAAAAGTAATTTAGGGATTTCGTCCGTTACGAAAGAGTTTTCAAAGGAGTACCTGGAAAAAGGATTTATCTATGAGGTCAAGCTTGAAGAGGAGATCCCAAAGCGGAATATTGGTATCATTTATTTAAGGGATATGCAAATCTCACATGCAGCGAAGAAGTTTGTTGATAGTATAAAATAAATCTTGTATACGACCTTCTTAGACAAAAGGATAAAAATAAAGAAACCAGGAAATCTTTGTGATCTCCTGGTTTCTATTTACCTTTGGTTTAGTAAACAACAACTGGTTGATGGACCTCAAGATTGTTATATACTTGTTTCATCATGTGTGGTTGTACGTTCACACAGCCACCGGATCCGGCATTAAGATAGGCATTGCTATTCCAGTTGGTTCGCCAACCTGCATCATGGAATCCTTGGCCACTGTTTGTGAACGGCGCCCAATAATCGACTTCAACGGAGTAATTAGGATTTCCGACTGCGCTACCTTCAAGCGTATATGGTGTCCGTTTAAAAAGGATGTACCAAACACCAGGTGAAGTTCCTTCTCCTGTACTATGTTTTCCTGTCACAACGTTTGTGCTTAAGACGAGCTCTCCATTTCGATAAAGCCAAATCTTTTGCTCGGAAATAGAGACTTCGGCATACGTATCACCTATGCCATAATTTGAAGTAACGTCGTAACCGTAGCCTTCACCGACCCAGCCGTTTCCGATGATATTGGAGGCGTCAACTGATTTTTCTCCTTTTTCGAATGCTGTTTGCACTAAGGTAGCCTCTTTTTCTACATCAAGTGCCCAGCCATAACCTTGGCCTTTTACTTTGATTTCTTTGCCTGCGTGCGTTTTAAAGGTAAAGTTTTTGCCTAATGTAGATTGAGCATCATTAATCTCTGCAATTTTATCTTCAAGTTCGCTAGATGTAATCGAAACTTCTAAGTTTTTTGAAATGGTAGCATCTGTAATGAAGTCACTACCTTTTAAAGAATACACTTTGTCTTGTACTTTATATTCAACAGTGTGCGCGAGCAGTTCTTCTAGTCGTTTTTCTTCCTTTTTAACGATCTCACTATCTTCTTTAATAGGAAGGAGAAAGGCAGGTTCTAGCTGAATACTACTAGCATAGGGTTGTTTGTCGAACTCCTCCAATAGATGTTTAGCATCATACTGCTTTCCATTGACGCTTTTTGAAATGGTTATTTCCCCTTTTTCTAACACAGCACGAGCATCTTTAGGAGCTGTTAACTCTTTGTTCATGGAAAGAAGTTTCTCTTCTAGTTCGACTTTTAGTACTTCGCTACGATAAGGATCTTGTTCGGTTGGTGTTAAATCATAATCTTCTGTTTTGAATGATGGGAAAAAGGTCCACTGTGTTTTCAAAAGCTTTTGAACTTCAGGCAGATCTTTATTCGTAAATCCCATTTTTGTATCTTCACCGTCAATGATTAATTGATCGCCAATATAAACCTCATTTTTTAATAGATAGTTCTTAAGTTCTTCTAGTGCGTCTTCGGCTGTTAAACCGCTTACGTCTACGCTGTTTATTGAAACATTTGTGTTAAAATGGTTCGCTTGGTAATAACTCATTGCAGCTAAAATAAGAGCAATGATGATGACAATAATGGTTGTGATGTACTTCCAATTTTTAAACCACTTGACCTGTTTCTTTTGTGAGCGACTTTCCGAAACGGGTTGTTCAATTGCACTTGCCATTAATAATTCCTCCCAACCTTCTATGACATCTTTAGACATATAGTATTGCTATAATATTACAATCTTTTATCAAAAGATTAAACATTTATTACAATTTTACTAGATAGAATAGCATGAAGTATGTCGGTTTTTGTCATTTTAATAGAATTTATTTATTTTTTACCGAAGTATTGGGGATTTGTTGATTTGAGAAACATGATTTGAAGCCAACATTTAAGGTTAAGGGGGATTTTATTGGGGAGGGAAAAACTTCAATTTATCATGTTTAATAGGTATGCTATTTAATAGAGAGTTAGGTATTTAATGGAGAAAAAAGGGGATCTTCAATGTTCAACCAAAAAAGAATGAGAGACTATGGGGTCAAGATTGGTCGTTTAGAGACAGGATTTTATAATGCGATTACAGATGTCGATGGAGTGACAGTAGGTCATGTAACGTTGAGTGACCAAGCGAGTCAAACTGGGGTGACGGCCATATTGCCTCATCAGGGCAATATTTTTAAAGAAAAGCTTATTGCATCAAGTCATGTAATCAATGGGTTTGGGAAAACAATGGGGACAATTCAAATGGCTGAACTTGGCACAATAGAAACACCCATTTTATTAACGAATACTTTAAATGTTGGGACAGGCGCGGATGCACTAATTGACTATATGTTGGCACGTAATCCTGAGATTGGCCGGACAACAGGAAGTGTTAATCCAATCGTGGCTGAGTGCAATGATATGTATTTAAATGATATAAGGGCGAAATTTGTAAAACCAGAGCATATAATCCAAGCGCTCGAGAACACAGCTAGTGAATTTAAAGAAGGAACGGTAGGAGCAGGGACAGGGATGCTTTGTTACTCGCTAAAGGGAGGAATTGGATCTGCTTCAAGGATCATGGAAATGAGTCATGGTAAATATACTTTAGGCGTATTAGTGCTATCGAATTTTGGGATATTAAGTGATTTACGAATAAATGGAAAAGCAGTCGGCCAGGAACTAAAAGAAGCAATTATTCGGGAATACAAAGAGGAAGATAAGGGGTCAGTTATTGTTATTGTGGCCACAGATTTGCCTGTTTCAGAAAGACAATTAAATCGGATTATTAAACGTAGTGTCACAGGCTTGTCACGAACAGGATCGATTATAACGAATGGTAGTGGTGAGGTAATCATTGGTTTCTCAACGGCCACTTAAATTCCACACGAAAAACCAGCTGACTGTTTGCTAATTTCAACGCTGCATGAAGAAGATATGGATACAGCATTTAGAGCAGTTGGGGAAGCAACAGAGGAGGCAGTGTTGAATTCATTAGTGACAGCAGAGGCTGTTGTTGGCCGTGATGGGAATACTAGACCCGCTTTTAAAGGTTTAATAGAGAAGTTTAACATCTCTTTGCTTTAAGTTTTTCATGAATAATTGTTTTAGCTTTAAAGGGGAATCTATTTGAATCCTCTTTATTTGTCATGGGGAAAAATGGCCTTCCGGGAGTTTGTTCAAAGCAGTTCCTTGTTAGCTTTTAGTAGTTCAGGTGAGCTTGACTATACTGCAAAAGGTGTTTTCTACTGAATTCGTTGTTTTCCCATTAAATCTTAGGGTAATTGGTAATAATAAACTGGAGATTTATTTGGGAGGGCTGACATGGATCGGAATAGTTGGAAAAACACTGTATTTATCGTGTCTGCAATCATTATTTCCTTGCTAGTTATTTTGGGTGCGGTCGTACCAAAGGGATTCGGACGAGTGGCTGGAAGTCTTTTTGAATTTACAACAGTCAATTTTGGCTGGTTCTATTTATTAGCCGTCTTTGTATTAATTATTTTCTTAGTTGGCCTAGCGATTAGTAAGTACGGAGCCATCCGACTGGGTGGAGAAAAAGAACGGCCAGAGTTCTCCTTTTTCACTTGGATTGGCATGTTGTTTTCGGCAGGTTTTGGAGCAGGTCTGGTCTTTTGGGGAGTGGCTGAGCCAATGAGCCACTTTTTTTTACCTCCTACAGAGGGAGTGGATGGGCAAACAGTAGACGCCGCAAGACTGGCCATGGGATATTCCTTTTTCCACTGGGGAGTTAGTCAATGGTCTGTATTTGCGATTGTCGGGCTCGTGATCGGTTTTCTTCAATTTCGAAAAGAACGGGACGGTTTGGTTTCTACGGCATTGGAGCCTATAACGGGAGAAAAGACAGGGGTTAAGAATACAATTGATTCCTTAGCTGTGATCGCGACAGTAATGGGAATTGCCACCTCAATTGGTCTTGGGGTTTTACAAATGAATGGTGGGCTGGATGTAGTATTTGGCATTGGAAACTCCGTGTGGATTCAAATGATCCTCATTGCCATCATTTTTGTTGCTTATATGCTCTCGTCTTCAACGGGACTTGAGAAAGGGATCAAATATTTAAGTAATTTGAATTTAGGCCTTGCGATTGTTCTCTTGTTATTTGTGTTCATAATGGGACCAACTGTGTTTATCCTTGAGTCCTTTACCCTTGGTCTAGGCGATTATTTAACAAACTTTATTCAATATAGTTTAAGATTACAGCCCTATAGAGGAGGAACATGGGTCAGGGATTGGACCATCTTTTATTGGGCTTGGGCGATTGCGTGGTCTCCTTATGTTGGAGCCTTTGTTGCAAGAGTCTCCCGTGGTCGAACCATTCGCGAGTATATTATGGGTGTAATGGTGATTCCACCGTTGATTGCATGTGTTTGGATTGCGACATTCGGAGGAACAGGGTTATGGAATGATTTAAATAATGGCACAAGCATTGCAGAGGCTGTAAACGCAGATTTAACCACTGCTTTATTCCAAACGTATGAATATCTACCGTTTGATACGATTCTATCGGTTTTGTCCATTCTGCTTATTTTTACATTCCTTGTGACATCTGCAGACTCGGCAACGTATATTTTAGCTAGTATGACAATGTTTGGGAGCCTAAATCCACCGCAAATGGTGAAGGTGGTTTGGGGAGTACTAATGTCAGCTATTGCAGCGGTGCTATTATATGCAGGTGGTTTAGAGGCATTACAAACTGCTTCGCTTATCGCTGCACTTCCATTTACGTTGATCTTGTTATTGTTGATGTTTGCCATCGCAAAACTATTGGCGAAAGAACCTTTGCCGATTCGCAAAGCAGATCTGAGAAGATTTCGTCGTCTTGAGGAAGCAGCGAATAAACCTGATAAAAAAATGAAAAAAAAGAAATAACTTATCTATTTGAGGACAGCGTTCAACACGTTGTCCGCTGTCTTTTTCTTCTATAGTAAATGGTAAAGCATTTTAACACATCATAGCCATTTTGTATGTTTCATTAAGTTTATGAGCCCTATTCTCATCAAAAGTAGCTATTTTTTGTATAACCAAGCTCATTCAGCTGTACTTTTGTTCAAAAGTAACATGTTTGGAAAAGGGTCTAAGTAAAACAAGAGAAATTGTTATAACTAAAAAGTTTAAATATTTTGTCGATTTGGAGCATTTGGGAGGAAAAGCAGGGATTTGGCAAGCTGAACAAGCTGAGTTTTCCTTAGACGAAGATAGCTATGTTTATTTAGCATAACCCTTAAATTCACGCTTTGACGCTCATTTTTATTCTCGTTAAGATGAATAGTGTTAGGAAAACGAACAAAGGAGGAATCAATTACTCTAAATGATAAAAACAACTGAGTTAGATAGGAGGACCTTATTTTCATATCGAATTCCTGATAAAGAGGATGGGGCAAAAATGTGGGAACTCATAAAAGAAACAAAAAATATGGACCTAAATTCAGCCTATTCATATCTCATGTTTAGCCATTACTTTGGTGATACTTGTGTGATCGCCGAAGATCGTAATCAACTCATCGGCTTTGTGTCCGCTTTCCGTCCACCGTCTTCCCCGGATACTGTTTTTGTTTGGCAGGTCGCCGTAAATGAAAACTATCGGGGGAATGGAATAGGGAATAAGCTTTTAAATGAGTTATTAGAACGGGAAGTCTGTAAAGATGTTCGGTTCTTAGAAGCGACAGTTTCTCCTTCCAACTTTCCATCTCAATCACTATTTAAAGGCTTAGCAAAACAATTAGGTTGTCCCTGTGAAGTTTCAGATTGTTTTACTGAGGAAATGTTTCCGGAACCCGGACATGAAGCTGAGCAAACGTATCGAATCGGGCCATTTTAATAAAGGGTTAGTTAAGGAATCGAGGGATGTTGTCACGTCAAGGGTTGTAACACACTTATTAGACTGAATATTCCGAAAGGTTGTGTATGAATGCAAACAATTACTGAATTAGATCCTCAATTAAAGGTCTTTGAAGAATTAGAGTCGGAAGTAAGAGGGTATATTCGTAGTTTTCCAACTACCTTTGTGAAAGCAAAAGATTCAATGATGTGGGACGTAAATGACAAGGCTTATATAGACTTTTTTGCGGGGGCAGGAGCCCTAAACTATGGACACAACAACTCTAAGATGAAAGAAACATTGATTCGTTATTTATCTGAGGATGGAATTACACATAGTCTCGATATGGGAACAAAAGCAAAAGCTACTTTCCTAACAAAATTCAATGAAACGATTTTAAAACCAAGAGGGCTTGAATATAAGGTAATGTTCCCTGGACCAACTGGAACGAATACGGTTGAAAGTGCTTTGAAACTCGCACGTAAGGTAACGGGTCGTGAACTAGTGATTAGTTTCACGAATGGTTTCCATGGGATGACGCTGGGTTCCTTATCAATTACAGGGAATTCATTTAAACGTCATGGGGCCGGGGTTTCACTTAATCATAGTGTTGCCATGCCTTTTGATAAATATTTAGGGGAAGATGTCGATACCGTTGATTATTTAGAACGTTTTCTAGAAGATAGCGGAAGTGGAGTTGCCCTACCGGCAGCAATCATTCTTGAAACCGTACAGGGCGAAGGTGGTTTAAATGTCGCAAATAATGCTTGGTTAAAACGCATTGAAGAGGTTTGCCGCCGCTGGGATATCTTATTAATTATTGATGATGTCCAAGCAGGTTGTGGACGTACAGGTACATTCTTTAGTTTTGAAACGGCTGGAATAAAGCCGGATATTGTTTGTCTATCAAAATCAATTAGTGGTTATGGCACACCGATGGCTTTAACACTTATAAAACCAGAATATGATCTTTGGGCACCTGGTGAGCATAATGGAACCTTTCGGGGTCATAACTTAGCATTTATTACTGCGACAGAGGCATTAACATTCTGGGAAACAGAAAAGTTTTCTGAAGATATTGTTGCAAAGGGTTTGTTAGTCGATGACTTTTTAACTGGTTTAGTATCAAAGTATCCTGAACTGAAAGGGGAAGTTCGCGGAAAAGGCCTGTTTAGAGGCATTGCTTGTGGTGTTAAGGGATTAGCGGACAAAATTTGTGCCGAAGCCTTCGAACGAGGTCTAATCATGGAAACATCTGGGCCGAATAGCGAAGTGTTTAAAATTATGCCTGCGTTAACAATCGATCGTAAAACCTTAAATCAAGGTTTTGCCATAATTGAAGAAAGTGTTAAAGCGAGTCTTACTAACTAAAGGAGGAATCATGATGATTGTAAAAAATTTAGAAGATGTAATTGGAACAGAAGATCATGTAAAAGGGGAAACGTGGGAAAGTAGAAGGATTATTTTAAAAGATGCAGGAATGGGGTTTTCTGTTCATGATACGATTATTTACAAAGGAACAGAGAGCATGTTCTGGTATAAATATCATCAGGAAGCCGTTTATTGTGTGGAAGGGGAAGGCGAGATTGAGGACTTAACAACAGGAAAAATCCACCCAATTAAACCTGGAACACTGTATGCACTGGTAGGACACGAAAAACATTTGCTGCGCGCAACAAAGTCAGATATGAGAATGGTTTGTGTGTTCAATCCTCCATGCACAGGTCAAGAAACACACGATGAAGAGGGTGCTTACGCACTGCCAAAAGAAGAAGCTAATTTATAATATATATATAGAAGAAAAAGGAAAACGGAAGCCCAAGCATTTTGCTTGGGCTTCTCTCGTGGGTGAAAATCTAGCGTTCGATTAGGAGATAGTAAACAAATAATAAAATACAAAGTAATCCGATAAGGCCAAGGCTTTGAAACCGCACAACCTCGTAACGCTTGGAGCCAACTTTTTGGGACGGAAGGGGCTTTTCTTTCCATTCTTCTAGATAATCATCCCTTCTTATGAACGTGTGATGGAATCTTCGAAAACCAAAAGTGACCCCATCAAAAAATCCACCCTTTTTGGTATATTGAAGCAAGAAATACAAAAGATAGAGGAAAGCGAAGTAGAAAAGAGTGTTGATGTAATGAACAAAGGTATATTCATCCGCTAGTATTAGAAAGAACACGAATGATAGTAGAAGATTGAGTAAAAGGAATATCCATTTATTGTTAAACATGATCTTCACCTTTATATGAATTATTTTGGAACTAAGTTAAAGGATGGTTTTTATCCCTCGAAATTATACTATAAAAGTTCAAACTGTGCAGTAAAAGGAGTGAATTGATTAAAAGTACTAAATGTGGTGAAAAGATAAGCTTAATAACTTAATTTTTACACTTTAAAACGTCAAAGTATTATATTAGTAAAGGAATTTTTCTTTGAAATATTATCCATTCAAATGTATTAATATAATATAAAAACCCTTACAAAGAAGCAAACTCAATGCAAATACTAATTAGAATTATTATATTTTTTGACTTTTATATTTTTTTATACTTTACAACAATACCAATTACAGAGTATACTTTCATTAGCTTCTTTTTAAATAGCTAGAATTGCCAGAAAATAAAAATAAATAAGGGGGCATACACAAATGAAGCGAAAATTTGCTTGGCTATTATCACTTGGCCTAGTACTTAGCATGTTTTTAGCTGCTTGTTCCGGTGGCGGAGACGATACATCTGACAAGCCAGCAGATGAAGGTTCAGACCAAGCTGCTGAAGGCGGCGAACAAGTATTAAACCTAATCAATGGTGATACGATTCCTTCAATGGACCCATCATTGGCAACTGATGAATACGGTTTCCAGTTCTTGGGCGCAACAATGGAAGGCCTATATCGCTTAGATGAAAATGCACAACCTGTTGAAGGGATTGCTGTAGACCACAAGGTAAGTGAAGACGGTCTTACTTGGACTTTTGAACTTCGTGAAGATGCAAAGTGGGAAAATGGTGACCCTGTAACAGCGAATGATTTTGTTTATGCTTGGCAACGTGCTGTAAACCCGGACACTGGATCTGAGTATGGTCCATACATGATGGGCGGCGTTATTAAAAACGCTACTGCAGTTAACGAAGGTAAAGCGGAACTTGATGAGCTAGGTGTTAAAGCAGAAGATGACTATACTTTAGTTGTTGAGCTTGAGCATCCAACGCCATACTTCCACTCATTAACAACTTTTGGAACATTCTTACCATTAAATCAGAAGTTTGTTGAAGAGCAAGGCGACAAGTTCGCTACTAGCACTGAAACACTTTTATCTAATGGACCATTTAAATTAGATAACTGGACAAGTACTTCTAACGAGTGGGATCTTGTTAAAAACGATACTTACTGGGATGCAGATACTGTAAAAGTAGAAAAACTACATCACCAAGTAGTTAAAGACCCTAAAACTGCTGTAGCATTATATGAAGAAGGTACAGTAGATCGTGCTGGGTTATCTTCTGACTTAGTTGACCAGTACTCTACACATGAAGACTATGCGGTAACACCAGAAACATCTGTGTTCTATTTAAAACTTAACCAAACAAGAAATGAAGCACTTGCAAATGTGAACATCCGTAAAGCAATTAGCCTTGCATTTGACAAGCAAGCTCTTGTTGATGAAATCCTAAACAACGGTTCTATCGTTGCTAATGGACTTGTTCCAAAAGACTTCGTTACAATCCCTGGAACGGAAGATGATTTCCGCGATGTAAGCGGAGATTTAGCAGCTTACAATGCTGAAGAAGCGAAGAAATTCTGGGAAAAAGGTTTAGAAGAATTAGGAACAGATTCTGTTGAACTTGAATTCCTTGGTGGCGACACTGAGACTTCAAAAGTTATGAACGAATATCTTGCTAACCAATTACAAACAAACCTTCCTGGTTTAAAAGTGACTTTAAAGCAAGTTCCTTTCGAACAACGTCTTGATTTAGATACAAACATGGATTATGATATGCAATTTGCAGGATGGGGTCCTGACTATCTTGATCCATACACATTCTTAAGCCTTTGGATTACGGATGGCGGAAACAACAAAATGGGATATTCAAATGCTAAGTATGATGAATTACTAAATGAAGCAGCAACAACACTTGCACAAGATAACGAAGCACGTTATCAAAACTTCCTAGAAGCGGAAAAGATTCTATTTGAAGATGCAGCAATTGCTCCAGTATATCAAAGTGCTATGGCACAATTGGTTTCTCCGAAAATTCAGGGTGTATATGTTAACCCGTTCGGAGCAACTTATGAGTATAAGTGGGCTTCTGTTGGATCTGCAGAATAACTTGTAAAAGTTAGTCCAAAGAATTTTCCAACCCTAGCGTAATAGACAAGAGAGTGTGTGCTTTAAAAGCATATACTCTCTTTCTCCGTTTTAGAGGAGAAATGTCTGATAATAACAACAATTAACGAGGAAATTTAAAATTTGAAGTAAATTAGGGGGTGCAGGAATGACTCGCTATATTCTGCGTCGATTATGGTATATGTTCATCACATTGTTTATCATCGCAACAGTTTCATTCTTCCTAATGAAAATGTTACCTGGTAGTCCATTAAATGCTGAAGATAAATTAAGTGAATCACAAAAGCAAATTGTCTTAGAAAAGTATGGGCTTAATGATCCTGTTCCAGTTCAGTATGCTAAATACATGGGTGGTCTTGTAAAAGGAGATTTAGGGATTTCATTTGCCTTTGATAACACACCTGTTACAGATATTTTAGTGGATCGGATTGGGCCATCTGCTCTATTAGGTTTTCAAGCATTAGTTGTAGGAACACTGCTCGGAATCCTCTTAGGTTTAACTGCCTCAATCTTCCGTAATGGTCCTCTTGATTATACATCGACTACTATAGCCGTACTAGGAACCTCAATTCCATCCTTTGTTTTTGCCGGATTATTACAATATGTATTTGCTGTTAAATTAGGTTTATTACCAGTAGCATTATGGGGTGAGTTTAAGCATACCATTTTGCCAACGATTGCATTGGCTATTCACCCAATGGCAACCGCTGCTCGTTTTACAAGAACAGAGATGGTAGAAGTCCTTCATTCTAATTACATCACAACTGCTCGTGCCAAGGGTGTAACGGAGTCTGGGATCATTTGGAAGCATGGATTGCGAAATGCCTTAATCCCACTCGTAACTGTTATTGGTCCAATGGCTGTTAGTTTGATGACTGGGTCAATGGTAATCGAACAAATCTTTGCGATTCCTGGAATCGGGGAACAATTCGTTACATCAGTAATGGTTAACGATTACCCAACCATTATGGGAACAACCTTAATGTTTGCGTTCCTATTTG
>Ga0182742_1003839_pt1 | contig 14178 bp, 11 predicted proteins | sample eDN5th37CBELigMG_FD_128880 | JGI IMG/M metagenome (GOLD analysis project Ga0182742, IMG submission 128880) | Enriched Miracle-Growth compost microbial communities from Emeryville, California, USA - eDNA 5th pass 37_C BE-Lig MG (version 2)... ... | reverse complement strand
TGAGGCGGCGACGATATCGTCGCGTGACATGGGGAACCGGGGACTTCCGATGGCTGTCGATGCGACATCTGCGCACACCGCCGATGCGTCCCCCGAGCAGAGCCCGCTGGAGGGCGTCGCGCTCGCGCACGACTACGTGACGCAGCGGGGCGGTGCGGAGCGCGTCGCGCTGTCGATGAGCCGCGCCTTCACGACGGCGCCTCTCTATACGACGCTGTATCACCCCGAGGGCACGTTCCCCGAGTTCGCAGACGTCGATGTGCGCCCCATGCCGATCAACCGGTGGGGCGTGCTGCGGCGGAACCACCGGCTCGCGCTGCCGTTCCTCGCGAGAGCGGTGTCGGCGCAGCACGTCGAGGCCGATGTGCTGCTCGCGAGCTCGAGCGGCTGGGCCCACGGCATCTCGACGTCGGGCCGCAAGGTCGTCTACTGCCACGCCCCCGCGCGGTGGCTGTACCAGGCGGACCGCTACGCCGGCACGGGGGCGGGCTCGCGAGGGCTGCGTTCGCGTGCCGTGAAGACCGCGACCGACGTGTTCGGGCCGTCGCTGCGGGCGTGGGATCAGAAGGCCGCGCACACGGCGGACCGCTACCTCGTGAACTCGACGGTGATCCAGCGTGCCGTGTCGCAGATCTACGGCATCGAGGCGGAGGTGCTGCCCCCGCCGCCGGCAGTGCTGTCGAGCGACGGCGGAGCGCAGCCGGTCGACGGGGTCGCCCGTCCCTTCGTCCTGTGCGTAGCGCGGCTGCTGCCCTATAAGAACGTCGACCTCGTGATCGAGGCCGTCGCGCGCATCCCCGACCTCGACCTGGTGGTCGTGGGCGACGGTCCCGAACGCAGGCGCCTCGAAGCGCTCGCGCAGCGCGTCGGATCGACCACCCTCGCCGGCCGGGTCACCGACCAGCAGCTGCGGTGGCTGTACGCCAGCGCCGTCGGGCTCGTCGCCGCGTCGTACGAGGACTTCGGGCTCTCGCCCCTCGAGGCCGCGGCGTTCGGGCGCCCGACCGCGGCGCTGCGCGACGGCGGCTACCTCGACACCGTCGACCCCGGCCGGACCGGCGTCTTCTTCGACGCGCCCGCCGTCGACGCCATCGCGGGCGCGGTCGAGGAGCTGACTCGTGCCCAGTGGAGCGAAGACGACATCCGGGCCCACGCCGACACGTTCTCCGAGGCGAGGTTCATCGCCCGACTCCGACAGGTCGTCGAGGAGGAGCTCCATCACCGCTGACCGTGGGCCGTTCGTGACGGCCGTGAGAGAGCTGTCGACGCCGGCGGCTTTCGCGGTGATGTTCGGCTCGGCGTTCGCCCTTCTCACGGTCGTCGCCCTGTGGACGCAGAACGGGCAGCGGTTCGACGCGTCCACGCTCGGAGCCTTCGACGCACTCCGGTCGGACGCGTTCGTGCGCGCGTACGGCGTGCGCGACTGGCTCACCGGTGCACTGCTCGTCGTCGCGGCGGTCGCGGGAGTCGAGGCGCTCGTCCGGCGCGCGTGGAGGGCGGTCGCGGCATCCGTCGTGCTCATCGGACTCTCGCTCGTCGCGAGCTTCGCATTCAAGGCGGGCGGGCTGCTGGAGCGCGCCGAACTCGGCGACTTCGCATACTCGTACAACACATTCCCGAGTGGGCACGTGGCCGCGGCGCTCGCCGCGGTCGTCGCCGTCGCGTGGCTCAACCCGCGGTGGCTCACGCGGTCGATGCTCGTCGTGCTCGTCATCGCGTGCGAAGCCATTGCCGTCGCGTCGCTCCTATCCTTCGCGCACAGACTGTCGGACGTCCTCGGAGGAGTTCTCCTCACCGGCACGGTCGCGTTCACCATCACCGCGGTCGTGGCTCCGTGGCCACGACGACGGCCGGACCGCTGGGTATACGTCGGGCTCGCCGCAGGCACGATCGTGGGAGCCGTCGTCGGAAGCGCCATGCTCGGTGTGAGCCTACCCGTCGACTTCGTGGTCGCGGCAGGTCTCGGCGGGTGCGCGGTTGCGATCGCGGTAGTGCTCCGAATGCAACATCCGATGTCGCGCAGACATGAGGTAATTTCCTTGGATTCCCGAGGCTGGTCTCAAGGTGGGGCGGGCCGTGCCGACGTGTAGCCTGTACTTGGTTGCTGGCGTCCAGTTCGTGCAGGCTCCCAGCTTCGGTGGGGTGATCCGTTAGGGCGGAGGGGCCGGGATCAGCAGCTAGTCGGCGGGCTAATGACCGCGGGGACCGATCAGGGGTTGAATGTGACGCTTCGACAAGTGCTCGATGTGCTGTGGCAGCGAGCGTGGATCATCATCCTCGTCACCGTCATCGCCGTGGTGAGTGCCGGCATCTATCTGGCCGTCCGGGACGTCACTTATGAAACCACCGGCACCGTCCGGCTCAACCCCGTCGTGAGTGAGGCATCGCTGTCCGGCGAGATAGCAGGGGTGGTCATCGACCTCGACCCCGAAACCGTCACGGCGCCGGTGATCCTCGACAAGGCGACCGAGCTGCTCGGTGAGCGTCGCGGAGCCCTCACCGACCAGATCGATGTCGAACTCGACGAGACCTCTCGCACGGGACGCCTGTTCGTCACCGGTACGGGGGCGTCCCCCGAATCCGCCCGGGATCGGACGGACGCCGTGATCGAGGCTTACCGCGTATACGTCGACGAGCAGATGATCGCGACCGAAGCGATCTTGCGCGAACGTCACCAAGCCGCTGTCGCCCAGGCCAGCGCCCTGCAGGAAGAGGTCCGGCGGAATCCTGCGAACGCGATCGCGACGACGAATCTCGCGACAGCGCTCGGTCAGATGAGCACACTGCAGGCCCAGCTCGATGCCATCGCGACAAGTGGTCCGGCGACCACGGTGCTCGAAGATGCACCGCTCGGCTCCGCCACTGTTCCCGACCCTGCGCTCGTCATTGCGCTGGCACTGTTGTCGGGCCTCATCGTCGGCATCGGCGCCGCCCTCATCCGCGACCAGTTCGACAATCGCCTCCGCGGCGCAGATGAGATCGAAGAAGTCAGCGGGGCCACATCGCTCGGCGAGATGCGCTGGGACCCCGGCGTTCGCAAACTGAGTCCCCCACTCCCTGTCGCGAGCAGTCACCGCACCGACCTCAGCGAAGGACTCCGGTCGGTCCGCGCGACGCTCCAGGTGCTCATGCCTCCGCGCAATGCCGTCATCGTCGTGACGAGTGTCGAGCCTGGCGATGGCAAGTCCTTCGCGACGGCGAACCTCGCTCTCGCCTGGGCGCGCGCCGGCAAGCAGGTCATCCTGGTAGGTGGCGACCTACGCCGCCCCGACCTGGGTCGATACTTCGGCGACGCGGCCGACGGTGAGGGCCTCGCAGAGCTGCTGTCGCGTCACAACGACGGCAAGCCGATCACCGCGGAAGAGATCGAGAAGCACTTGAACTTCACCGGGTACCGTCGGCTACGCCTACTCCCGTCTGGAGCGGAGCCGACCGACCCCGCAGATCTCCTCGCCGGCGCCGGCTACTCGATTCTGGTCGAGAAGATCCGCACGCTCGCCGACATCGTGATCATCGACTCGCCGCCCGCGATGGGCCTCGCCGATGCTTCACTTCTCGCAGCGCACACCAATGGCGCTGTGGTCCTCGCGTCGGTGCGGCGCACGGACCGGGTCCTGCTCGCCGACACCGTCGCAAACCTCCGGGCGAACGGCGTCGAGGTGCTTGGAGTGATCGCGAACCGCGGTCGGCGGAAACTGCCGAAGACGTACTCCGCCTATTACTTGCGGCGTCCCACCGATGCGCGTCCGAGCGTGCGCTTGACGCCGCAGACGCTGCCATTCGACACGGATGTCGATGAGATCGAGATCGAGACGGGCGACGCCGCAGAGCGGCCAACTGCGTCGAGTCGCGGAGCGGGTAAGTCCGTTCCCGTCGCCTCGCGCACTCGGAGCGGGTCCGACGAAGCGTCGGAAATGGAACCGGGGACTGACGGCGAATGACGTCGCGCGAACTATACCCGGTCGGCGCGATTCCAGTCCGGTCACCTGACCGCGTTCCTGGTCAGACCGAGGTTCTCTTCGTATGCCGCGCCAATCAGTGTCGTTCGCCGTACGCCGAGGCGATCGCGACCCGGGTCGCGATCGGTCGGGCGATCCGGTTTCACTCGGGCGGACTTCTCTCGGGTGGGATGCCGATGCCTGAGACGGGTCGAAGGCTCGGCGCGACTCTTGGTTACTCATTCGACGATCATCGCAGCCGCGAGATCGACTTGTTCGACCTCGACGGCTTCGATGTCATCCTTACTGCGGGTAGGGAGCAAGCCCGCGAGATCCTGGCGGCGAACCCCGACGTGTGGCCGCGCCTATTCACGATCAAGCAGTTCTCACGCTGGATCGAGGGGCAGCGCCGCCCGCCGCGCGCTGTCGTCGGCTCGTGGCTCGACGCCGTCGCCTCCGACCGAGACCGACGCTCGCTGCTCGGCTCGGATCCCCAGGACGACGTCGCTGATCCGCTCGGACTGCCGGAGTCGTCGTGGACGGTGATGGTCGATGAGCTCACGACCCACATAGTGAAGATCATCGACGGGCTTGTGCCGCCCCGCGTGGATCAGCCCTGAAGCCGATCGAGCACCGCACGCAGCATCCGCCACGACCGCGACCAATCACGCTCCAGCGCGCGTGCTCGCGCCGCACGACCGAGGGCCGCGCGGTGGGCCGGGTCGTCGGCGATGCGCAACAGCTCGGTTGCGACAGCCTGAGGGTCGTCCGGCGCGACGAGGATTCCCGCGTTGCCGACTACCTCGGGGATGCCTCCGACTCGGCTCGCGATGACGGGAAGTCCCGTGGCCATGGCCTCACCCAACGTCAGTCCGCTGGGCTCGCGCCACCGGGACGGAACGACGAAAGCGTCAGTCGCGCGGAGCAGATCGGGAAGTGCATCGCGGTCGACGAACGGCTCGAAGCGTATGCGGCGGCCTGACGCTTGCGCGCGTCGGCGCAGCGATCGCTCGTACGGTGAGAGAGGCGCGTTCCGATCGAAACCGATGCTGCCGACGATTGTGAACTCGAAGCGGTCCGCGGGGAGGAGCGCCGCCGCGCGCACGAGCACATCCGGGCCCTTGTCGGCGTAGACGCGGCCTGCGAACATGACGCGTAGCGGCCTGTCGGAACCGCCGTTCAGCTGCGGTGCGGGCGAAAAGCGAGCCGGGTCGACGCCGTTATCGACGACATGGATCCGGTTCGCAAGTGATGCGGGGAGCTGTTCGGCGGTCCGCTCTGCGAGGTCAGCACTCACACATACGATCGCGTCCACTTCACCGAGCATGCGCTCAGCCTCTCGCCGCGACACCGTGCGAAGAAGGTCGTTGTGCGCATAGAGGATCACCCTATGCTCTGTGTCGCTAAGCAGGCTCGGCAGGACAAGGGCGTTGTGACCGATGACGACGGATGCCGGGCGCCGTGCGATCGCTGCCGCCAGAGGGCCCCACGCGTGGGCCGCACCCCGGCGGGGCAACCCAAGCCGTCCGGCGGCGGCATCGAGCACGCGCACCGCGAAGCGGGGCGGCGATGCCCCCTCGTACTCGAGGATCTCGGCGCTGGGGTAGCGCGGACGGTAGGTGGTGGCGTCCACGGCGACGGAGTGATGCCACGCCGATGACTCGTCCGATGCTGCGGCAGAGGCGAGGCCGTCCACGACCGTGGGGATAGCGGAACCTGTGCGCGGGGAGAAGTGGTCGCCCGGTGTGATCGCGTGGATGATCCGGAGTGTCATATGCGCACGCCCCGGGTGCGCCGGAACACCGTCTGGATCGGGGCGGGAGTTCTCACGATGCCGCGCGCCTGGTCGCGGACTTCGACACCGATGCAGATGCCCGCGATCAGCCACAGAATCGAGGCGTGGCCGGCGACCCAGTAGATGTCGAATTGGGACTGGGTGAACCGGCCGACGACGACCGCGAGCGCGAGCGTTCCGTAGACGGGATTCATTCTCGCGAGGATCCAGATCGCCGTTCCGAACATCGCCACGAATCCGATCAGACCGAAGATGCCGACCGTGGTCATTACCTCGAGTAGCACGTTCGGAGGCTGGAATCCCGAATACCCCGTATGGCCCGTCACCCACCAGCGATGTCCGACTCCGAACAGCGGTGACTGCGCCCACACGTTGAGCGAGTCGTTGTACCAGCTGAGCCGCTGGTTCGAAGAATTGAACTGGTCGCCCGACTCCAGCTGCTCCACGACCGCGGCCCACACGAAGTATGCGACCGGGATAAGGATGAGCCACATCCAGCGGGATCTCTTCCCGTTGTGGAAACGCGGTCGGAGTCCGATGATGAGGACACCCACGAGGGCCCCGACAAGGGCCTGTCGAGATTGCGCAGCGAGCATGCCGAGCCCGAATACCGCAAAGCTCACGTAGCCGACGAGAGGACGCCAACCCAGCCATGGCGGATTGGCGAACGCGATGAGGGATCCGATCATCAGGATCGACCCGAGTGCGTTCTTGTGCAGCTCTCCGAGATATACAGGGGTGAATCCGTTGGTGAAGGCGTTTGCGATTGCCGCGAGTGCCAGAGCCCAACAGATTCCGACGTATAGACCGAGTGCGAGGCGGGCGTGGCCCTCGCGCCCGATGACAAACCCGACGATCAGACTCCCGAGGACCAGCGCGATCTCGTGGCCCCACTCGACAAAATTCTCCGGATAGCGGTTGAGCAGGAGCTGTGGGGTCGACAGTGCGACGTAGCACACACCCGCCCAGACGAGCGGTTGGAGGGCGAGCGCTCCACGACCCCTCAGGAGCAGTAGAGCGACGATCATGCATAACCCGAGGGCGAGGTCGGCCGCGCTCATCGGCCCGACCCGGAAGACGGCCATGGACGCGGGAACCGCGAGGACGGGAATGAGCGAAAGGTCGACCGTGGCCACGCCGACGAGGAGCACCGTCACGGCGAAAGGGACCGCGAAGTCGGTCTGGATCGACGCGACGAGGCCAGCGGTCAGCCCGAGCAGCGCGAGCACCGCCACTCCGAGCACCACGCGTGCGGCCTCGCTCGGCCGGAACGCGCGCGCGATTACCCCAGTCCGCAACGTGGTCACGAGACCAATGCTACGGATCGCACCAGGACGCCGTCACCACGGCCGCTAAGGTAGCCCCAGCGCCGCGCGCGGGAAGGGATGAAATGACCGCAATTACGCAGCCCTCGCGCATCGTCGTCGTCACCCACGCGGGAGACGTCGGCGGCGCCGAGACCGCCCTTATCCGACTCATTCGCGCCCTGGATCCGGATCGCTTCGACGTGCGAGTGGTGACACTCGAAGACGGCGACCTGATTGGTCGCCTGCAAGCGGAGCGAGTGTTCTCAACCGTGCTCGATGTGGGCGATGTGGTGCGAGTGACTCGCGAGGGCGCGATCGCCTCCCCGGTCGTCCTGCTGCGCAATGCCCAGAGCGCGTTGCGCGCCGCGCGAGTCCTTCGCTCCCGCATGATCGCAGACCTTCCGGACCTGGTTGTGGCGAACTCGCTCAAGGCCGCTGTGCTCCTCGCCGTCGCCAACATCGGCACGCGCACACCGTGGGTGTGGCACCTTCACGACCGGCTCGCGTCCGACTATCTGCCTGCGCCCGTAGCGCTGGCTATGCGGATGCTCGCGCGACTCGGCCCCAAGCGCATCGTGGCGAACTCGCGAGCGACAGCGCAGACTCTCGGATGGTGGGGGCGCGAGAAGACCACGGTCGCGTATCCCGGAGTCGACGTATCAGCGTACCGACACGACGTGATCGAAGTGCGCGAGGGACCCGTGGGCATGGTGGGTCGGATCAGTCGCACGAAGGGGCAGGCTGTGTTTCTCGACGCCGCCGAGATCATCGCTGACCGGTGGCCGCATGTGCGGTATCGGATTGTGGGCGCCGCGCTGTTCGAGGATCGCGACGAAGAAGAGGCGCTGCGGCGGCGCGTGGCGGACTCGGACGTGCTCGCCTCGCGTGTCGAATGGGCGGGCTGGTCCAGCGACGTGCCTCACGAGCTTGACCGCTTCGGCCTGTTCGTCCACGCGTCCACCACCCCAGAGCCATTCGGGCAGGTCGTGGTCGAGGCGATGCTCGTAGGGACTCCGGTGATCGCGACGGATGCCGGCGGTGTTCCGGAGATTCTCGACCCCCGAGGCTCAGGCGGCGAGCCAGTGGCCGATGGAGTCCGTCGTACCCGGTCGGGGTTGCTCGTGCGGCCAGGCGATCCTCAGGCGCTCGCTCATGCAATCCGCTGGGCTATCGAGCATCCGACCGAGTCGACGGATGCCGCGCGCTTCGCTCAGGCGGATGCGGCTGAGCTCTTCGGCATTGAGCGCACCGCTGCTGTCGTGGGCAAGGTGTGGGATGAGGTCATCGAGGACGCTCGCCGGCACCGCCGAGGACGCCGCCGTCGGCTCAGCTGACCGCGGCGGCGCGATCACGACGCCGCGCGATCCATGCCGCAGGGAAACCCGCCGCTAGGCCGGTCAGCTCGGCCAATGCTCGCGTCAGCACGACCGGCGCGGTGAGCCGACGCATGAAGGGGCGACGTGAACCGTCAGGCCTGCGCGCGGCGAATCGATAGCGCATCGCCCACACGTACTCCTTCTGCGCGCGGACCGTCGAAAGCGCATACCGGCGGAGCAGCGGATCGCGCCAACCGTACACGCGAGCGAGCAGCACGACGTGATTTCGGCGCGCGTAGTACAGGTACCGACGATCGAAACGCTTGCCGCCACTCGTGTAGGGTGCGGCGACATGTCGTACGAGTGCGGCAGGCTGGAACACGAGTGTCCCGCCCTCGCGTTTCAGCCGCAACGAGATGTCGGACTCCTCGCATAGGCATGTCCCCGGGTAATTGCCTCGGATGCCGCCGAGCGCGGCAAGCGCCGATCGACGGAATGACATGTTCGCGCCGAGCAAGTGGTCGACCTCGATCAGACGCCCGGGGTTCGCACCGAAGTTGCCGGTCAAGCGGCCATCCGGAAGCAGCCGGCCGATCTCACCGAGGCCCTTCGTCTCCTCGCCTTCGATACCGTTCGACGCGCGGCCGCCGACGCCGACGACTCGGGGATCGGCGTATGGCTTGCGCAGCTCGTCGAGCCAGTCGGGGTCGACGTACGCGTCGTCATCGATGAACGCGACGATGTCACCCGTCGCAGTGCCGAAGCCGATCTGTCGGGACTCAGGCATGGTTCCCGGGCCGAGGTCGTTGCGCAGCAGTCGCACATGTGGGAAGTGCTCGGTGATGAGTTGCTTCGTGCGGTCGTCCGGCGACGCATCCACCACGATGATCTCGTGAGGCTCTGAGTTGAGGCGGCCGAGGTGCTCGAGGCACGTGCGCACGAATTGCGGTCGCGCGTATGTGATGATCACGACGCTGACAGTCAGATTCATTTCATGTCCGCGTTCTCGGGGACGGAGACGAGGCGGTACCAATCACGACGGCGTAGCGGGTTCGTGAGCACCGTGCGAAGCGGGTGCCGTTGACGCGATGCCCACCGTTGGTACACGATCGGGAGCGAGTAGTGCGCCGCGTGCCCCGACCAGCCGAACTTGCGCCGGATCGTTTCATGATCGCGCACCCATGAATAGTGAAGCACGGCCCGCTCCGGCGGAATCATCTCGTGCACGGGAGCGTCCCTCGGGTGGTGCGGGTCGGTGTTCCACGGCCGCATGTCGACGCGGTAGAGCAGCGTGTCGGTCTGGCGAGCGTGACGCAGGCGGGTTCCGGCTCGCACGGCGAGAGGGCCGGGGAAGGATGCGGACGGGCGCCAGAAGCGCGTCGATGCTTCGAGGTAGCGACCCGGGGCGACCTGCGCGTAGAGCCATCGCGCTGGATAGTCCATCGCGGACATGCCGGTGGCGTCGGCCCGCCGCAGCGACGCGAAGAACTGGGCCGGGTCGAGCATGACCTCGTCGGTGTCGAGCTGGATCACCCAGTCGGCGCCGTCGGATGCCGCGTCGAGCGCGTTCTGCCGCTGGAACGTGTCGTTGTCGAGGGGGTTCTCGTCCAGCCGCGCGAAGCGCCCCGGCACGTCGACGCACTTGCCGTCGCGGTCGAGCTCGCGGATCGTCGCGAGGCATTCGTCGACCGGCAGCGGAGTGCCCGTCCACGACGTGCGCGTCTCGTCATACGAGAGGACGATGCGGTCGACGTGGTCGTAGTACGAAGACACGCTCTCCCGAAGATGGTTGGGGTCGCCCACGAGGATGTATGCCGAGACGCGCATGTCAGATGTAGTCCGCGAACTCTCGCTCGTTCTTCTGGAAGACGATCGTGCCGAGCAGGAACACGAGCGGCGCGGCGATGATGAGGGCGACGATCTGCCACACGGGCGGCTGGGCCGTGCCGAGCAGCGACCACCGCATGATCTCGAGGAACCACGTGACCGGGTTGATGTCGAAGAGCCACCGGATGCCCTCCGGCACCTCCGAGACCGAGTAGGCGACCGGGCTCGCGTAGAGCAGAACCTGGAGGGCCCACGGCAGGACGTAGCCGACGTCGCGGTACTTCACGAGGTACGCGGCCGCCGTGAGGCCGAAGCCGGTTCCGAGGATGCCGATCAGAAGTGCCCACACGGGGAGCAGCAGCACGCCCCAGCCCGGGACGATCCCGAACACGAAGATGAGCACGATCGCCAGCACGAGCCCGACCGCGAAGTCGAGCAGAACCGACGCGAGGCTCGACACCGGAACGAGCAGACGCGGGAAGAACACCTTCTGCACGAGCGACTGGTTGCTCACCATCGAGCTGGAGGAGCGGCCCAGCGCGCCGTTGAACAGGTTCCACGCGAGCATGCCCACGAGCGTGAACAGGAACGCGGGCGTCGGCCCCGTGGACAGGCCGGCGATGTAGCTGAAGACGATCGTGAAGACGCCCGCACTCACGAGGGGCTGCAGCAGCACCCACGTGAAGCCGAGGATCGTCTGGCGGTAGCGCACGATGATGTCGCGCTGCGCGAGCCGCACCGCGACCTCGCGTGCGCGCCACACCTCGCGCCAGTCGGGCATGTTGAGACGCCCGGGGGGCGTGATGACGGTGACCTGAGGCTGGTGTTCCATGTCACGCCTTCCCGTACTCGAAGTCGACGAACACGAGGCCCTTCTCGATGCTCGAGGACTCGGCGAACTCCGGGTAGGGAAGGTCGGGAAGCACTTCGAACTTCCACGCGCCCTCCCACGCGTCGAGGACGCCGGCCTGGCACACATAGGCGTCGACCGTGTAGACGCCGGGCTTGAGCCACAGATCGCGGATCACGAGCCGGCCGCGGTTCTCCTCGGTGGGGTCGAACCACTTGCCGACCAGGCGCGAGTCGCACTGCGCGATCACGGAGCCCTGGTCGTTGTTGATGTGCATCGAGACGAAGTACGTGCCGATGAGCTTCTTCGACGGGGGCAACTCGAACTCGACGGCGATGTCGTCGCCGGACTTGATGAACTCGTCTTCCATCGACACGCGCGACAGGCGCACCATGCCGTTTCCGGGCCGGTTCTTCGGGTCGGACTGCGCGAGCGCGAAGCTCTCGAAGCTGTCGCGATACGCCTGGAGCGTGCCGTCGACTGTTCCCGAGTAGACGAGCTTGCCGCGGTCGAGCAGCATCGCCGACGTGCACAGCGCCTGCACCGTCTGCAGCTGGTGGCTGACGTAGAGCACCGTGCGGCCGCCGCGCGCGGCTTCGCGCATCTTCGCGATCGACCGGCGCTGGAACTCCGCGTCGCCGACCGCGAGCACTTCGTCGATCGCGAGGATCTCGGTGTCGAGGTGCGCCGCGACCGAGAACGCGAGTCGCACGTACATGCCCGACGAGTAGCGCTTGACGGGTGTCGCGAGGAACTTCTCGATGCCCGAGAACTCGACGATCTCGTCGTAGCGGCGCAGGATCTCCTTGCGCGTCATGCCGAGGATCGCGCCGTTGAGGAAGATGTTCTCGCGGCCGGTGAGCTCGGGGTGGAAGCCGGTGCCCACTTCGAGGAGCGACCCGACGCGCCCGCGCAGCTCGATGCGGCCGCGCGTCGGCGCGGTCACGCGCGTCAGCAGCTTCAGCAGCGTGGACTTGCCCGCGCCGTTGCGACCCACGATGCCGAGGGCCTCGCCCTGCGGCACGTCGAAGGTCACGTCGTCGAGCGCGTCGAACAGCGTGTACTTCGCCTTGCCCGTCGAGCGCAGCCACTGGATCGCGGCCGCCGCCGCCGTCGACGGACGTTCGCCGAGCGCCCCGAGGCGATACGTCTTCCCCAACCCCGCGACCGAGATCGCGGCCTCCCCAAGAACCGTCACGAGAGAAGAATCTACCTGGTCACACGGCGACGGCCGTCCGCGCCTCAGGATCCGTCGAAGACCCTCAGGATCCGCTGAAGACTCGGCGCCACACGGCGGCGTGCTCGCGAGCGCTGCGCTCCCACGTGAACTCCCGCGCACGCTCGCGTCCGCGCGCCGCCATCGTCGAGACGGCGGAGTCGCCGGATGCCGCGAACAGGATCCCCTCGGCGACATCCGCGCCCGTCGGCTCCACGAGCACGCCGGCGTCGCCCACGACCTCCGGCAGCGCGCTCGTCCGCGCGGCGACGACGGGTGCGCCGGCCGCCAGGCCCTCCAGCGCGGGAAGCCCGAAACCCTCGTAGAGCGAGGGGACGACGACCGCCGTCGCGCCGGCGAACAGTCCCGGCACGAGCGCGGCCGGTACGCGCCCCACGAGCCGCGTGCGCGGCAGCTTCGAGAACAGCGCGGTGCGCCGCGGGTGCGGCGGGCCGGAGAGGACGAGCGTCAGGTCCGGTCGTGCGGCCGAGACGACCTCCCACGCGTCGGCGAGCGCCTCGAGGTTCTTGCGCCGCGACGCGCCTCCGGCGTGCAGCACGTAGGCTCCTGCGATGCCGAGCCCCGCGCGCGACTCGGGGCTGAGCGGCTCGGCGTCGAGGAACACGGGGTCGACGCCGTTGTAGATCGCGTGCACGTGCTCGAGCCCGAGGAACTCGGCGGCGTCGTCGGCGGCGTACTGCGATGGAGCGATGACCGCCGCGGCGCGGCGGAGCTCGTGCGCGGCGAACGGCTCAGGCGGCGATTCGTCGTCGAACCGCCACGCGACCGTGTCGTGGATCGTGATCACCTCGGGCACGCGCGCGGGCGGCATGCCGAGCCCCATCCGGTGGACCACGTCGGCGCCGCGGTAGAGCATCGCCCCGACTGCTGACCGCACGCCGGAAGGGGCACGGCCGGTGATCCAGTTCGGAAGCCGCACGGTGCCGGGCAGCTCCGAGCGCAGCGATCGGGCGATCTCGCGGCGTACGACCGTGCCCTCTCCGGCGGCCGCGGCGGCGCGGGCGACGATCTCTTCCTCGTACACCTGCTGACCCATGGGCGCGCCGACGGCTATCGTGGCGAATGTGATGCGAATGGTGCAGGACCTCCGTCGGGCTTCCGCGCGGTGACCGCGCGTCCTTGAGAGCGTAGCGAGGGAAGACGCATGGCGGAGATCGCACTCGTCACGAGTTCGTTCCTGCCCCGCGTCGGCGGGGTCGAGGAGCACGTGAGGCACGTCGCCGAGCAGCTGCGCGCCCGCGGGGTCGACGTCGCGATCTGGACGGTCGACCGCGGCGACGATGTGCCGGCCGACCTCGACGGCATCCCCATCCGCGTGCTGCCCACCCCGATGCCCGCCCGCTCGCTGCGCGCGGCGCTGTCCTTCGCATGGCGCGCGCCGCGCGCGGCGCTCCGCTGGCGACGCGCCCTCCGCGCGGATCGGCCGGCGGTGATCCACGTGCACTGCTTCGGTCCGAACGGCGCGTGGGCGACCGAGGTCGCGCGCTTCTCGCGGCTGCCGTTGGTCATCACGAGCCATGGCGAGACGTTCGGCGACGCCGATGACGTCTTCGGCGGGTCGGCCCTCATGCGGTGGGCGCTGCGGCGCGGCATCCGTCGTGCCGCCGCCGTCACCGCGGTCTCGGCGTTCACGGCGCGGGATCTGGAGGAGCGGTTCGGGCTCGAGCCGGGGCGCGCCGCGATCGTGATGAACGGCGTCGATCTCGACGAGGAGAGTGCGGGTGCTCCGCCCCTTCCCGCGCGGTACTTCGTCGCGCTGGGGCGGCTGGTCGGCACGAAGGGGTTCGACCTGCTCGTGCGGGCGTTCGCGGCAGCCGACCTGCCGGAGGACGTGCACCTCGTGATCGGGGGCGACGGTCCCGAGCGCGACGCGCTGCTGTCGCTCGCCGCGAAGCGAGGGGTCGCCGA